>Ga0163159_1004076_pt1 | contig 10635 bp, 8 predicted proteins | sample BioMet9_FD_108702 | JGI IMG/M metagenome (GOLD analysis project Ga0163159, IMG submission 108702) | Microbial communities from bioreactor (seeded with sewage sludge) at Lawrence Berkeley National Lab, California, USA - Biofuel... | ecosystem: Engineered > Bioreactor > Anaerobic > Unclassified ... | reverse complement strand
TGTAGAATTCCATGAAACATATAAAGCGGCAGCATAAAAGTATGCCGCCAGTAGATCACTCAACTGACGGCACTTGATTTACTTATTATTTTTCATTGTCCACTTGACGGGTAGCATACCAAAACCTTAGGGACAGGGGACTTGTTTTTTTTTATACTTATGTCATAGAAATACATTGGATCGTTGTGTCGTCATAAGTTCTAACTGGACAAGGGTATGTAACAAGAAATGGAGATGATGATATGTTTAATTTTAAGAATCTGAGTGCAGGTATCCTGTGTGTCGTCATGGCCTGCAGTATCTTGGTTGGCTGCGGCGGTGCTGGCGGGGGTGGCAGCAGCGGTGGCAACGGTGGCAGCAGTAGTACCGTGGAAACTACATTGGCCAAGACCGTGGCTGCTGACGGTAAGGCGTTCAAGTTTGGCGACAAAGATGGAAAGATATTGGCCATTGAAACACCAAAGGATTTTAAGCAGTTGAAATACTTCAACTCCAGCCTGGTATGGCTCAAAGGAGCTTTCTATGCCGTAGGCAATGACGATGGAGCAGGACTGGCCAAGTATATGATCAAAGATAAAAAAATCGATATCCCCAAAGATAATGTCATCACGAAAGATGCTGTTTTCTTACAAGGGACAGATGGTACGTATATGTATTACCAAGATAAAGATAGTAAAATGCATTTTGTAGTAGATGATAAAGAAGGCGGGATATCTTATGATAAGTCCACTGGCTGGTTTGCCCCAGCACCAGGCGGTAAAAAAGGGCTGCAGTATTTCAACAACCAAGTCGTCTATGATGTTACCCTGGACAAGGGAAAATACACGGAAGTGGGTACTAAGAACCTGCTGACAGAGAAAATGAATGGACCGACGCGAGTCTACATCAATGGCGATTCCGTATTTATGGAAGGCGGCTACGATAAAACGGCTAATGAGACAATCTATCTCATCTATGAATATAAGATGGATATGTCTTTCGTTCGGAAATATGGCGATATGTCCATAAAAGAACCGGGCGGCCTTAACGGCAATTTCTACATGACTGCTGCGAAGGATTACGTCGTGGCCTTCGATGTTGTCAAATATGTCTTGAATATCTACAGCCGCAAAGATGGCAAATTCATCGCTGCTGTCAATAAAGATGATTTGGGTGTAATCGGTGAAATCAAGAGCATGGTTCCCGTACAAGATAACCTGATCCTGGTATATGATTTTGACGAAGGCGTTTCGCACTTCTACCTGATTCAATTGTAGGTAGAGCTGAATCGTATGTATTGATATTTATTTAGGGGTGATCATATGAAAAATGACAAGCCGATGTTGAAGCAGTTTGTAGTTCTGGCATTAGTATTGGGCAGCGGCATGATGGCAGGCAGCTTAGCGGCGGCTCAGGAAATTACCATTGTGACCGATGCGGATTATTCGGCAGCTCTGGTAGATTCTAATAAGTCCTTCTTGGGCAATATCGTGCCTAGGACCAGTGTCAAAGATAACGCAGTAATCATCGGCGCTGCCGGAGGCGGTGATGTACCGCTCATCGGCACAAGCTCGACAAATCTGACTATGGTTGCCGGCGGCGCTAGTATGACCACGTATAATGTTGCTGATAACACAGTGACTGTTTATTCCGGACAGATGAAAACCGTAGCTGGCGGGGTTGTTTATTTGGGTACTGGTGCCGTCACTGGCAACAGAGTCACCGTGAACGGCGGTACCATCTGCAACACTGATGAGACCGCGGCCTATGCCGTTTACGGCGGTGCCATCCTGGCCGGTTCGGATACGGATGGCGTGACTGGCAACGTGGTCACCGTGAATGATGGCACTATCAACGGCTGGGTCGTAGGCGGCGGCAGCAACGGCACAGGTATTGCCAGTGACAACAAGGTGTATATTAATGGTGGTACTATCAGCGGCAAAATGGTAGCCGGCGGCTCCAGTGCCAGCGGCCCCATGCAGGGTAATGCCGTATACATGACCGGTGGTACCGTGACGGCAGATGTTTATGGCGGCAGAACCAGTGGTGGAGCTGCCGCCGATGGTAATACGGTCAGCATCACAGGCGGCACGGTGAACGGCTCTGTTTCCGGCGCTGAAATCATTGATAAAGGCACGGCCCTGAGCAACACTGTAGAAATTTCTAACGCAGTGATCAATGGTTCTGTGTACGGCGCCAATGCCTTTGACGGCACAGTTGGCAAAAATACGGTCACCATCAACAGCAGCACCATCAATGGCGATGTGAAAGGCGGCGTTTCCAACGGGGCTTATGAAGCCAGTAATAATACCATCAATTTTCTGGGCGGTACCATTGGCGGTGACGTAATCGGCGGCGATGTAGCTCAAGGGGGCAAAGCCATCAATAACACCATCAACCTGAAGGGCACACTCAACACGACAGGTACGTTGTTCGGTGGTATGGAAGCAGTGCAGGGGCTACAAACAACAGGGAATACGCTGAACATATACAGTCTTAATAACAAGGTCAGCGCCTTGGGCGGCTTTGCCAACATCAATTTCTATCTGCCGGCGGAGACGGCCGATGGCAGCACGGTCCTGACCATCGATGGCAATTACAAGACGAATTTGAGTAAGACGACGGTCAGTGCCGGTGTGCTCGGTGGCAGCAGTCTGGCCATCGGCGATACGGTCACATTAATGATCAATCCCAACTTTACGGCGCCCGATACGATCATTACTACTGGTATGGGTACGAAAACGCTCACCGAAGGCGTTTCCACGGAATACGGTTTGGACATCAGCAGTACCAATAATGCCGTACTGGCCACCATTACGGCCAGCCCGAACGGTAAGAATGCCAAGCTGTTAGGCCAGACTCAATCCCTGACCGAGACTAGGACGGCTATGGCGGCCCTCGTGAACAAGGGCGCTGATTTGGCGGCCGGGACTGGTATGATCGACGCCAGAGAAGCGGCTGCTAATGATGGCATATTCGTGGCCACAGATATTTTCACTTTGCGCAACGAGACTGGCTCGTACGTAGACAGCAAGGGCATCGCCCTGGAACTGGGCTATGCGAAAACCATGGACAAAGGCAGCACCAAGGTACTGGTGGCCCCATTCCTGGAATATGGCTACGGCAAGTATGACAGCTATTTGGACAGCGGCCTCCATGCCGACGGCAAGAGCCATTTCTACGGTGGCGGCATCTTGGTCCGGGCCGATAGGGACAGCGGTCTCTATTATGAAGGCAGTCTGCGCTATGGCCGCATCACGTCGGATTATAAGAGCAATGAACTGAAAAATTCTCTGGGCCTGTCTCAGGTATCGTATGATACGGCAGCACCGTATTTCGCTGCCCATGTGGGCATCGGCAAAATCAACCAATTGCCCAGTGGGAATTCTCTGGATGTCTACGGCAAATATTTCTACAGCCGTACGGGCAGTGACAGCGCTACATTAAGCAGTGGTGAAACCTATGATTTCGACGCCGTGACCAGCAACCGCTTACGTGTAGGCAGCCGTTACATCCACCCGGTGACCCGTGGCAATATCTACGCTGGCCTTGGTGTGGAACACGAATTCAGCGGCGAAGCCCGGGCGACGTACAAGAACAACGCTACCGGTGCGCCGACACTGCGTGGCACGAGTGGCCTCATGGAAATCGGTTGGCAGATTAAACCGTCACAAGGCGGCCGTTTCTACACGGACTTGGGCCTCACTGGCTGGGTCGGACGTCAGCGCGGTGTGACTTTCAACGCTGATTTCGGTTGGAATTTCTAAATAAAAATGTTGTAATCCTGTTGTTCCTGAGGAATATCTCAGGGACAGCAGGATTTAAATTTTTTATACTAGATGTATAAGAAATCGTTTTAGATCGGAGGTGTTATATATGAGTACGAGACAGTATGTGCGACGATGGTGCAGTGTCGCCTTCTTATCACTATTGTTGCTATGCGTGTCGGCTTTTGCGTATGCTGCTGACAGTCGTTGGCAGCCCCTCAAAGGGTATTGGCCTGCGGGTCCTCTCGTACTAGATAGGGAGTCCATCGAGTACGATTCGACATATGATACAGCCTCGCTATGGGTGAAGTGGCATTTTAAAGATGGCAGTGTGCGGCGCAACCATTACTTTATCGATTTCAAACGTGCATCCATGCAGTGCCTGTATTCAGGGGATTTTTCTGGTGATGATGTGCTGATGAATGATTCTCTGGCACAGCAGGAGCCATTTCCCATTGCACCGGATTCGTGGCAGGAACAGTCTGCTGATATCATAGCAGCCAAGGTCGGCCGCAAACCTTTGTATGGTACAGGTGAACGGTGGAAATGGATTGGCATAGGACCGGAAGAAAACGAAAATGTTTTTCTGGGTACGGATACGACTACGTATAACTCCGATGAACATGCTGCCTATGTGTGGATTCTCGTAAAAAAAAGCGATGGCACAAAATCCATTGCTTGCTATAAATGCAGCTTCATAGGTCCATTCCGGATAGGCCAGGCTGATTCGACGTTTGATCCGCCTATGGAGGAGGCTCGGAATGCAAGGGAACAATTGATTCTCAAGAGCGCGTATAGCCAACATAATGGCCAAAACAGTAAAATATAAATAATTAATAAAATATAAAAGGGGGTAGTAGTATGGGACTTATCAAAGCAGGTATGGGTGCTGTTGGCGGCGTATTGGCCGATCAATGGAAGGAGTTTTTCTATGGTGAAGAAATGACGCCGGAGGTACTGGTGTCGAAGGGACGCAAGCGTATCAGCGACCGCGGCCGTAGTTCCAATACGAGCGGCGAGAGCAACATCATATCCAACGGATCCGTAATCGCCGTCAACGAAGGGCAATGCATGATCATCGTCGAGCAGGGCAAAGTAGTCGAAGTATGTGCCGAACCAGGAGAATTCACATATGACACATCGACGGAACCGTCCATATTTACAGGCGATTTGAAAGAAAATGTGCGGGCCATATTCAACCAAATCGGCAAGCGATTCACCTTTGGCGGCGACACAGGTAAAGATCAGCGCATCTATTATTTCAATACGAAGGAAATCATCGGCAACAAGTACGGTACACCTAGTGCCATTCCGTTCCGCGTCGTCGATCAACGCATCGATTTGGATATTGACATTACTATTAAATGTTTCGGTGAATATAGCTATAAATTGGTAAACCCCATATTGTTCTATACGAATGTCTGCGGTAACGTCGATGAGGAGTATAGGCGGGAAACGATAGACAGTCAGCTCAAGACAGAGCTCATGACGGCGCTGCAGCCGGCCTTTGCCAAGATATCCGAGATGGGAATCCGATACAGTGCTCTGCCGGCACATACGCAGGAACTGGCCGATGCTCTCAATCAAGTGCTCAGCCCCAAATGGTCACAGCTGCGCGGCATCGAAGTCGTCTCCTTCGGCGTAAGCAGTGTCAAGGCTGGTGAAGAATATGAAGCCATGATCAGCGAAGCCCAACGGAATGCCATGTTCCGCAATCCCACCATGGGTGCGGCACAGCTCGTAGGCGCTCAGGCCGATGCCATGAAGATGGCTGCCAGTAACCAGAGCGGCATGGGTGCGGCTATGGGCTTCATGGGCATGAATATGGCCGGTGCTGCCGGCGGTATGAATGCCGCAAATCTGTATGCCATGGGCCAGCAGCAACAGCCGCCGCCACAGCCACCGATGCCGCAGCAGCCAATGCCGCCACAGGGCGGTCCGGCTGGCGGTGCCGTTATCGGCTGGGATTGCGCTTGCGGGCAAAAGGGTAACACGGGAAAATTCTGTATGGGCTGTGGTCAACCCAAACCGGTACCGAAACCGCAAGAGGCAGGCTGGACCTGTTCCTGTGGTCAGACCGGCAACACGGGAAAATTCTGCCTGAACTGCGGCCAGCCCAAACCGGTGCAGGACGATAGCTGGACCTGTGTCTGTGGTACAGCCAACAAAGGCAAGTTCTGCATGAACTGCGGCAAGCCTAAACCGGCTGGTGCACCGCTGTTCCAATGTGATAAGTGCGGCTGGAAACCGGATGATCCCTATAACCCACCTAAATTCTGTCCCGAATGCGGTGATATTTTTGATGACCACGACAAGGTCTGACCTTGTCGGCGGCACGTATGCTGTCTCCGCTATATGTGTCAGACAGCATACTGTGCCGGATGAGAAAGAGGTGTGCATATGGCAGATAAATCTGTAAGTTACAAATGCCCTTGCTGTGGGGCGCCGCTTAATTTTATACCCGGTCAGGATAAGATTACGTGTGAGTATTGCGGCAACAAATATGATGTAAAGACCATTGAAGACCTGTTTGCCCATAAAGAGGAAATGGCCTCCAAAGCTTCTGAAGCAGAACAGTCCAAATGGGCTACCGAACAGGCCGGCTCGGAATGGGCCAGCGATGAAGCGGCGAGTATGCAGTCTTTCACCTGTTCGTCCTGTGGTGCCGAAATCGTGGCTGATGCCAATACGATGGCTACGGAATGTTGCTATTGCGGTAATCCAACCATGCTGCCCCAGCGCTTTTCCGGTATGCTGAAACCGGATTACATCATTCCTTTCAAAAAGAGCAAGGATGAAGCCGTAGCGGCACTGAAGGCATTCTACGCAGGCAAGCGCCTCCTGCCGGACGCGTTCACGCAGAATAACCGCGTCCAGGAAATACAGGGATTGTACGTGCCGTTTTGGCTGTTTGATTCATCGGCCGATGCGACGGCGTCGTTCCACGCGACGAAGAGCTTCATCACTGAAAATGACCGGGAACGGATTACGGAAACGAGCCATTATGACTGCAAGCGCAGCGGCACGGCAGATTTTGCCAAGATACCGGCTGATGGCAGCACTAAGATGGATGATACGTTCATGGAAAGTATCGAGCCTTTTGATTACAGTGAGCTGCAGCCCTTTACGACGGCATTCCTGACGGGCCATTTGGCTGATAAATACGACGTCGATGCCGATGCCAGCGTGGGTCGTGCTGATGAACGGGTAAATAACAGCATGGTAGCGGCCCTGCAGGGAACGGTCGAAGGTTATGATTCCTGTGAAGTGAAGGATCGAGCCGTAAAAAAAATCGGTGGTCAAGTTTCCTATGCCATGGTACCCGTATGGATTTTGACGACGAAGTACGATGGCAAGCCATATACATTCATGATGAACGGCCAGACGGGGAAATTCGTCGGCTCGCTGCCCATCGACTCGAAGAAACTACAAATGTATTCGTTTGCCAGTTTCCTTATTTCCTTCCTGGTCGTGTTCGGCATCATGTTTCTAGTAGCGTAAGGAGGCGCAGACGATGAAAAAAATCATAACACTATTCCTGGCCTTCGTATTTGCGCTGCTGACGATGACCGCCTTTGCTACTACGCCCAGCCTGGTAGATGAAGCGGGTATCATACCAGCTAACGACAAGCAGGCCGTCCTTAAATCTCTCCAGGATGTCGAAGCCAAGCACAAGATGCGCCTGGCTGTAGTCACAAAAAAATCTGTAAATGGCGATGTGGGTAAATTTGCCAACGAATTCCTGGATAAGAATTATAAAGGAGAGTCAGGCGGCGCCATGCTGCTCGTCATCGACATGAAGGATGGCAAGTGGTACATCGCTACGGATAATACGGTACGTAAGGCCGTTACTAATGATTACGGTGTCAAGGAGATAGCAAACTCCTTCTTGCCGGAGCTGAAGAACAAGACTTATGGAAAAGCTATACAGAATTATGCCAAGACGAGCGATGAATTCCTGGATTACTATCAAAAGAATGGTAAAGCCAAGACAACGGCAGCAGCCAAGACGGGCCATAACTGGATATTGATTATTGTAGTGGCCCTCGTAGGCGGCGGCATCGTCACATTTATCGTACGCAAGAGCCTCTGTGCTAGTATGAGCAATGTAGCTGCAGTTTTATCTGCCAAGGCATATCTGAAAGACGAAACATTCCAATTGAATCAATGTAAAGATATTTACTTGTATACCGATGTCGTCGTTACAAAGAAAGAAAAGTCCAATCCGGTCAAGACTTCAGCCTCTGATGCAGGGCACGGAGGCGGCGGAGGGTCGTTTAAGTAAAACATAAGAAAAGCCTGCGCGAATAGGTGCGCAGGCTTTTTGCGTTGTAAGAAAATTTAGAAATATAAGGTAAGGCTCGTGCCGATGATTTTTTCGGTCATGTTGGAAAAGACGCGGTCATCGTTGCGGTAGTTGTGCAGCATGAAACCTTCTACAGCCAGGACGAGGCCGCGGGCCACCACGTAATCTACGCGGGCTCCCCAGCCACAGAACCCCATGCGTCTGAAGAAGAAGGGATCACCGTCCATGGTATGGGAAATGACGGAGGCCCGGGGTTGACGATAGTATTTTATCCAACCGTCGATATCGCCAGGCTTGGCCGGGTTCACTTCAGGGCGGTAATTTAGGGACCAGACAAAGCCGTGGTCTGAGTGGTCGTAATGGTCGCGGTCATTGGTGCCGCGGGCCTGCAACAATTCCAGCGTCGTATAGAAATCTTTATTGAACGTGTAGCGGTTGTTCCAGCTCCATATTTCCTGACGGTCCAGGTTGTCCTGGCCGGCGTCCTTGCGGTTGCGCATGTTGTAATAGGCCAGGCGGCTCAGCCATTTACCCTGTTCATGGGTCATAGTGCCGATGAATCCTTCTTTGACCTTGTAAGCATCATGGCGGACGAGCCGACCGTAGAACATGGATGTCGTAATCGTGTCGTCATGGCCGAAACGGATGCGGGCGCCGTCGACGCGGGAATCCAAGGTGTTGCCATCGAAGACATAATAATTGAACCGGCCCAGCATATATTTCGTCGCAGCCTTTGTTTCGCCTTCTAAATAGAAGCGGCCCATATAGAGCGGATGATCAGCACTGTGGTCATGGAGGTTACGGTTGTCCTCTAATTCCGTTTTTACGACCCATTCGTCGTTCAGGTGGCCCGTGATGAAGATGCGGGCCCGCTGTGTCGGCATGATGAGGCGTTTGTGGAATGCATAGGGACCCGCTTTGCCGTTGAATCGGCCTTCGCCGTAGAGCATGCGGTAATCGCCGTGTATTTCCAATACGGGAGGGGACTTAGGTGATTTTTTGTGGGCCTGCTGTTGTTCTTCTGTGACGAGCTGGTCCGCTGGCGTTTCCTCCTCTGCCATCGTTGTCATATAGGGATAGAGTAAAGGCAACAAGGCAATTAGGACCAGATAAAATTTATGCATAATCGCTCCTTCTACCAGGTTTTGCTCAAATCATATATTTTTTGCCATAGAGCCGTTTCATTGACATCCAATATGATACGAGCCTTTTGCGTCCCTTCTGGTGCTGTCCCATAAAAGGCCAGGGATTGGCCATAACTCAGACCGAATTGGTCATTGATATCAACGGGGAGCGTGACTTCCTTCGTGATGAGGGACGGATCCAGGAGAATGGCTGCAGTCAGTGTGTCCCAGATGTAGGAGCTGTAGGTTGGGTTCTTCTGGAACTGGGCTTCATATTTTTTGTACAGCATATCGTGAATTACTGGATTATATGTGGCTCCTAGCAGGTTTTGATAAGTCTTTGCGTTGAAATGAATTTTTTCGCAGACATCCAGGGGGACGATGATTTGTTCCTTGAAATGTGCCCGCAAGGATGTTTTAGCCGCTTCTGGATCAAACCAGAAATTAAACTCTGCTGCCGGCGTGACGTTACCGCCCTGGAAGAAGGAACCGCCCATGTAGATGACGCGTTTTACAGCCGGAGCGAATGAGGGGTCTTTCCGGATGGCCTTGGCTAAGTTGGTACAAGGGCCGATGGCGATAATCGTGATCTCACCGGGATGGGCGCGTACTTCATCGACGAGAAAATCGACAGCATTTTTTTTGTTAGGTGCATGGGATGGCGTGAGGCCGTACTGGTGTTCGTAAGACCGCTGCCATGAGACAGGTTCTTTAAAGGCTACGGCACCAATCCAGTCGTCCTTGCCGGAACCATATTTCTTTCGTTCTGTTGCCAACCCTTCTACCCGATGGGAACGAAGCGGCAGGTTTTCACCTAACATCAAGGGAACCTTGTCGGCCATGTTGACTGCTTCTAGTTGGCGCAGCCCATAGGCAGCGCCATCCTTTGACCAACTGTTGCCCGTGACGATGGTGACGCCGCGCAGGTCTACGTCAGGTGATTTAGCCAGCATCAGCATAGCCGTACCATCATCCAACGTTTCTACCATATCCGAGTCGAGAATGACCAGTTCCTTGGCTTGACTGTCGTATCCAGGTCCGCCGAGGCAAATCGTACCAAACAAGATGACTGCAGCCCATAGGTTGTGGTAGTGTGCATTTCTTATCATGCGTATCGCCCCCTTGAGAAAATATCAACAATTATAATTATATCTATAATAACATATATGAAAACAATTTCGTACTGATACTATCCTCAGGTTCGATGCTTTTTTTTACATGGTACAGGGCAATTATTCGTTTTGCAGCTCATAGTGCCGGTATGGGAATTTTTTTCTGTCATGGAATAATGACGAAACTAGAAGTGATTGGAAATTTGATGGCGGTATTAATATAAAATTCAAACTTCGCACCCTAAAATCATCCATAATCACAATAGTACAGCCGTTACGCAGCTACTGATATTTCAGACTCGCAGACAGAATTGACCTGTTTGATCCGGTTTGGCAGCGATGCCATG
>Ga0163159_1004072_pt1 | contig 10638 bp, 10 predicted proteins | sample BioMet9_FD_108702 | JGI IMG/M metagenome (GOLD analysis project Ga0163159, IMG submission 108702) | Microbial communities from bioreactor (seeded with sewage sludge) at Lawrence Berkeley National Lab, California, USA - Biofuel... | ecosystem: Engineered > Bioreactor > Anaerobic > Unclassified ... | reverse complement strand
TTTATCTCGACCAGGATGGGCACCCGGCCGTCTACCATCTCCAGCACCTCGCTGAACAAAGGTATGCTGTATTCAGTCTCCAGCAGCCTGAAATCGCCCAGCATGGCACGCTCCAGATTTTTTGTTTCAAAATCCACGCCGGTGACCCTTTCGGTGTTGAAATCATGCATGATGAACAGCGTTCCGTCTCTGGTTATCTGTACGTCCAGCTCGATTGGAAGGTCCGCCTCCACAGCTGCCCGGAACGCGCCCATGGAATTTTCAGGTATTCCCCTGGTCTTGTCGTGAAGCCCCCGGTGGGCGATGGGCCTGTTCAAAAGCCAGCTGTCTTTATCTATTCTGCTCAATTACCGCGCCTCCTCGATGTATCCTAAAATAGTGCCCGCCTTGAAAACATACTCATCTTCAACGGTGATCTCCGCCAGGATTCCGCTGCATGGCGCCTGGAATTCCACAGTTTTCTTGGCCACCTCGCCCTCGCAGATGACCTCGCCCTTCTGCACCATATCACCGGCCTTTCTGAGCCACACGACTATGCCTTTATTGGCCTCCAGGTCTATCGGCTCTTTCATGCACTCACAATTCCTGTATGGCTCCGGCTTCGGCAGCAGTTCGCCGGGTACTGTAACAGCATGCCTCATTCAGTTCATCTCCTTATAAAAGGGGCAGTTCAGGCCGAGACATTCCGCATTTCTGTCGTAAAAGCCGCATGTGATTTCTTTGTTCAGACCAATGTCCAGCCCGCATTTTTCATTGATGTACGGCACGGCGCTCTTCAGCGCCAGGAAAGCCGTCCTCTTGCAGCATCTCGGTCCCGGATATTCAGCAAGGCCCATGAGTCCTCTCGCCGTGCCCTCGTTTGCCAGCTTCCAGCTGTCCGCAGCCATCGGCGTTGCTCCCGTGAAAATGCTGATGAATATTCCTATGCCGACCCCCGATCCGCAGGCGCCGCAGTTTCCACAGGCTCCTCCCGGAACGGTCTTGCCCCTTCCCTCGGCAGCCTGCAGCTGCTTATGGAATTCCTCGCGGGATGGCTGTTTGTCCATGGCAGCGCATACCAGCAGCGCCGCCGGCATTATATAGTGATGATACGGCGAATGCATAACGACCCCGTCCAGGCTCATCAGATCTATGATCACCTCATCCACAGTCATCTTCTTTCCTTCATCAAATAGCGCAAAGCATTCTTCAGTTATGCGGTCATAGACCTCCTGCAAAAGTTCTCCGGTCATTTCTCCTCCTTGTGGCCGCGGCCGCGGCTTCATTGCGTTGATTTACTGAAATGATTGTATCATAATCCGGCGGAGTTGACAAACCCTGCCGCTCACAGAAAAGCACCAGTCTATGGACATATCATCCACATCATGCTATAATTTTTTCGCATGCATAGACTCAATCACATCAAACCAATAAATGTTGAAAGTGAGAAAGATATGAACAGACCCTTAATATCCGTAATTATCCCAGTGTACGAGGTAGAAGCGTTTTTACACAAGTGCATCGACAGCGTGATCGGTCAGACTTATCGAGAACTCGAAATCATTCTGGTCGACGATGGTTCACCTGACAACTGCGGTGATGTCTGTGATGAATATGCAGCAGTCGACAGCAGGATCAAAGTGATTCATAAACAAAACGGCGGACTCAGCGATGCCAGAAATGCCGGCCTGGATGCAGCCAGCGGAGAATTCATCGGCTTTGTTGACAGCGATGATCATATCGAACCAGATATGTTCGAATGCCTTTATCAGGTCCTGAAAGTGAAAGTTCCCTGCGAATGACACAGAAAGAAGCCCTGTCTGTGTTGATCGACGATCTGATCATCAGAAACTATATGTGGAACAAGCTGTACAGGGCATCCTTATTCGAGGGTCTGCGTTTTCCTGCAGGTAAGGTATTCGAAGACACAGTCATGCAATACAGGCTCTTTGAGACCTCCTAAAATGGTATCATCATTATCAAAAAAGAACTTTACCACTACGTTATACGCAACAATGGAATAGTACGGCAGGTCAGCATTTCCAACATCCTCGACCTTTGTGAATGCAGTCGTCTGCGATATGAGGATCTGACTTCACGTCATCCCGAATATTCGTCCCAACTGCTCAGGCAGTACGGTATTCGCGTGATTCCTGCCATCAGAAACACCCTGGACAAAGTATCCCTGGATACCATCTGCCATACATCTGACCGCTACAATACCGAGTTGATTCCATTTGTTTCAGCTCACCGCGACCAGATAGAACCATACGCTGCTATCCCCGCAGACGAATTCGACTGGCTGCTGGAGGGACCACTGACTTACAGACACAAAAAAAGCCTCAAGCTTGCTGCTGTCATCAAAGAACTTGACGCTAAGTACAAAAACGCCATTTCAGAAATAGATAAACTGAAAAAAGAAAACAAAAAACTGCTTTCTGAGAAACAGAAAATCAAAAATTCCCGCTCATACCGCCTGGGAAAAATGATCACCTGCATTCCCCGAAAAATCCGAAAAGCTGTTGAGTAAAAAATCAGCCACGCGCCCAACGCGTGGCTTACTTATACAATTAAATGAGCTGTTGTGGCACAGCTCATTTTTCATATCATAGTTTCATGCCGCTGACCCCTATAGCTTGAATCCGGCAGTGCCGGACCACGGACCATATATTCTTTTTCCGTCAACTGTTTTATATGCCCTTATTTTATAATAATCTGTTTTTCCCCTTTTGGTTTTAATCACTCTGGATTTGGCTGTCGCAGTACTGAACGTGGATACGATGCTCGTCCTGCTTTTACTCACTGCCTGTGATATTTGATATCCGCTTTCACCGGGTATATTTGTAAAGTACACCTTAACCCTGGTGTACGAATACTTTCTTACCTTTGGCGCCGGCAGTCTCCTCAGCGTATATATACCTGCCGATGTTTTTCCACCGCCTGCAAACTTCTTTTCACCGGCTTTGAAATACGGGATTACCTTTATATAATACTTTGTTCCATCAGCAAGATCCCTCAGCTTCCTGACAGTGCCGGTAACTGCGCCTGCATTTGACCAGGTATCTGCTCCGGCTTTTTTGTAATATACATAATACTCCGATGCCCCTGCAACTCCGGACCATGAGGCCTGAATATCATCGTAGCCGTAAAGTCTGACCTTTACCAGTGATACAGCGCCGCAGGGCTTATTGATAGTGAAAGTTTTTACCGCCATACCGCCATACCCGTTTATGCCCTTTATAGTGACAGTAGGAATACCGCCGCCAGCTGCCAGGGTGCCATAAACGTTGTCAGCATACTCCACGAGATAATCGGTCCCTCTGCTCAGGGTGGTCCCTCCCATCACCACTGTCGGTATCGGTGTTCTTGAAGTCCCGTCACATATGAAGGCCTCTTTGTCAAGCGTCACCAGAGCTGCAGATATATCAACCGGAGCCGGCGGGATCTTGACCCAGACTACACCATAGCTCTCCTGAGCATATGTATGATAGCCCTCGCGAGTAGTCGTCTCAAGATGCTCATCCGGAATCACTGCCGTATTATCTGCGAACTGTATATATTTCGGAGCGGTGATTTTTCCGTCGATCAGCACGGTGCCGCTGGCTCTCGCCGTTACTCCGATCCTGCTGGCCGTTACATCTCCTGCAATCTCCGCTTTTCCCGTGCTTCCATATACGCCGATACCGATACCTGCCGGGTCTCCGAGGATATCCGTCCCGTCAGCAAGCACATTGCCTGCCACCATTATATGAGAACTGGAAGCATATACTCCCTGATTCGAGCCATGGACATTGCCCTGGACATTTATCGTCCCGCCTGATACCGCATGTGCGCCAAATCCATTGATCCCCAGCGATGTAACATCTCCAGACACAGACAAAACTCCAGGCCCTGCCACATACACAGCCTCTCCCCACGGTCCTGTAGCCTTGGCGCTCGTTACAAAAGCTCTTGTCATAGCAGCACTGGTGCTCACGCGCACCCCGAATGCTCTGCCGCTGACATTGAGCTCGCCTGTTCCTGTCACATCCACACTGCCACCCGACTGCACGTCAAGGCCTACACCGCCTTCAGCTTCATTGCTTATGTTCAGCTTATGACCGTTAAGTTCAAAGCTGACCGCACTGCCCTTTACAAACACCCCTTTGTTATAGTTTATATCGCGCAGCAGACGAATGGTCCCTCCGCCGGCAACAGCTGCCAGTCCCTCTTCTAAAGTCAGATATCCTGTTCCCGAGACCTCACACACGTTCACCGGTACTGCGGCCACGGTCATGGTATACGGTTCTATGTCTATGGCATTGGCCGCATCTGTAACAAATACCGCAAAGCTGTATGTTCCGGCTGTGGTCGGCGTCCCGGTAAGATTTCCGGTACTTGACAGAGACATTCCTGGTGGCAGTTCACCACTGCCGACATCCAGTGTAAATGCATATGGAGGCGTCCCCGATTCAGCAAGGAACGAAAAATTATAAGGTATCCCCACCGTTACGAGCGGCAAGGCTGCGGCAGCCAGCTCCGGATGCGGCAGATTATTCGTTATGTCCATGGATGGTATTTCCGCAAGCAGGCCGCCGTCAGCAGCCTGCACGTTTCCCGGAGTGTAGCTGAGGCCGACGGCCTCGCCTCCGCGCACAGGATCATTGAAATAAAGCTGAACAAAGTTGTTCGACCCTCCGTGCAAGGTCGCATTTGTTATGCTTATAGTTCTGTCAAGTCCGGTGATGGTAAAGCCGTTCCTGATGCGATCGACAAAATCTTCGCCGGAAACTGCTCTGTCAAAAGTAAGTCCGATGCCACCTCCCGTAGTCACCTCAGCTCGCTGCAGGATCAGCGGCTCTGTCACAGCCTTCGCAGGAGCCGGCAGCATCACTGAGACCAGCATGAACGCCATGACCAGAATAAATATTCTGTTTCCGACAGTTCGCAAATTTTTCATAGAGACCTCCTTTTCAGTGCCTACTTTTTGTTGTCCGAATCCATCGCTGCACCGCAGTGATTACAATAATTCACTCCTATAGCATTCTGCTGACCGCAGCAGGGACAGAATCTCATCGACAATGATGCTCCGCAGTTATTGCAGAAGCTGCCCATGCCGGTTGGTCTGCCGCAACTGGGACAAATCAGCGTTCTGCTCTCCAGCTTTCCTTTCCATACGACTTCACTTTCAGCTTTTTCATCTATGTTTCTCTGCATTGCCGCAGCGCGTGCCTTGGCTATAGAAACATCCTGCCTTGGAGCACAGTCAGTACACAGCATCTCATCTTCGTTGTAGCAAGAATCGCAGACCCACTGATGACATCCATGACAGCGATGGAAATGGGTCCTGGCTTCATGCTCCGCTTTTTCAAAAGCGACGTCATGTTCTTTCTGCCATTCCGGGCTCATTCCCTCAAATCTCTCTGTGAGAACATCTCCACCACGTTCCACCGACCATCCCAGGTCTCCCAGTCTGCCTCCCAGCATCATGCCCAGGGCACCTGCGCCTCTGGCCAGGTTTCGTATCCCCCGTCCCTTTTTATATGTTTCACACTCCACAAACCTGCTTTTGAATCCATCCTGACAAAGATCACAATAAAATGTGAACTGGAAGCCAGCCTCAGTAGAATTGTCTTCATAATTTCTCGTAAATGACTGCAGCATATCTCCATTCCTCTCTTTCGTCATATAAACCGCTACCCTTCCGTCTCCTCCTGATTTGCTCCGCATTCACCGCAGAATCGGGTTCCAGGTGTCAACTCGGCTCCACACCTGCAACATTTGACAGGTCCAAGTCTGGCTCCGCATTCCCGGCAGAATTTCACTCCCGGCGAATTGACGCATCCGCAGGAATAGCATGTGCATTCAGCTTCTTCAATCTGTTTTTCTCTATCCCTGGCGGCCTTCTCATTTTCTGCACTTTCCAATCTGACCTGTGCCTGAGTCAAATTTTCCTGTATCAGTCTGAGTCGCTCAGCTTCGGGATACTGTTCCTCATGTTTCGAAACCGCCTGCCTTCCTATCTCCGCATAGATCTCCGTTTCCTGCTTCTTCATATCATCAATTTCCGATCTTACTTTCATCAACATCACATCCGGATCATCCTGCGGTAAAAAATCTGCAAATCCTTTGACAAGACCTCCGATACTGCCGAATAGATCATTACCCATAACTTCTCCCCCTTTCCATATACTGATTCTGTGCCAACTGGCAGACCTTTGCAATATCCATGTTATGGGGCCTGCATAACAATACCCCCTCCCTGTTCAGGGAGGGGGCTGAAACCGTACTGCCATGCTTCTATTTTTTATTATGGATCGGACCAAACTTCATGAACAATTCCGCTCTGCTGTTGATACCGAGTTTCTTATATATCGTCTTGCTATACGTTGAAACTGTCGAAGGAGTCAGCCCCAATTCCGGAGCTATCTGACGCGCAGTCATGCCCTTCAGCATCAGTTCCACCACCTGCTTTTCCCGCGGAGACAACACGGGATCATCTATATATGATCGGCCGTTCACATTTTGTTCATCGCCAGGGTCGATCATCCGAACCCCCTTCAATTCCTCGGACCAGTCAGTGAAAAACAGCCGCTGCGAATATGCCGGCGAAAGAAGCAGGAATATTATGAACAGCGTCACAGCCGTCGCTACCGCCACAGTTTGAGAAATATCAGTCATTTTCAGTATTTCTGTTCCCAGATAAAGCACCCCCACGACCGTCATGCAGACCAGGATCATCCGCTTATGCATCCTGAAATCACAGAACTTATTGGTGATACAACCTATCAGATAAAATACCACAACCAGGCCTATCTCCTTCAACTCAGAGAACATATATGCCAGGTGACTCATGCCCGCATACCATGAAAGATAGCTCAGTATGGATGAAACAAAAAAAACATTGCACAGATTCCATATACTGCGTCTGCATACGACCAGCACCAATATACTTCCTATTATCAACAGCAGCGCTGCGAAACCCCATAACATGGAATCCTTAGGATGTTGAAACGCCGGTGCATAAAACCCGGTGATCCGGACAGCAAAATACGAAAAAAACAGAAACACTACCAGACCTATGCTGGAATCAGATACCTTGGTTTTCCCTTCAGCTATATTCAGAAAATCTTCTTTTTTTGATCTGTACATGCAAACGCAGATCACTGTTATCAGCATAATGGCGATTATCTTTCGCGATGATGCCGCATCGACAAAGAAATCCGCTCCCTGCTCCAGGACATCGATCACTATCAGAACCAGCGTCATTGAGAAAAACCGCTCCGAATTATTCAACATGAACACAAATGAAAAACTGCTGCACGACAGACATCCGCCTATTCCGCCCATGAATACCATGTCAGATATGATTGCATATTGGCTGCCAGACAAAAAAAGCCACGGTATGAACCCACAGGCAGCAATAGATGCAGAGAGCTTTGATATTACCGCTATGTTGGCCTCCTTAGCAAACGCAAACATGACAAAGGCCCCTGCAGCAAATGCTGAAAAGGTGGCCGTTGTATGAGACACTCCCAAAATACCTATTTCATCTCGTAAAATCAAATTCTGAATGTTGATGAATATCATCGAAAATGGAAAAGCTAAAAAGTACTGAATCCCACTCCTTCTGATGTTGCGGGCAGCCAGTATCTCCTGCGCATTCCATAAATCTCTAATAGAACCCGCAATCTTAAAGAAATAATCTTTTTTATAGGTCTTCGGTCCGTTCATTTCTGCTCTCCTGATCAACTCTGCATTGCGTAAAATGGATCTGCGCTGTCGAAAGAATCTTATTGGTTCGGCATCGGTAGCTATATTACGAATCTCTCACCCTGAAGGTTAAATCCTAGTATAGCATATACCACTTTTTTGTCAACGGAGTTCATTTTTGATGTGAAACATTAAGATGGTGAAAGTACCAATATGATTTAAACAGATCCTGTCCGCCACATCTGTTTTTTGATCAAACTCCAGAGAATCGTCTATTTCCTTAAGCTGGCGGACAGCGCAGTTCAGCAGACAATTACAGACATTTGAGCAAAGGATTAAACGCCTCCTTGGGAGACCTAATCCGATGAACTTGCGAATCGTTGGCAGGTCTCCCGTCAGAACCGCAGCGCTTTAGCGCGTGGCGGTTTACGGCCCGGGTTCGAATCCCATTTTTCAGTAACGCAAATAGCAGGCCAGAGGCCTGCTATTTACGTTGGCGGAGAAGGTGGGATTTAGCATCCTTGCTCTGCAAGTCTGCCGCCCTTCGGCTCCCTTTCCAGTCGCCTCGGGCCATCGTCTACTCGACAGCATCCCATGCTGTCTCGCTTCACGACGATGCCCTTTCGGGTTCGAATCCCTACTTAATCAGTAACGTAAAAGAGATGGGCTGAACCCATCTCTTTTGCGTTGGCGGAGAAGGTGGGATTCGAACCCACGTGCCCGGAACGGACAACCGCATTTCGAGTGCGGCTCGTTATGACCACTTCGATACTTCTCCAGATTTTTGAATTTTCGGTGGCAGCTGACGGTATTAAATCAATACAGCAACCGTGAATGATTATATCACGGTTGCCGTCTGGTTTCAACATAATTATTTCAGTTTGCTGATAACATAATCGCCGAACTGTTCACAGGTGGCGCCGTCTTTGAAGCCTGTCACGACCACCTTTTTCTCGGTTTCGCAGCATTCTGTCAAAGCGTCTTCCAGGCCGTTGGCCTTGGCTGTGAAGCCGATGTGTTTCAGCATCATCGCCGTCGCTTTCAGCAGGCTTGACGGATTGGCATAAGCGCCCAGACCGTCTTCTATCATACGGGGAGCGGAGCCGTGGATCGCCTCGAACATGGCGTACTGGTCGCCGATATTGGAGCTTCCGGCGGTACCCACCCCGCCCTGGATCTCAGCGGCTTCATCGGTTATTATATCGCCGTAGAGATTCGGGAGCACGAATACCTGAAACTGGCTGCGTATGTCTTTGTTCACCAGATTTGCCGTCATGATATCAATGTACCAGTCCTCAAGTTTAATTTCCGGATAGTTGATGGCAACCTCATGACAGATCCGCGAGAAGTTACCGTCGGTCTTCTTCATGATGTTGGCCTTTGTTACACAGGCTACGCTGGTCTTGCCGTTGGCTCTGGCATATTCGAAAGCCGCTCTGCATATCCTGCGTGTGCCGATCTCCGTTGTCACCTTGAAATCCATGGACAATTTGCCGGGAAGTTCTACGCCCTTGCTGCCAAGAGTATACTCGCCTTCAGTATTTTCTCTGAAGAATGTCCAGTCTATGTCCTCTTCAGGCACCTGCACCGGTCTGACATTGGCGTACAGATCCAGTTCGCGGCGCAGAGCTACATTGGCGCTTTCCAGATTTCCGCCCTTTGGCGTCGTGGTCGGGCCCTTCAGCAGCACATCACAGTTTTTGATCTCTGTAAGCACTTCCTGCGGCACGGCCTGCATTGTCTCCAGCCTATTGCTGATGGTGAGGCCGTGTATGGGTTTCAGCACCACCCGGCCGTTATCCAGTTCCTTCTCCAGCAGCAGGTTCAGCACTCTGACCGCCTGATCCATGATGATCGGCCCGATGCCGTCACCGGGACAGATGCCGATGGTGATCGACGGAAGTTCCTTGAAATTCTTGGGTTCTCTGTCATCAGACTCCATCATCATGACCCTGGACAGCTGGTCCATGAGCAGGCTTCGGAACTGACCGCAGACGTCGCTGACAACGGCCATTTCATTCATTTCCTTGATGCTCATATCGATGATCTCGCGCACAGCGCCCTGTTTCTTAGTTTTTCTATCTTCCTTTTTAATCAATACTGCGAGCCTCCTCCGCAACATATTTCAGCAGTCCGCCGGCCAGCAGGATCTTTTTCTGCCTGTCGGTGAAGCTGCAGCTGAGTTTTATCTCGGCTCCGGCAGTGACATCCTTCAGCGTCATTTCGCCGCTGTCCAGCCCTGCCCTGATCCCGACCAGCCTCAGCTCATCATTCTGACTTATTTTATCATAATCCGACGGATCTGCAAAGGTCAAAGGCATTATTCCCGCGTTGATCAGATTCGCTGCATGGATCCTGGCGAAGCTTTTGGCTATCACTGCTCTGACTCCCAGGAACAAAGGCACCAGCGCCGCGTGCTCACGTGACGAGCCCTGGCCGTAGTTTTCGCCGCCCACGACGATGCTGCGTCCCGCCGCTTTCGCCCGCTCCGGGAAGGTCTTGTCGCAGACTCCGAAGCAGAACTGTGACAGATGCGGAATATTCGACCTGTAAGGCAGTATCTTGGCTCCGGCCGGCATGATGTGATCTGTGGTGATGTTGTCGCCGACCTTCAGGATCAGCGGTGCCTCCATTTCGTCGCCCACCGGCTCTCCGGACGGGAACTCTTTGATATTAGGTCCTCTGAGGATCTCCACCTTATCCGCTTCTGCTGCCGGTGCAGGGTCCAGAACAGCGCCGTCATCTATTTTGAAGCTGTCCGGTAAAGACACTTCCGGCATATCTCCAAGTGCAGACGGATCTGTGATCTCCCCGAACAAAGCTGCCGCCACCGCGGTCTCCGGCGATACCAGATATACCTTGCCATCTGCGGTGCCCGAACGGCCCTCGAAATTCCGGTTGAAGGTCCTCAATGAAACACCGCCTGAGTTCGGTGAAAATCCCATGCCTATGCACGGACCGCAGGCA
>Ga0163159_1004062_pt1 | contig 10649 bp, 7 predicted proteins | sample BioMet9_FD_108702 | JGI IMG/M metagenome (GOLD analysis project Ga0163159, IMG submission 108702) | Microbial communities from bioreactor (seeded with sewage sludge) at Lawrence Berkeley National Lab, California, USA - Biofuel... | ecosystem: Engineered > Bioreactor > Anaerobic > Unclassified ... | reverse complement strand
GGAAGACCCGCGGACTGGAACGCATCGTGCGCATGAGCGACGGCGCGCTCATCGAGCAGAGCTTCATCGAGGCGGTGGGCGACGCGGCCGTGGGCATGTACTTCGTCGGCCCCACGCCGCCGGCGCGCACCCCGGCCCTGCGCAGGCTTGAGCAGGAATACGCGGCCAAGTACGGGGCCTCGCCGTCCACATACTATTACGTCAACGCCTTCGACGCCGCGAACATCCTGCTCGATGCGCTGGAGAAGGCCGCCACGGCGGGCGGCGACGGCACGCTGCGCATCGGCAGGCAGGCCCTGCGCGACGCCCTGGCCCGGACGGACAAGCCCGACGGCCTGACCGGCCCCCTGCGCTGCGACGAATTCGGCGACTGCGCGTCCCAAAGCTTCAACATCCTACGCCTGAGCGATCCCGCGGCCGGTGTCGACGGGCTCAAGAAGAACGTCCAGTTCACCTACAGGCCGGAGCGCTAGACATGCGCAGCGGGCTGCTTCGCCCCTGGCGCGACGCCGGCGTCACGACAAAATTCGCCCTGGCCTTCGCCCTGCTCCTCGCCATGGTCCTCCTGGAGGGCCTGGCCAGCCTGCTCGCCCTCAACGCCGTGCACAAGGCCGAGACCGTGATCATCGCCAGCACGGAGATCCGCCAGCGCGTGTTCGAGATGGACGGCGAGCTGGAAAAGGCCCGGCGGCTCCACCGCGACTTCTTCCTGCAATATCCCTCCATCGGCTTCGCCTCGGCCGAGGAGCTCTATTTCAAGCCGTCCACCGAGGTCATCAACCGCGTCGTCACCTTAAGCGAGGAGCTCAAGCGGCGCATCGAGTCGGCGCCCGTGAGCGCGGCCCTGCGCGAGCGCAACAACGACCTCACCCTGTATCTGTCCACGGCGCGGCGCTTTGCGGACATCTTCCGCGAACTCGTGGCCCAGGTGACCGAGCTGGCCGCGCCGGGCACCGGCCTGGAGGATCAGCTCCTCACCGTGGAGTCCCGTCTGGAGGCCCTGGCCCAAAAGCAGACCGCCACGCTCCTGCCCTTCCGCAAGATGGTGGCCTTCCAACGCAGCTACATGGTCAGCCGGCGGCGGCCGGACATGCAGTCGGCGCTCAACGCGGCCTTCGACCTGCGCGCCGCCTTCAAATCCTCCGCGGGGACGAGCCCGGAAACGCGGGCCCGCGCCGGCCGCCTGCTCGATGATTACGCCCGCCTGGCCCAGAAGATACCGGACGTGGACGTGGCCATCCGCAGCAAGCTCAACGACTTCACTCTCCAGGCCAAGGCCGTGGACCCCATTTCGGCCAACCTCAAGACCCTGGCCACCGGCGAGGTGGAGCGCGCCCGCGCGCGCATTCAGACCGTCAGCCGTCTTTCGGTGGCCGTCATCGTGGTCACGCTGATCGCCGGACTGGCCTTCTCCCTGCTCGTGGCCGCGGTGATCCACGCCAGCGTGACGCGCAAGATCGTCGCCCTCACGCGCTGGGCCGAGCAGATGCGCGACGGGACGCCGGCGGCGGACGTGGAGCCCGACGCCAAGGACGAGGTCGGCGTGCTGGCCGCCAGGTTCAACGACATGCGAACGCGCGTCCTCGACCTCGTGACCAACCTGGAGGACAAGGTGCGCCAGCGCACGAGCGAACTCACCGAGGCGCGCGACCGCCTGGAGACCCTCGTCCGCGAGCTGGACGAAAAGAACCGCGCGCTGGAGATCCTCTCCGTGACGGACCGGCTCACCGGCCTGGCCAACCGCCGCAAGATCGAGGAGGCCATGCAGGCGGAGCTGGAACGCGCCCGACGCTACGGCAAGTCCTTCTCCGTGATCCTGCTCGACGTGGACCGCTTCAAATCCATCAACGATGCCTACGGGCACACCGTGGGCGACGCCGTGCTCGTGCAAGCCGCCGAACTCCTCGTCCGCAATTCGCGCCGGACCGACCTGGTGGGCCGCTGGGGCGGCGAGGAATTCCTCATCGTCTGCCCGGAGACGGACATCTCCGTGGTCGCAGCCCAGGCCGAGCGCCACCGGAAGGAGTTCGAGCGCTTCGCGTTCACCCAGGCGGGAACGGTCACGTGCAGTTTCGGCGTCACGGCCTGCGGCCCCGGCGACGACGCCCAGGCCATCATCCGCCGCGCCGACGCGGCCCTCTACCGGGCCAAGGACAAGGGCCGCAACCGGGTGGAAAGCCAGCCCGCCGCGGACCAGCCGCCGCAAAACGGTTGACAGCGGGCCGCGCACGGGCCAAGAAAAGCGCTCGCCGCCGGCGGGGTTCCCCCTTGCCTTGCGGCGATACGCGCCTTATCTTTGGCGCAACGATCTTTGAAAGGGGGCGCACCGGTTTCGACGGGGACAGTCGATGCCGAGGTTGCAGGTCGAGGCGCCGCTGGCCTCGTAAAAAGCGGCAAGCACTCAAGTGCCAACGACTACGATTACGCTCTGGCTGCTTAATAACCAGTCACGATCCTTCTGACCGACATCCGATACGTCTGCGAGGATCGACAAAACCCTATCGGGTCGGCGTGCTGATGGCGTCCGCCGTAAGCACGCGGCACAAGGCGGACATGTGGTTCTGACGCCCGTTCGGGGGCTCGCGGGACTACGAGAATCAAACCCGGACTAAACCTGTAGATGCCTCGCGCAAAGCGTTCTCGGACGGGGGTTCGATTCCCCCCGCCTCCACCAGAAGATCAATGATTTCAGCAACTTAAACGCTAAATCTAGTCTTCTGACAACCCTGGTTCTACACAAACCTACACAAAGTAGGGCCAGGGAATGACCGTCAGGAACCGCGCTACCACTCCCCATTTCATTGTCCGACAACCCCACTCCTATTGCTTCCGAATGGTGGTACCGCACAGGTACCGTACTCATGTTGGCCGGGTAGGACTCCGGTACACGCTCCACACGGGCTCACTCTCCCAGGCGAAGACACGAGCAAGGACTGTCGCAGCCTACGTGATCGACCTGTTCGGCCAACTCGACTCTTCCAACGACTCATCGCCTACACGACTCCAGCTTGCCATTCGTGACTTCGTGGCGGACCAGCTTGTGTCTGGGATGACCACAGCACACACGAAGGTGAGCCAGTAGCCACCCTGCCGCCAGCCATTGCTAGCCAGCAAGGCCAAGCTCAAGCGCACAAGGCCGCGCGATTGACCATCCGACGCCATCCGGCTCAATCCAATACTCGACAAAAGCATAATGAAAACCCCGGATAGTCAATCCGGGGTTTTCGTATTTCGTCCGGGGAACATCGCGGCCGCAGGGCCAGCACCGCTCGTTCACTGACTCGATGCGGGACCGCCATCACGCATGGCGGCCCCGGTTGGTTCAGAACTACTTGATCTCGAGATTCAGCTTTTGAACCAGCTTGCTGAATTTCGTATACTGCTTTCCCACGAAAGCCTTCGTGTCGGCGGGCGAGGTGATCCTAGGCGTGGAACCGAGGTTATCCACGGCCTTCAGCCACTGCTTGTCCGCAGACAACTTCTGTAAGGTCTTGCCCCAGACGGCGACAACGTCTTCCGGCAGGTTCTTCGGACCGAATAGGCCCGTCCAGCCCAAAATGGTCTCCATTTCGGGATAACCAAGTTCGCGGAATGTCGGGACGTTGGGAAGCATCGGGGAACGCTCGGGCGTGGTCACGGCCAACGCACGCAGCTTTCCGGATTCAATATAGTTGATGACGCCGGACATGTCCTGGAAGAAGATCTGGACGTGCCCGCCAACAGCGGCGGCCGCAGCGTTGCCGCCGCCCTTGAAGGGGATGTGCTTCAGGTTGCGCTGGGGCACGCCGAGCTCATCGGCCAGCATGACCACGCCGAGATGCTGCAGGTTGCCGACGCCGGCGGAGGAATAGCTGAAGGAGCCTCCCTTGAGCAGCGCGGCCTTCAACTCGTTGAAGGTCTTATACGGGGAATTTGCGTTGACGGTCAGTACGAAGGGGCTGACCTCCAGCAGGCTGATGAAGGTGAAGTCGTCCCAATTGTAGGCAATCTTCTTGTTGATGGCGGGCACGGCCGCGTTGCTGCCGACACGCGAGACGAGCAGCGTGTACCCGTCGTTTTTCGCCTTGGCGACAAAGGTGGCCCCGACCGCGCCACCCGCGCCGTTCTGGTTCACCACCACCATGTTTTTGCCCAGGTATCTGCTTCCGTAGGTGGCCAGATTCCGGCCCGAAATGTCCGCGGCACCGCCGGGGCTGTACGGCACGATGAGGTCCACGACTTTTTGGGGATACTGCCCAGCCGCGGCTGGCGCAATCGCAAGTCCCAATACCAGAACCGATAAGAACAAGATTCTGAAGCGGCTCACGTGAACTATCCTCCTTCATAAATTGAGCTTTTTTTCACAACCGTTTTGACGATGACGCCTGCCGAATATTACCTCCTTGTCAATTTTAGCCAAAAAATTTTGACTCGCTTGCCAAAAATCTTTGACTTTTGTCATTAGGTTAATTATTTACTTTTTGAAAGTAAATAACTATCTGAGCGAGGCGATGAAATTCTATGAACGGACTCCCGCTGGAAACCGGCAAGAGCGCAATTAAGCAATACAATGTTCGAAGGATATTGTCCGAGCTTCTGTTCAATGGTCCGCAGGCGCGCTCGGACCTGACCGTCAGCACGGAGCTGACCATGGCTACCGTCTCGCGTCTGTGTCGCCAGCTCGTCGATGCTGGCCTTTTGATAGAAAACGACCCAACGCCCTCTCCGGACCGTCCCGGACGCAGGACCGTGAATCTTGATTTCAATCCGGACGGTCCGCGCATCATCGGCGTCAGCATCAACGCCTATCAACAGACGGTCTCCATTGCGAATCTGAAGAACAAGGTGCTGTCCCAACGATCGCTAGAGCTGTCCCGCCTCACTCCCGCCGACGACGTGTTGGACAAGATCGCCGACACCATCGAAGAGGTCATCGCCGAGACCAAGGTTGACCGCGCGTCGATCCTGGGAATTGGCGTCACTTCGGCCGGTGCGGTGGACTCGGACCTCGGCGTTGTCCGCTGGGCGCCGACGCTGAATTGGAAGGATGTCGCAGTGTACAGGCGCCTCTCCCAACGGCTCAATTTCGGCGCATACATCACCAACATCCCGAACTGCCTGAACCTCGCCGAAGCGAAGTTCGGCATTGGCCGCGGTTGTCAAAGCATTGCGCTGATCAACGGCGCGCTCGGCATCGGCCTGAGTCTATTCCTGGACCGCAGGTTGATTCACGGCAGTGACTTCCAGGCCGGCGTTCTTGACGGGCACTCATTCTTTTTGGACGAAAACGGCAACCGGCTTACCGTCCCGCAGGCCGCCGGCGGTCAAGGCGTCATCCGCATGTACGACGACATGACCGGAGCGCAGACGGCGAAGCCATTCGCCCAGCAGCTTACGGACATTCTGAAGGCCTGCCTCGACGGTGAAAAGAAAGCTGTCGCCGCGGTCGCTCAGGCCGGCAGAAATCTCGGACGCGTTTTCGAGCTCGTTGAAGGCCTGACTCACCCGGACCTGCTTATCTTATCCGGCCCGTTATCAACGTGTGACGTATATGTCACCGCCGTCCGCAACTATCTCGACATGGTGTGGCAGAACCGCCTTCGCCAACCACGCTTCATGCTGAGCACCATGAGCAATGATGAAGCGGCGCGGCTCCTCGCAATCAATGAATTTTTGCTGTTCAGATAAATCGAACGTTCATCACTACTACCGGAGAGAGATGATGACAAAGAGGGCATGCAACATCACCGTCGGGATTTGCGGATTGATTTGGTCACTCTGCATGTATTTCATTCTCATACCGATCGGCATCGCCATGCCGGATGACCTTGAAATAAGAGCCATGTCGCCGCAGTTTTGGCCAAAGATCGTCGTCATCGTGTCCGCATTGGCGAGCATGGTTTGCATAGTGCAAAACCTTGCTCAAAACGGGAAAAACAGTAATCAGGATTGCCCATCCGACCTGCTGCCGATCAGGGTTGCGGTGAGGCGGGTTGTTGTCGTGCTGGCGTCCTGCTTCGCAATGTATTTCTTGCTTGCGCCGTTAGGCCTTGTAATTCCATCCATGTTTTTGATGTTCTTCCTTATGTACTATGCTGGAGAAAGAAAGCTGCTAAAGCTTACCTGCATCGCCTTTGCGATGCCAACCGCTCTCTTCCTCTTTTTCAACTATGTCGCCGAAATTCCAATACCCATGGGCATTTTCGAACAACTTCTCTGAGGGAGGGGCTGATTCATGGATATTCTCTCGCAATCATTTGACCTGTTTTTTAATGCGTATAATTTCCTCGCCCTCTTTGCCGGGGTCATCATCGGCGTCATTGTCGGCGCTATTCCCGGCATGACGACCCCCATGGGCGTCGCCCTGACGCTCCCGTTCACTTTCAACATGTCGCCGGTCACAGGAATTCTTATGCTGCTCGGCGTTTACAAGGGCGGCCTCTACGGCGGTTCCATTACGGCGATTCTCATCAAGACCCCCGGCACGCCGGCGGCCTCGTGCACCGTGCTTGATGGTTTCCCCATGGCGCAGCGTGGCGAGGCCCGCCGGGCGCTGGACATGGCGCTCTACGCCTCCTGTTTCGCCGACCTGATCTCCAATCTTTCGCTCATCCTGTTTTCCGGTTCGCTAGCCAGTCTGGCGCTGCAGTTCGGTCCTCCGGAAATGTTCACGCTGATTTTCTTCTCGCTAACCACCATCGCCGGCGTTTCCGGCGAAAGCCTGCCGCGTGGCGTTCTTTCCGCCTGCCTGGGGCTCATCGCCGCGGTCGTCGGCCTCGACATCATTTACGGCTCCGAACGGCTCGTCTTCGGCTCGACGGAGTTGATGGGCGGCCTGGATTTCATTCCCGTGCTCATCGGCCTGTTCGCTTTGCCGGAAATGTTCGCCCACTATACGCGCAAGGCGGGGATGGGGACCAGCGCCTCGCCCCTGCAGGGGATTGGCGCGACGTTCAAGGACTTCCGTAACTGTTTCAAGTCGATTCTGCGGGGGAGCATCATCGGCGTCATCCTCGGCGCCATACCGGGCATCGGCGGCGCGCCTTCCGCCTTCCTGTCCTACAGCGAAGCCAAGCGGAACTCGAAGAACGCCGCCAATTTCGGCAAAGGCGAAATTGAAGGCGTCGCCGCGTCCGAATCCGGCAACAATGGCGTGGCCGGCGCCACGCTGATTCCCTTGCTGGCGCTCGGAGTGCCCGGCGACGTCATCACCGCGGTCATCCTCGGTGCATTCATGATCCATGGCCTCAAACCCGGACCGCTTCTGTTCACGCAGAACCTGCCCATGATTTATGCGCTGTTCATGGGCATCATGTTCAGCTCCATCGCCCTGCTGGCCGTGGGCAAGGTGGCCATCAAGGGTCTGAGCAAAATCGCTGACATCTCGTATGACATCCTCTACCCAGCCGTTTTCGTCATGTGCGCCTTCGGTGCCTACGCCGTGAACAACAACGCCTTCGACATCCTCGTCATGCTCTGCATGGGCGTTGTCGGCTACATCATGCTGCTGGGCAGGATTCCCGCCGCGCCCTTCCTCATCGCCTACATCCTCGGGCCCATGCTGGAGGACAGCTTCCGCCAATCCCTCCTGCTTTCCGGCGGTAGTTTCGGCATCTTCCTGAAGGGCGGCATCTGCTGGACCTTCTGGGGTCTCAGCGCCCTGCTGGCGTTCCTCCTCATCCGCAGCCATTCGAAGAAATCCCGTCAATGCCAGTCCCAGTGCACATCCTGCTGAGGTTCGGCATTCCCTCTGTATAAAGGAGCAATGATGCAACATTCCGACAAAACGAACGATCTTGGGAAAAGGCTCTTCACGTTCGCGGTGATCGCGGACACGCATCTCAACAAGGATGAATGCGTCTGCAATTCACCTTTTCCCGTCAACCGTCTCTCCAACGGCCGCATGCGCTACGTCGTTCGGGACATCAACACGCGGGACATCGACTTCGTCATGCACCTGGGCGACCTCATCCACCCCGTCCCGGCGGTCAAGGATCTCTATCTTGGGGCAGCGGCGCGGTTTCACAACCAGGTGGCGGAATTGAAGGTTCCCATCCACGTCGTTCCCGGAAACCACGATGTCGGCGACAAGCCCATGCCCTGGGCGCCGGCGGGATCGATCACCGACGAATACCTCAACTTGTGGGAAAGCACGTTCGGCGCGCATTATTACGCCTTTGACCACAAAGACTGCCACTTCATCGTCATCAATTCCGAGTTGATGAACTCCGGGCTCCCCGCCGAGCAGGAACAAAAGACATGGCTGCGGCAGGACCTTGCGGCCAACAAGGGGCGACGCATCTTCGTGCACACCCACTATCCGCCCTTTCTCTGCGAAACCGATGAGGCCGAGCACTACGACAACATCGCAGAGCCGGAGCGCTCCTGGCTCCTGGAGCTTATCGGGGACAACGCCGTGGAGGGCCTTTTCGCTGGTCATGTCCACAACTTCTGGTATCTGCGCTTCCGGGAAACGGACTGCTATCTGCTCCCCTCCACCTCGTTCGTGCGGCAGGACTACAGCGAGATGTTCAAGGCCCCGCCGACCTGCATGGAATATGAGTGGGGACGCAACGATTCCCCCAAGCTCGGCTACTTCCTCGTCCATGTCCACGAGAACGCCCATGTTTGCGAAATGGTGCGCACGAATGGCGAAATCGTGGAGCCCGACGCACCCAAGGTCGCATGCGCGCCCAAGGTGCCCCCGGTCTCCCCGCGCGAAAACCGCCACCCGGTCCTGGGATTCGACCTCCGGCAAAGCTGGGCGGAGAAAATCGGCATCCCACCGAGCGGCGGACTGGATGAGTTCGATCGCAAGGAAGTCCGCAACGACTATCCCCTCCTCGCGCTCTGGGAGATGGGCGTTCGCCAGCTGCGTGTTCCCTTGCAAGACCTGCGCAACGAATCCGGCCGCAGACGCATGCGTGACATCCAGCGCATGGGGCACGAGTTCACCATGTACTCGTTCAACTTGCCAGGCACCGCGGACTTGGCGCTGATCAAAGAGAATCGCGATCTTCTGAAGGCCTGGGAAATCGGTTTCCATTGGAACATGTTCGAGGCCATGGCCGACTCCTTCGCTAGGCTCGCCGCCGAAACTGGCGTTCCGATCTACCTTGACCGCATGTGGGAGCACGCCGAAAACATCAGTCCGGACGGGCGATATTACCATGTCATAAACCACGGATTCCGGCACACCGACAGGGAACAGATCCAGGCCGTCCTCTCATGCGGCGCGATTCGCGAAGCCGGCGTCGGGCTGGTCTTCCGCGTCACCAAGCAGGACGACCCGTACGCAGTCATCCGACTGGCCGGCGGCCTCTACGAAAAACATGCCCTCCCCGTCCATGCGCACCTTCGGATGGCCGGCTATAACCCTGCGGAGATCACCCGCGACGACGAATGGGCCGCGACGCGTCTTGCCGTCTCCATGATGACCGCGGCAGCAAATCCCGGAGTCGCCGTGTTTTCGGACACGCTCACGGATGTTGACCGCGGCTACTCCCCCAGACACGGCGTTCTCGACGCCACCGCCAACCCCCGGTGGACGGCGCGGCTCATCCAAAACCTGCACGCCCTGCTGGGCGCCGCCGCAACCATCGACGCCGGCGGCCGGACGGAAACCGCGGAAGGAGCCTGGTTCTGGAATTACCTCGACGGCAAGGAATTGGGCCTGTACCTGCCGAAGGTCAGCACTGCGCACAATGTCGTCGTGCCCTGGGAAGCATTCGGAGGCGAAAGCAAAGTCCAGGTAGTGAACCTCGACACCGGCACGACGACCGCCATGGACGGTCGCCGTCTGCTCTACCAGGGCGTCACGCCTCTGGCCTTCCTCCAGCAATAGGCAGGGCGAACGCCACCCGATTTCACCTCCCCCCAAGGTGGGCAAAAAGAGCCCCGGACGCTACGTCCGGGGCTCTCACATTTTCTGCTCCGAAGGGCCGCTCGGGGCGCGCACGGTGTCCCGCCGCCCCTTCCAGAGGACGCTCCACGGCCTCACCCTCTCCGGAGGATGCCTCGTGATGGAGAAGGTTGCAAAATGCTGGCGACCGCGGTTGGCCGAATACGGCGGCCGGTCGAGGTGGTGCGGTTGACGGCGGTGTGGATCGAGGTGAACGCCCCTACCGACTGCACGGGAAAACCCAGGTGCAGATATCCCATGCGCACGCTCGCACCACAAGGATCGAGCCGGGCAGCCCGTTCGGGCCCGAGGGAGGGCCTGACGTGCCACTCGCCCCGGGTGCTCAGAGCATCAGGAAGGCGCGCTGCTCCCAGTCGCGCTCGGCCCATTGCGTGGCCTCGAAGTGTTTTTTCTTGCCCGTGGCGGTCATGGGCAGACTGTCCACGATCTTGAAGTAGCGCGGCCGCTTGAAGTTCGCCAGCCGGGGATGGTTCGTGAGGAACATGAACAGTTCGTGGAGGTCCAGCCCCTCTTCGACGGGCACCACATAGGCCGCCAATACCCGGCCCCTTTTCCCGTCCGGAACGCCCACGACCACGCTATCCTGCACCCCGGGGAACTCGTTGATGATCGCCTCCACCTGAGCCGGATGGATGTTCTCCCCGGCCGAAACCACCATGTCGTCGCGGCGGCCGATGACGGTCAGATAGCCCTCCGCATCCCAGGAGCCCACGTCCCGGGTGTAGTACCAGCCCTTGTAATAGCTCCG
>Ga0163159_1004056_pt1 | contig 10661 bp, 10 predicted proteins | sample BioMet9_FD_108702 | JGI IMG/M metagenome (GOLD analysis project Ga0163159, IMG submission 108702) | Microbial communities from bioreactor (seeded with sewage sludge) at Lawrence Berkeley National Lab, California, USA - Biofuel... | ecosystem: Engineered > Bioreactor > Anaerobic > Unclassified ... | reverse complement strand
GCCGCTGTCCTGCAGCAGCTGCTCCAGCACCTTGCCGCCGTCCACCGGCGCGTCGAACGTATCTGCCATGTCTTGCTCCTATCCCTGCAGGCCGGCAGGATCGAACGGCACGCCGGAAAAGCCGCTTTCTGTCAGCTGCGGCGCCTGCGTCAGTTCCGGCGCCGCAGCCGGTATGGGAAAAGCCTTTGTTTCCGGCGTCGGGTCGGATGGCGTGAACCAGTTCAGCCGCGGGGCCGGCGTCTGCGCCGCCAAAAGCGCTTCCATGCCGCTGTTTCCCAGTCTGGCGGCCAGCTCCCGCAGTCGGTCCGCCGGCATCTGCCGGAGATCTGCGCCGGCCATTGCGGCTTTGGCCGCGATGTCCGTCTGCGCCAAACGCGGACTGTCAGGTTTTCGGATTCTCTCTTCCGTCGGGGTCTTCTCCGTCCTGGCCGCCGTCTTTGTCTGTGTCTGCTGCTCCATCTTGATCCGCCTCGTTTTCATCCGGCTTTTCAGCTCCGAGCGCCTGCCTCAGCGACTCGTCCAGCCTGCCGGAAAAGCCCGGTTCCGAAAAAGCCGTCAGCGCTTCGGCGGCGCGGTCTGAGATAAACCGAAGCTTGTTGATGAATTCCTGTTTCATCTGCGCTTTTTTGGCGATCAGCGCCTCGAGGCGCGAAACTGCATTCTGCAGGGCTGCGCTCTCCCCCGGGCTTTTGGCTTTTTCAAGCGAAGCGCGGTACTGGGAGAGCAGCGCGCGTTCCCGGCCGTCGCTGAGAAAGGGATACATGGTCTGCAGCGTGTCGCCTCCGGCCATCCCCATCTCGCTTTTTCCCTGCGCCAGGCTCTGCATGGTTTCCACCGTTCTGCGGGCGTCCCGCAGCGTGTCGATCACGAGCCCCACGGCGCTGTCGGTGAAGCCGCGGTTGAAGAATACCTTATCGGGGTTGTGCCCGGGCGCGTTCCTGCCGGGGGAGGCTTTTTCAAACAGCTTGCGCTGCTGCCACTTGTCCGGCTGAGACTGTCCGATCGTTTTTTTCAGGCAGGAAAACAGCATCATCCGTCCGCTGCCCTGCAGTACCGCGGCGGACATCGTGCCTCTTTGAAACGCCGTCTCGGAGAAGCGCTGCAGCATCCGCTGCTCCTCGGGTGTTTTGCGCTCGTAAAACGAGCGGAACGAGGCGTCCTCCGGCTGCTTTTCCGGGGAAACCGGCTGCTCCCCGGCGTGCTCCTGCGCCGTCAGTCCGGCCGCGTGGCGCCTGCCGATGGCGTCGAAGGTCTGCTGGAAGTTTTCCGTGACATGATAAAGGGGGTCTCTGTTCTGAAAATACTCGGTTCCGGCGGCCCAGGCCGTCTCCCGGCGCACGGTGTCGGTCAGCTTGTCAGGCGCCCCGGAGGGCGCGTCCTTTTTCTTGCGCTGCAGCTGCATGAAATTCAAAAGCGGTCGCCTCCCTCGCGCTTCGGCAAAATCTTGTCAGCCGGCGGGGAATTGCGGGCGTATCGCGTTCTCCGCTCTCTCTGGCTGGCAGGCGCTCCGCTTGCCGGTCCATTTTTCACTCCATCTGCATGGTGTCCAGGAGCTCGTTTACCGAGGCCCGGATCATTTTCCCGCCGTCGCCCCAGACAACTTCGTCCTGTTCCAGGCGTGCCGTTTCAAAGAGCTTGCGTTCTGCCAGACATCCGAATCGAAGGGAATTTACTCTGCGGCGCATATTGATGACAGCTTCGCTTCCGTTCGGGAAATAAAGCCTCAGCTGATAGTCCGGCAGAACGTCCAGCCGCAAAACAGTTGTTCCCATGTGTACGCCCCCCTCCCGTAAAAAAAACATACAGTTTCTATACTTCCATAGTATAGAAACTGTATGTAACCCGCATCCCCCGAAAGGGTGAATTTCGTAAAATTTTCGTATTATTTTAAAAGTTCCACAAGTTGGCTCCGCCTGTCGATGTTCATTTTGTTGAATATGGTGCGAACATGGCTTTTTACCGTCTCCTCCGAAATGCAGAGGCGCTCGGCGATTTCCCGGTTATGCAGTCCCTGTGCAACAAGATTCGCCACCTCGCGTTCCCGGTCCGTCAGTCCGGTTACCTGCTCCGGCTGGTTTTCCAGCATGAAAAAGATTTTGCTTTCCTCCGCTCTGGTATAGGAAATTTTCATGTCCCGGATCTCCCGAATCGCCCGTGCATGCCTGGTCTTGAGGGCCGGCAGCAGGAACAGCGCGCCGAGATATTTCCGGAAGGAGGCGAGAAACGTATAATTTTTATCGGCTTCCGCGATGGTCAGGGATTTGTCCAGCCATTCCGCCGCCGTCAGGGGATGGCCAACCGCCAGATAGCACAGCGCGAGCCCCACATACATGAAGTTGCGGGTCGACAGCGAAATCAGCCGGCTGTCCAGTGTCAGCGATTGCTCCACGCTGGCGATGGCGCGCTTGTACTCCTTCTGCAGGATCAGATCGGTCACCCGGCTCGTTTTGACCATGAAGTTCGCGAAGCTCAGATCTCCCAGCGCGTCCGCCTCGCCCTGCGTCCACTTGGCGCTCTGGCTCGGCTCCATCATCAGGCCCAGAAGATAGCCGCGCACCGTCTCGGTCATCAGCTGGTTGATGGCGGTATTCTGGAGGAACGGATACGCCAGCGCCTTGTTTTCCAGGTATTCGATCGCCTTCTGCAGCGCGACCATGTCGGACTGGTAGATGGCGTTGATGCCCAGCAGCAGCGCCGTACCGTAGGAAACGCTGACGTTTTGGCTCTGCTCGGCGCGAAGCGCCGCCCTGTGCGCGTAGATGTCCGATTCATCGAACAGGCCCTGCACGCTCAGGGCTTCGCCGAGATAGAGCTCATAGGCGCCGGCGCCGTGGTTTTCGGTCAGGCGGTTGTAGACCGCCATCATCTCGCGGAGATCAGCCGCCTGCCGCATCATTTCCCCCGGCCTGGTATAAAACAGATACCACATGGAGGTGGAGCCGAACATAAACGGATCGCGTTTGTCGATGACCCGGGACGGACGGGTCATCAGCTTCTCCGCCTGAAGGTATCTTTCCTTCATTTTTACCGTGTCCGGAAAATCCAGAAACGAGGACACAATGTACCACTCGCCCATCATCTGCCGGTCGCCGCTGTCGGCGATCAGCGCGCGCAGGCGCTCCAGGTTTTTCTCAAAGGACGAGAAGTCAGCGCCTCCGAACAGGACCATACACAGGCGCAGCGCCGAGACCGGATATTTTGCGGCCGTTTCGGGCGGACACTCCGAAAGCACCGTACCCGCGAACTTCGTATAGGAAAGCCCGCCGAATTTTTCATTGTAAAGCCCCGTCACGTCGCAGGCCATGATCTGCTCATAATCGCGGATGTGGAAGAAGCAGGCGATTGCCTTTTTCATTTTTCCGGCCTGCCGGTACCACTTTCCGGCATCGCGGTAGATCTCGTCCCGGATCTCGGGCGCGGCGCATTCGAGCTGCGTGTTCAAAAAGCTGCTCAGGATCTCGTGCGGGTACAAAACGCCGTACTGCTCGTCCAGACGCATCAGCGGCGCTCTTTTCAGCAGGCTGACGATCTCCTCCGCCCGGTTTCTGTCCCAGTTTGCGATCTGCTCCCGTTCAATCCGGTCGAAAACGGAAAAGCGCAGAAAGACTTCCTGCTCTTCCGGCGTGATTTTTCTCCAGAAAAAGTTAAACATCAGCGAATCGATGTCCCGGAAAAACAGGATCGGCGTTCTGTCGGCCTGTATGTTCTTCAGGTACAGGGATACCGCGGCGATCCATCCTTCTGTATAGCTGCTGATGCGCTCGGCCTGCTGCTTGTCAAGGCTGGTGCCGAGCTGTCTGGCATACGCGGCGATATCGTCCGCGCTTAAAAGAAGATCCCGCGAGGTGATCAGGCACACGTTCGAGGCGTTTTCCATCGCCGCACGCAGTCTTCCGAAATTCTGCGAAATGAGGACGATCCGCAGGCTGTCCGGCTTCCGGTAGGCCAGGGACAGCAGGATCGGGATCTGCCAGTTCGGCATGGCGAACTGGAAGTTGTCAAATACAAGGCAGCGATCGGTGCTGATTCGCATGGCGGACAAAATGGAAGCCGCCTTCGCGGCGTTGCTTCTGTTGATGAAGCCCAGATCCTTCAGCGCTTTTCCAGCCGCGGCGTCCAGCTCCTCGACCTGGTCGAAAAACCACTCCGCGCTTCTCCCCGGCGTACTCTCAACCGAGGTGTACCATCGCACCTCATCCTTCGGAAAAAACTCCGCGAAGTGCCGGACGGCGGTGGTTTTGCCGTATCCCGCCGGCGCCTCGATCATCGTCAGCGGGCTCGCGGATATCTGCAGGATTTTCTTTTGCAGCGCCGGGGAAAAATACTGTTCGCTCATAAGCTTCCTCATGTCCGTTCAGCAATTTTGCGTGCCGAACACATGCACAGTGAAAACAATCAACGGCGGCAGCCCGTTTTTTCCGCAGCTCCTGCTGCGCTGCCGCGCGCGAAAAACCGCGTAATTCAGCAGTTACCTTTATCATAGCAGGATTTTTTGAAAGATACAATCCAATTTTTTCGGAACTTTTATCCCCGCTTTTCGGATGGGAGAAATCAGGACCCGGGCGCTTCGGATTTCCGCGGGTGATTGCGTGAGAGGGCGCCGGGGCCGCCCTCTCTATCTCTTCCCGTGCAGCTCGCGGTCGGCCGGCGTGATTGCGCGGCAGACGCGGCACGGATTGCCGAAGGCCACGACATGGTCCGGGATGTCGCGCGTCACCACGCTGCCCGCGCCGATCACGACGTCCGAGCCGATCGTGACGCCCGGCACGACGGCTGTGCCGCCGCCGATCCAGACGTCGCTGCCGACCGTGATGGGCAGCGCGTATTCGAGCAGCCGGTTCCGCAGCTCCCGGTCCACCGGATGGTGCGCCGTGAAAAAGCCGCAGCTCGGACCGAGAAACACGTTGTCGCCGAACGTGATGCGCGCGGGGTCGACGAAGTTGCAGTTGTTGTTCGCGTAGAAATGATCGCCGACCGAGATGTTGAAGCCGAAGCCGCAGAAGATGTTCGGCTCGACATAGATATTCCTGCCGACCGCGCCGAACAGCCGTCTGATGAGCTCGTCCCGCCGCTTCATGTCGCTCGGGCGCGTCCGGTTGTACTCCCAGCAGAGGTCCGCGCAGGCCAGATGCTGCTCCTCCCGGCCCGGAAACGTCGTATCGTACAGCTCGCCCGCATAGCATTTTTCCCATTCCGTCATGGCCTTTTCTCCTTCGGTTCAGATCGTATAGCCGCCGTCCACGCTCAGCAGCACGCCCGTCGTCCAGTGGGCCTCGTCGGAAATAAAATATTTCACCGCGCCCGCGATATACTCCGGCGCGCCGAGCTCTCCCAGCACCGAGCCGCTGCGGAACTGCTCGCGCAGCTTCGGGTCGGCAAACTGCCAGCGGTTGATCTTCGTCGGGATCGCGCCGGGCAGGATCGCGTTGACCGTGATGCCGTAGGGTCCCAGCTCCCGCGCCAGCGCCGTTGTCATCACGTTGATGCCCGCCTTCGCGATGCAGTAGTCCACCGGCTGCCCCTTTTGGTCCTTTGTGACGGAGGACGAGGTGTTGATGATCCGGCCGCGGATGCCCTCGGCGATCATGTGCTTCGCAACAAGCTGCGTGAGAAGGAACGTCCCTTTTGTAATGACCGCAAACGTGCGGTCGAGCTGCTCCTCGGTCGCCGTCAGAAACGTGCTCTCGAGAAACACGCCCGCGTTGTTGTGCAGGATGTCGACGTGCCCCAGCGTCTCGAGCGCCGCCGCGTAGATGCGCTCGACCCCGGCGCGCTCGCCGGTGTCAGCCTGTACGGCATACGTCCTGCCGGGCAGATCGCGCGTCTGGCTGAAAAGCGAGTCGCGCGCTTCTTCATCCGCATGATAGCTGAACAGAACGTCGATGCCCTCGCCCGCCAGCATTTTCACGGTTGCGCGGCCGATGCCGTTCGAGCCGCCCGTTACGATCGCTGTTCTTGACAAAGTCGGTTCCTCCTTCCCGAAATCCCGGTTGAAGCCCTCTTATCCGCGTGAACTCCTGCGGAGGCAGAAATTCATTTCTCGTTTGATTCTTCAGCCTGTTAAAAGGTGAACTGTATTCATTGATTGCGCAAATGAGCAGCGCTGCAGTCCGGCGCGCGGAGCGAAGCCCACAGAAACCGCAGGGCCGCGTTTTTTCGGGGATACTTTAGGGCAGCACCGCACAATTCACAGCTGACGCCTTAAGCACGGTGTTGCCTTAGAATTATGGGTGATGCAAAACACGATTTTTTGCATCACCCATATCTTTTAATCCGCGATCACCAGATCGGGATTTTCGCTGAAATGCTTGAGCATGACGATGGGGTCGGTCTTCGAGGTGTTCGCGATGACGACGCCCTGCGCCGCGGCGGCCTCGGTGACGAAATACTCGTCGTGCGTGAGCTGGCCGAAGCGGATCTGCGTCGGCGTTTCAATATCCCAGCGGCCCATGGTCCCATGGCCCTGGAGCATAATCATGCCATAGGGCGCGCCGTCGCGGATCGTGACGGTCCGGCCCGGCAGCACCGTCAGGCGCTTGGCGCAGGCGAGGCGGCACTTGTAGCAGATCCACTCCTCGATATAGCCGTCTTTTTTCATCTCTTCCATCGGGCGCACGGGTTTCGGCGCCATGAAGCGGTGCTTGTGGAATTCCGGGTCCACATTGAGGTCCCAGTCCACCACGTCCACGAGGTAGTCGAAATCGCCCAGCTTGTCCTTGGGCGTGTCCTTCCACAGCAGCTCCTCCGGGACGGTGTGGCCGCCCAGCAGCACCGACTGGTACATCGCATACACGTCGGAGGCGAACTGCGGCTCGTAGGTGCAGAGCGTGCCGGGCGCGTGCAGGACTCCTGGCGGCACGTCGTAGCCGGTGTCGACCTCCTGCTTGTAGGCGCGGGAGAGCTCGAGCAGCTTGTTGTCGCCTTTGGTGAAGTTCATGAGCGACTGTTTGAGCTGCTCCTTCGTCGTGCCGGGGTTCAGGCCGAAATACGTCTCGGCGCGCTCGCCGGGGTAATTGTTGACCTGCGCCGGGAAGAAATACATCTCCGGTTTGCCGCACTGGCCCGTCAGCGCCGCGTGCTGGTCGCGCTGGTGGATGTGATGCGGCAGCGGGCCGAGGTTGTCGAAGAATTTCGAATACGCCGGCCATCTGTGGTACTTCTCCCACAGATGCCCGCCGACGATCTGCGCGCCCAGCTCGGACACCATGTCGCGCAGCAGGAGCTTTTCGCTTCCGTCGTCGCTTACAACATAGGACAGCCCCTCGTCGTCCGGCGTGCCGGGGCCGTTCTCCGCATGCGTCGTGGAGGCGAACCACCGCTCGTCGATGCCGCCGCGCGCCAGACCCAGCGCGTAATAGTCGTCCGGATGGAGCTTGATGCGTCTGCCGGGGCGGCAGAACGAACGCGGCACCCAGGTCGGCGTCAGGCGCAGAATGCCGCCGCCCTCGCGCAGCAGCTTCTGCGCAGTTTCCTTTTTCGTCATTTCCGATCCCTCCGTGTACTAAAAGTTCGTCTCTAGGGCGTATAGAATATCTCGCGAAGCTCGTCGTAATAGACGCCCTCGCTGTGATGCAGGAAACAGGGCTTGGAGTGCGTCCACCAGCGCTGCATGACGGGGCTTTCGTCCATCCGCTTCATGTCCGCTTCGTAGTCCTCGCCGGTATACTCGTAATAGGTGTACAGCTCGGTGCCGCGGATTGAGATGGAGTAGTTGTGAATATGGCAGCTGCGGATCAGCTCCAGCAGCTCCGGCCACGGCTGCGCGTGCAGGCGCACGTAGTCGTCCGTCTTTTCCGGCTTCAGCTCGGAGTGGAGAATCAGGCGTTTCATCGTCTTAGACCGCGCAGAAGCCCGTTGTGTAGTAGCCGAGATTGAACCGGCGATCGAGCCGGCCGTAGCAGGCGCAGACGGGCACGTCGGACGAGAGCTCGACCGAGTATTGGCCGAACGGAATCTGATACTGCTCCAGACCGACCGGCTTGTCCATGCGCGTGCAGACGACGCGCTCGGCCGGGATCGTCAGATGCAGCCCGCGGACGGGCGGCTTGTCCTCGTAATAGACCGTCAGCAGGATGTGCGCGTCGGATCCGTTCCGGTTCGTAATCATCATGGCCTCGTGGCCGGGCAGCGACGGATCGTCCCCGTTGCCCGGCAGATCGCCGTCGATAAACAGATAGCGGCAGTAGCCCAGTTCGTTTTCCATGGCGTCCTCCTTACAGATCCTGCATGAAGTGGCTGAACATCTTGGGCGAGAGCGGGCGGCTGCCGTCCTCCGTGATGACGAAGCCCGTCTCGATGCGCCCGCCGTACAGCTCGGGATGGCCGAAGAAGCTGACGTCCACCATGACCGTCATGCCCGGCACGAGAACGAAGTCGCCGTTCGGGCCGAAGAAGGGGGATTCCGCCTCCATAAGGCCGATCGAATGGGCAAACGGACAGACGAGATAGTCCTTGAGTCCGTGCTTCTCATAGTAGAGCCGGCCCGGTACGTCGATGTCGCGCCCGCAGTTGCCGGGCTTCAGCATCTCGTGCGTCAGCCGGAAGGTCTCGCGCATGTGGTTGAGCAGATCCTTCTGCCGCTGCGTATAGACCCCGTTCACCGGCAGCGTGTCGCCGAAGGTGCCCGCATAGCCGTTGTAGCGCGGCGCGATGCCGATCATGACGAGCTCGCCGTCCTCCATCTTCTTGTTCGTCGCCGTCGGAACAACCGCCTTCGCACGCTCGCCCGACCCGACGATCGTGGAATAGGCGAAGCTTGTCGCGCCGTTCGCGCGGCAGACCGCCTCGCCGGCCGCCGCAACCTCAAACTCGTAGGCGCCCGGACGGATCGCCGCGAGCATCTTGTCGCACGCCATGTCGCACAGATAATTCGAGTGCTGGATCTGATCGACCTCCCACGGGGTCTTGTAGGCGCGCAGCGTCTCATACTCGTCCGTGATGTCCACCAGCTCGACGCCCTCGAAGCCGGCCTTGAAATCCACGTAGACCTGGTGCGGGATCGTCGCCGTGCCCACAAAGCCGATCCGGCGCAGCTTCGTGCCCTCCGCGCGGAGCTCCTCGTCGAGCTGCCTGAAGTTGATGATATTCGCGTTCGGATACTCCTCGTCCGGCACCATGAACACCGGGAAGCAGCGCACCTTCGTGACGGCGCAGCCCATCTTCGCAAACGGCTCGGACTCCGGTCCGCCGAGCAGGATCGGCTCCCCCTCCACCGGGATCAGCACCGCGCCCTTCTCAAACTGCCCGCACCAGCCCGTCAGATACCAGCCGTTCGCCACGTTCAGCTCGTCAAAATAGACGAGCGCCGCGTCCAGTTCCTTCCTGTGCAGGATCTCCCGCACCGCCTTGATCCGCTTTTCCGTCTCTGCCATGTTGTAGTAAGCCATATTCCATTCTTCCTTTCCTGAAATTACATGAAGTTATCCTCGAGCGGGTACATGGGGCGGCGGATTCTTTTCAGATGCATGTCCTCCAGCCGCTCCGTGGAGGAGCCCGGCGTGAACGCCAGAATCGACCGCGCGCCCTCTGCCGCAAGCTCCGGGAAAAGATAGCCCAGCTTCACGGCGACGATGTGGAACCGGTGGTAGTCGAGCTCCACCGACGCGAAGATATCCGGCCGGCACATGGCCGCGCGGTTTTTCGTCAGGACCACCGTCATGTCCCCGCAGTCGAGCGTCGCGCTGGGACCGGCGTTGTCGTAGTGATAGGAGAAGATGTCGCCCCGGTGGATGAGCTTCCCCGTGATCGCCGCCTTTTCGCTGCTGCGGTCCAGGCTGCCGCCGACCGTGAGCGTCAGCGTATCTCCGAGCTTTGCGCGGTAGCACGCCTCGCAGGCCGCCGCATCCATGATGCCCGCAACCAGCACGTTTTTTGCGCCGAGCCGCTGCAGGCGGTTCAGGAGGAACGCATTGTCCCCCGCGGCGCCCGCCGTCGTGTTGTCGCCCGAGTCGGAGAGAAACACAAGCGGCTCCGGCGCCGACATCGCGCGGCGAATGGCCTCGTCGGGCTCCGCCGCTTCGATCAGGAAACGGAACTCATGGCGCGCCTGCCAGAACATTTTCGCGAGCTTCTCCGCACAGGCCTTGGCGAGCGCAGGATCGGACTCGTGCGTCACGATGAAGTTGGGCCCCATATACGGCTCGTCCACCCACGGCTGTCCGTTGAGCACCTGCACCGAGAGCATGCCGGGGATCGTGCGCTCCATTTCGTCGGCCGCGGTCATGATGCTCTTCAGCGGCTCCAGATCCGTCTGCACCGCGTCGCCGCAGATGACGACGGGCGCGCGGGCGAGCTGCGGACTCGGCAGAAGCTTCCTGTCGATCATGGTGAAGAGGCTGCCGAGCGCGCGCAGCTGCGTCGCCGCGTGGTCGCGGTGGGGCGCCGTGCGGAAGCCCGTGACGCAGTTGCAGAGCCTCGGGATCTCATCCGAATTGTCGGCGTGGAAATCCATCGCAACGGAGATCGGGACCTGAAATCCGAGCTTGTCCCGGATTTTTCGGAGCAGATACTCCTCGCCGGAGCCCAGCTCCTCGACGCACATGGCGCCGTGCAGATAGAGCCAGACGCCGTCGAGTCCCTCGGCCGGCAGGCGCGCGACGAGCTCGTCCGCCAGCCGCAGGAAGTCCTCCCTGCGGACCGCGCCGCCCGGCAGCGCGTGCGCG
>Ga0163159_1004034_pt1 | contig 10693 bp, 13 predicted proteins | sample BioMet9_FD_108702 | JGI IMG/M metagenome (GOLD analysis project Ga0163159, IMG submission 108702) | Microbial communities from bioreactor (seeded with sewage sludge) at Lawrence Berkeley National Lab, California, USA - Biofuel... | ecosystem: Engineered > Bioreactor > Anaerobic > Unclassified ... | reverse complement strand
GCCGGGAAAAACGGGAAGCGGCAGTGGAAGCATTCGGATTCGCGAAATCATATGCCTCATACGAAGCGCTTCTTGAAGATCCGGCCGTCGACGCCGTGTACATTCCCCTGCCGAACCTGCTGCACAGGGAATGGGTCATCAAGGCTGCGCAGCACAAAAAGCACATTCTCTGCGAAAAGCCGCTTTCGTTATCCGCCGGTGACTGTAATGAAATGATCCGGGCGGCGAGGGAACACGGCGTCTTTCTGATGGAGGCGTTCATGTACCGGTTTACGAACAGGACCGCAAAGTTAAAAGAAATCCTTGCTTCCGGCGTGCTTGGTGATATCCGTGCCGTCAAATCTTCGTACCGTTTTAAGATGGATTCTTTCGAAACGGACAACATCCGGCTCAATAAGGATCTGGCGGGCGGGGCGCTTCACGACGTGGGCTGCTATCCGGTCAACGTGATCCAGATGATTATGGGAGCGTCTCCGGTAAAGGTCAAAGCGCTGAAAGACAGTTACCGCGGCGTCGATATCTCGCTTTCCGCCGTGCTCAAATACGGAAACGGGGTTATCGCGACCCTTGACTGCGGATTCGACAGCCAGTCCTGCCTGCTTACTGAAATTTCGGGGACCAGAGGATCGCTCGTGATGCGGGACACCTTTCTGGATACGGAGGCGCCGGTTATTACCGTTATGAATTCGACCGGTACCGTTACTCATTATGAAATCGCCGCGTCGAAACGGTACGAAGACGAAGTGAACGCCGTGACGAACGCCATTCTTGACGGGAAAAAAGAACTGCTGCCGCTTGAAGAATCGGTGCGGAACAATCAGCTCATCGCCGATATCCTCGCAGCGGCAGAAGACTGACAGGGAGCAGGTACTATATGAAAACAGACAACGAACAACTGGACGCAGTAATTACCCAGGAAAAGGAATTACGATTCAAAACGGTCGATACCGGAATGGTCACGGATATTGCCAAAGCGATTGCAGACAAATTAAAAGCGAAACATGCACCTTCCTATATTCTGGCCGTCATAAACGGGAACACCCTGTACGCGGAATGTCTTCCGGGGGCTTCTCCGGATAACGCGAACTGGGTAAGACGGAAAGGCAATCTGACAACGCTTTTCTCGAAAAGTTCGTATAGAGTGACCCTCGAGATGCGGATCAGGGGACAGGATCTTTCAAGCCGCGGCGCCTCAGCGGCAGAATATGTGCTCTCCGGCGGAGCGTTCCCTGTTACCATCGGGGATCTTACCGTCGGTTACTTCGCTTCGTCGGGAATAGCCCAGGAGGAAGAACACCAGATCATCGCAGACACGATCGCCGGATATCTGGGGAAAAAAATTCCGTCCGTATCGGACTGACAAAGAACAGACGGCAGGCGGGGAGACGGATTCTCCCCGTCTCCATAAAAGAGCCTTTCGTGGCTCTCTTTTTTTTGTCCTTCAGGAAGTGAAAAAAGATAAATCTTTTTGTGATTTACAGCCATTGCGTATTTTCGATAGAACACTGTGGTAATTCGTCGTACCCCACATTCAGGAAAACCATCAATAATTTTCCTGATCTTTATTTCTATTTCTCTTTATGCCTGCTTGTATACCATCCTGTTCGGGCTGCCGGCTTTGCAGGGTCGGAATTCGGTCGGGGCCTTGTTTCCCCACAAAGCCCGGGCTTAGATCATTTGCCCGTGCTACATCTGCGACTATCGTTGTTTGCCGTAGAATCTGCAGCACAACATCCGTCTTTTTCCGAGCTGTCCATAGCCAGTTCATTTTCTTTTTTTAAAGTTCACGTATAGTAATCAGTTCAAAGTATATAAAACTCTAAAAGAATTATAGATATATCTCATTGACAGATATATCTGTTACGCATATATTATAAATATGATTCGATCATTTGGAGATGCTGAAACAGAAAAAGTATTCCGGCAGGAAAGATCAAAAAAACTTCCTCCTGAAATACAAAACAGAGCATTAGTAAAGTTATTATTGCTTGAGGCTGCCACAACACTGGACGATCTAAAAAATCCACCATCGAATCATTTGGAACATTTACAGGGAAACCTGAAAGATTATTATTCGATAAGAATCAATAAACAATGGAGAATACAATTCAAAATGAAAAATAATGAATTGTATGAAGCTTCAATAGTGGATTACCACTAAGAGGTAGAAAATGAATTATGACTACATAGAAACTCCCAAAATAGGTGACATTCTGAAAGAAGAATTTTTGGAACCGCTCAATATAACACCCTATCGGCTTGCAAAGGATTTACATGTGTCAACAAGTTCTGTCCTTGATTTGGTTCATAATAAAAGAAAGATTTCTGTGGAAATGGCATTAAGATTATCAAAATATTTTTCGATGTCATCAAAATTCTGGTTGAATCTTCAGAATGAATTAGATTTAAGAGAAACAGAACACAGAATGGAAGACGAATTAGAAAAAATACCAGTAAGTGTTCAGATCGTATAGAAAAAGGGCAAAATCCAAACATTTCTGATTATTTACAGGTCTGTAAAAAGCACCCGGATTTATTCAAAACAGCGAAATACCATGTAAAAAAGTTGATACGAGAGTCTTAATAAGATACCATAAAAGGACCAGGGGCGAATATATCGTTCAAATCGCAGGAATGTGTCAAACCAATTTCATATATCAAAACGAATGTCGCAGACATGATGAAATATGTCAATGAAAATAAAAATTCTCTGGTTATTACTCAAAATGGAGAAGCTAAAGCTGTATTAATGGAGATTGAATATTACCAGATGATGAAGGATGCATTTCATTTGCTTAAAATACTTCAACTTTCAGAAAAAGATATTCAGAACGGAAGATACAAAACAATTGATAACGCTTTTGCAAAAATACGGAAAAAATACAACTTAGATGGAAAAAAAGACTGAAACAATAATTTCCCGATTTGCGGAAGAAGAAAAAATTTTGAAGATATAATCATATGCAAGTTTATGCAATATTATAATAATGATAACCGGGATGGCAAAAGTCATAAGGCTAATATATGAATAATGAGGAGGTGAACATGACAGATACAATTCAGCAAAAAGTAAAAGACTGCATTCATTTTCTCATTTCTAACAGAAACAAAAGTGCTACAAATCAAGGATTAATACTAGACCGGTTTACTGGAGTTCTTTACGACGAGGACGCCGCAACTGCTATAGCAAACGATTTAACTGTTTTTACGCAGGATAAACATTTTTCAGATATAGACGGTCTTAAAGTCGTCAACATATAAACAAAGGAAATACACTATTCCTATTTTATCTATTTATAAAATTATAATTTTATAAATAGATAAAAAGAAGTTCGATTCTCTGATTCCCAACTTTGCGCAGGAAGATGCCGTAACGCAGACAACGTTTCAGTTTTTTACCAGCCGGTCGGTTATCCGTTCGGCGGATTTTCCTGCAGACCGGTTTTTTAAAACAAGCGGGATGACGTTTCCGTCATCCCGACTCTCCGGGCTATACAAACCGACAGACATGATCCACGGCGATATCGGAAAAACCGTATGCCTCAGCCTTGGTCAGGCGTCCGTCGCATACGTCCCTGACGGCCTGCAGAAGTTTTTCCCCTGCATCATCGATAGACTCGGTCCCGTCGATAATACCTGAAAGGTCCACGTCCATGTTGTCGTCCATCCACTGAAACGTCTTCTTGTTGGCCGTTACTTTCAGTACCGGACAAATGGCGTTTCCGGTACACGTACCGCGCCCGGTAGTGAACACGATGAGATTGCACCCACCCGCTACCATGCTGGTGACCGACGAGATATCATATCCTGCTGTATCCATGACGACGGCCCCTTTTCTTGCCGGGCGTTCCGCCTGATCAAGTACTTCGACAATCGGCCGGGTGCCGCCTTTACGGATACACCCGAGACTCTTTTCTTCTAATGTGGAGAGACCTCCGGCCCTGTTTCCCGGCGTGGGTTGTCCGGCGCGACAGTCCTGGCCTGCGGCGTTGAGGTGGGCTTCGTAATTCTTGCATACCTGGATAATCTGATTATGAATTTCCGGCGTTGCGGCACGTTTTGCAAGTACGTGCTCCGCACCGATCCATTCGATCGACTCGCTCATCATCGTGGTTGCCCCGAGATCCACCAGACGGTCGGACAGATTGCCGACTGCAGGATTGCTTGCAATGCCGCTCGTCGCATCAGAACCTCCGCATTCAATGCCCATCATGATCTCGCTGATGTCGAAGCGTTCCTTCTGCTGCATACCCGCTTCACATGCCATTTTCCGTGCAGCGCGTACGGCTTTTTCAATGGTTTTCAGCGTGCCGCCCTCTTCCTGTATTCCGAACGAAACGACCGGTTTATCCGTCATTTTTTCGATCTTCTCTTTCAGGATTTTATGGGGTACCGTCTCACAGCCAAGACCGATGATCACGACACCGTATACGTTCGGATTGCAGGCAAATCCTGTCAGCACTTTCTGAGACATGTCAGTATTTGCCTGTACATCGGAACATCCCGTATTGAATACGATGTTCACGGTACCCTGTACCTGACTGGCCACAATACGGCAGCTTTCGCTGCCGCACGCACACGTCGGGAGGATCAGAACATGGTTCCTGATACCGACTTTCCCGTCTTTTCTTCTGTATCCGTAGAACTGCATTTTCAACCTCCTCACAGCATTTCGCTGTCATAGTCCCTGGGGACACTCTTCAGATTCGTATGATCGATCAAGTGACCGGCGGGTACATCGACGATGAGTTTTCCGAGCGATTCGCCATACTTGATAACCTCATCCCCTTTTCTGAAATCTCTGAGCGCGATCTTGTGGCAGAATGGAATGGCTTCTTCCGCCTTAACTGTCAGACAGGTATCTCCCTTCCGATAGACGACCGCTTCTCCTTTTCTTACCGCTTTTACGCAGGTGACGACATTGTCCATGTCATCCATTTCCAGTGCATTAACATGCATGAGTTCCTTCCTTATGCCTGTCCGGCTTTCTCCATCATATTTAGCTGTTTGTCGGTCAGCACCGGGCCGAGCGCATTAATCGGAGGAAGTCTGTTAATCAGCAATATCGACGATTCGACTATACGAGGTATGAGTCTGTTCGTGAATTTTCTGTTCAAATAATACCGGCGGGCATTCTGCAGGCAGTTCAATCAGCTGTAAACAATCCGTATACGCTGTATGCAGCCGGAGTCTGCGGAAATGACAGAAGAAGAAAAAATATTTTCAGGAAAGATGTTCGATCCCGGAAGCGTGGTAACAAAGGATATCCGGGATACAATCTGCAGTGATGCCCCGCAACCTGACGCCCGTATATTCTTTCAGCTTTCGATAAGTCCTTTTGCCCGCGCAGCGTCGTTATCCTTAAACAGCGCCATTGCCGTTTTCATTCTGGAGAATCCGAGTTTTTTATAGAAGGCCTCTTTTCCCGGAGCGGCATACAACAGTATTTTCGAATGACCCCTTGAAAATTCGACCAGTTTCAGGACAAGCATCCTGCCCAGCCCCCTCCCCTGATATTCAGGAAGGAGTGCGACATCGCAGATACAGGAACAGTCGACCCCGTCGGCCACCGCCCTTCCCGCTCCGACGAGTTTCCCGGAATCCCACGCAAATACCGTATACCGGCTGTTCGTGAATGCCGTTTCCAGGTCCTGCGGGTTTTTAGTACCCAGCGGAGCCCGCCGATACAGATCGGACAATTCGTTCCAGTCTATGTTTTCCACCGATTCCGACCATGACAGTGCCATACGCTTCCTCCCGGAATATCTACAGATCCGGCAACTTACGCGCTCAGAACTTCCAGGCAGGCGGTAAGTTGCGACCGTATTTTTTTTTCGTCGTATTTTTTTCCGATAAATACCAGCTGATCCATGCGGTCGCCGTATTTTTCGTCCCATTTTTCCTGTATGTCCGGATTGTTCTCAAGTACGTTCTGCTGGTCGTCTTTGTCGAGCGCCGCAACCCAGAATGAAATTTCAGACAGTGAACAGTTCCGGCCCGCCTGTTCAAACAGCTGCATGTCTTTATCCGAGTCGGAAAACCACAGGTAACCCTTTGCACGGATAAGATTTTCCGGATAGTCGTTATGCAGAAATGCCAGAAATTTTTCGCGGTTAAACGGTGCGCGGTTTTCAAATACGAACGATGAAATACCGTATTCATCAGTGCATGTCCGGTCTCTGTCGGTAAGGCTGTTGTACGCTTTCTGAATTGCGGAAGACGAGTCAACCGAATCATAATCGAACTCCGTGTCCGACAAAATATGTTCCGGGTCCACCTTACCGTCGACTGATTCGATGATTTCCGCTTTATGCTGGAATGTTCTGATTATTTTGCGCACTTCTGCGACCTGTTCTTTTGTGAGCAGGTCGCATTTATTAAGGACAATAAAGTTACAGAACTCCATCTGATCGACAATAAGTGTTGTTATTTCAGGATCTGTTTCATTATTATCCGCCGCTTCGTCATAGTTCTGAAGGTCGGAAAGAAATTCACGGTAAATCCGGTCACCGTCGACAACCGTGACAATTGAATTAAGATATACGTTTGTCTCTTCATTCTCTGTGTAGTCAAGAAAGGCTGCTGCAATTGCACCGGGATCGCTGATTCCGGAGGCTTCCACGAACACGGCATCAACAGAATTCTTTTTCGAAAGTTTTTCTATCTGTCTGATAAACTCGTCGCGCAGCGTGCAGCAGATACAGCCGTTCTGCATTTCAACCATCTGAGCCTGCGCGACGGCAGCGCCGTTTTTTTTCAATATTTCCGCATCGACATTGATGCTTCCCATATCGTTTACAATCAGTGCAATCTTCCGTGTTTCCCGGCGGAGCAGTTCATTAAGCAGCGTGGTCTTTCCTGAACCAAGGTATCCGGTTATAAGAATAACCGGTATTTTATTTGTTTTCTTCACAGTATTTCCCATATGCAGCTGCCTGTAACCAGTCATCCGTGTTACAGCAGTCCGCAGCAGTATTCATGCTGGATGCCTTACATTGTATAAATTGCAAAATTATTGCATTTTGTCTGTTTCTTATAGATCATAATCCGGTGATTGTCAACAGCAACCTGCTGATTTTTCAGTACCCGGCAGAGCCGGCCGGTACAGATCGGACAATCCGTCCCGGATTCTTCCATTTTATTGCTTTCTAAAACGAATCTTTAGTAGTATACTGGACAGTATAGAGATTTTATTGTGGAAATCATCGACAATGTCCGGCATCTGCTGAAAATCTGTGAATAATACGTATCCCGGGGATAACTTACGAGAACTTAAAGTTATTTCTACAGAATGGAATGCCATTACGTTCGAAATCGAGGATGACGAATCGAACGCTCCCGAGGCTTCGGAAGATTCTTTATAACGGGGACCAAATATGAATAAGAAAAATTTCTTCTGCCATATTTTCTGTATGATGTGTGTTTCATGTTTATCTGCCGGTCCATTCGGACTCGAAATGGGAATGTCCCTTACTCAGGTAAAAGAGGCCTGCGGCGGACGGGAACCGGTACCTGTTACCGACGACTGCTGTCAGATTATTCCTCAGAAAGTACATCCGTCCTTTGTCATGTATATTGCATGGATAAACGACACGGAAGGATTATATTATCTGAAAGCGATCAGCCAGAACATCAGTACGCCGTCCTGCGGTATCGAACTGAAAAATGAATTTACAACAATAAAAAATTCTCTGGATAAAAACTACGGGCAGGACAGTACCGTCGGCACATTACTTCCCGGCAGTATATGGGATGAACCGGAAGACGGGAATCATGAAGCGGGGTAACAAAAGCTTATGGAAACGGTACTTTTATACATCGTAACGGCGCTTGCCGTTCTGCTGGTGGTTCTGGTTATCGCACTGTTTGCGCAGAAAAGGCCGGGAAACCCGGAAGACGTGCTGCGCCGGCTCGATACCTATGAAAAGCTGCTCGGAAAGAGCGGCGAAGATTTCAGGAACGAATTCGTGCGCAACAGGGAAGAAAGTTCCGGTTCTTCCCAGAAGCTGCGGCAGGAGCTGAACAAGTCCCTGCTTGATTTCCAGACGTCCGTCAATGCGAAATTCGATTCGCTCACGAAACAGACGGGAGATTCCGTTACCGGCGGGCTGAGCAAATTCATCGCCGCCCTTTCTGCAAAGCTCGACACGCTTACGAAGAATACCGAAGATACGCTGCGGAAGGAACAGCAGGAGGTACAGAACAGGCTGCAGGAAATTCAGAAAAGCAACGAACAGAAACTCGACCAGATGCGGCAGACGGTCGACGAAAAACTGCAGGGTACGCTCGAAACGCGCCTGAACAATTCGTTCAAACTCGTCAGCCAGCAGCTCGAAGCGGTTCAGAAAGGTCTCGGTGAAATGCAGAATCTGGCAAGCGACGTCGGCGGGCTTAAACGCGCGCTTTCGAACGTAAAAGTAAAAGGCATGGTGGGCGAGTATCAGCTCGAAACGCTGCTCAGCGAAATACTTACGGCAAACCAGTACGAAAAGAACGCGCATCCCAATCCGGAAAAAACGGAAAACGTCGTCGAATATGCCGTCAAAATTCCGGCGAAAGACGTCAAACAGGGATATATCTATCTCCCCATCGATTCGAAATTTCCGACGGCAAGCTACGAAAAGCTGCTTGCCGACTACGATGCTGCGGACAAGGCCGCGGTGGATGCCGACCGGAAGACGCTCGAAAGCGATATAAGAAAGTTTGCAAAGGACGTCAGCAGTAAATATATAGAAACGCCGTATACGACGAACTTCGCCATTATTTTTCTTCCGTTCGAAAGCCTGTATGCGGAGGTCATCAGAGTTCCCAATCTGTTCCAGCAGATCCAGAACGACTATCATGTCACGATTACCGGCCCGACGACGCTCGACGCGTTCCTCAACAGTCTGCAGATGGGATTCCGCACGCTCGCGATCGAAAACGAAACGAATCACGTCTGGGAACTGCTCGGCGCCGTACGGACGCAGTTCGGCAAGTTCGGGGAAGTGCTCGAAGCTACGAAAAAGAAACTCGATCAGGCCAGCAAGGAAATCGACAACGCCGGAACCCGCAGCCGCGTGATCGAAAGGAAGCTCAGGGAAGTGGAAGAACTTCCGGCCGACAAGGCGCACAAGGTGCTCGAACTGGAGGGAGAAGCAGGAGATGCGTGAACGTACCGCGGCGGGCAGAAATGCCGGCAGAACAAAACCGTACGCAGCCTGAAGGCATCGATCCGCTCCGGTTACGGACTTCGCCGTTATCAGAGGGAACAGAGGAAAAGGAAAGTGCCGGTGCGGAGAATAGAGGGCTTAATCTCCGCAGAAGATGCGGGTCGTACGGAATCGTACATAAATGCTGTAGGAGGACAGACGGTCAAAGAAATTAAAATTCTTTAAGTACACTTGAAGAAAAAGATGTATGATAAGAAGGTCCTTATGCAGACAGACTGCGGTATTCCGTACCATATTCTGTTCGTGCTCTTGTACGGCAGTTGAAACTGTGGCGGAAAAAATATCGGTATCGATCTTGTTGCTAAGAAGGCAATTCTGAAAGAAACAGACAATGAATACGATATTTTTGATCTGATTACCTGCGATGAGATTCACCGGACGACATCACAAACAGGTATATGTGTGTTATAATTAAATATACTTTATTCTTTGGAGATAAAGAATCTTGCAGCAGCCGGTTATCCTTGATAATAAAACAAACGGCAAAGTCGTTGATGTCCTGAAAGGCCGTCTTCATCCTGGTACCAGGCTGTCTGTTATTTCCGCCTATTTCTCCATTTACGCGTTTGCCGAACTTAAGAAAGAACTTTCCGCTATAGACAGTTTTCGTCTTATTCTCACTCATCCGGGATTCGCCGAAAAGCCGAAAGAAAGTAAAGAGTTTTATATAAAACACAACGAAAACAGTCTTTATTCCGAACCTGATTTTACCGGCAGTGAGTATGAAATACGGCTCAGGAATGAAATGAAACAGGCTGCCGTTGCAAAGGAATGTGCAGCATGGTTCCGGAAGAAGGGCGAAGTAAAGGCTTTCAGAAAGGAAAATCTTGCGCAACCGCGCAGCATCAGTGTTGAATGCGGCGAAGAATCGCTGAATATAAACGGTACTGTTGATTTTACACCTGACGGGCTCGGTATTATTTCTTCCGATCGTGCAGACTGCAATATGTGTATGTTCGGTATGGAGGCGACGCAGGCATTTGTCAGGCAGTTCGACACATACTGGAATAACGATGATGCTGTTGCAGACATAAAAGACAAACTGCTTGAAAAACTTGAAGTACTGTATAAGGAAAATACTCCGGAATTTATTTACTTTGTTACGTTATACAATGTCTTTTATCAGTATCTTGATGAGCTGACGGAAGACAACATTATCAAATCAAAGACAGGTATTAAGGATACGCTTGTCTGGAAAAAACTGTATACATTTCAGAAAGACGGAGTTATCGGCGCTATAGACAAAATCGAAAAATACAACGGTTGTATTATTGCCGACAGCGTCGGTCTGGGAAAGACGTTTGAAGCGCTTGCCATTATTAAATACTACCAGCTGCGGAACGATCGAGTCCTTGTTATCTGTCCCAAACGTCTGCGCGACAACTGGACGGTGTATACTATGAACGATACCCGCAATCTGTTTGCGGGCGACCGGTTTAATTACGACGTGCTTAATCATACTGATCTGAACCGGTATACCG
>Ga0163159_1004030_pt1 | contig 10697 bp, 11 predicted proteins | sample BioMet9_FD_108702 | JGI IMG/M metagenome (GOLD analysis project Ga0163159, IMG submission 108702) | Microbial communities from bioreactor (seeded with sewage sludge) at Lawrence Berkeley National Lab, California, USA - Biofuel... | ecosystem: Engineered > Bioreactor > Anaerobic > Unclassified ... | reverse complement strand
AGCCGGCCTCATGTACGCTGTCGTCGGCATCGGCATCAATGTCTATCCGCCCATCGGGGGATTTCCCGAGGAAATCTCCGATATCGCCGGTTCCGTGTTTCCCGATGCCGGCGATTGCCCGATGGATGCGCGCAACCGCCTTGCCGCTGCCGTGCTCTCCCGTTTTCTTCAGTACTACACGCAAATCGACGAACGCACGTTCGTGGAACCCTATCGCGCGCGCTCGTTTCTACCCGGTTGCGAGGTGATGGTATCGAAAGGTGAAAAAGCGCTGCTTGCCGAGGCGCTTAGGATAGATGACAGGTTACGGCTGGTAGTACGGTACGAAGATGGAACCGAGGAAGCCCTCGAGTCCGGAGAGGTCAGTGTGCATACCCGATGAAAACACAGGATTTAACACGATGCGCCCTATTCGTCGCGCTCATCACGGCTGGAGCGTTCATCCGCATCCCGCTACCCTACATCCCCATTACCCTCCAAGTGACGTTTGTGTCGCTTGCAGGAATGCTGCTCGGTGGCAAGCGCGGTGCGATTGCCTGCGCAGCCTATATGGTGCTCGGTCTTGTCGGCGTGCCTATCTTCACGCAGGGAGGCGGCATCGGCTATCTTGCTCAGCCGACGTTCGGGTACATCATCGGCTTCGTATTCGGAGCCTGGCTCACCGGCGCGATCGTGGATCGATACGAGAATCCGAGCTACCGTCAGCTCGTGCTCGCCAGCCTCGCCGGCATCGCGGTCATCTACGCGTTCGGCCTCGTGTACTTCTACTGCATCAAGAATTTCTATCTCGATAGCGCTACGAGCCTCTGGACGGTGTTCTTCTATGGCTTCCTGACCTGTATTCCCGGCGACGTGGCAATGACGTTCGTCGGCGCCTACGTGGCCAAGAGACTGATGCCCGTCGCGCGCGGCACCAATAGGAAGGTCGCGAAGGCCGAACCCGAGAGCTGCGACTGATCGGGCTTTCGACAGGGGATGCGGCGTACGTTGACTGCTCGGCGGAACTCGCGAAGGAACGTGGGGCATGAAAACTACCGAACAGCGCCGCTGAACGACTGAAGAAAAAAGATACGGGCCGGTATCGGATACACCGATACCGGCCCGTTTGGATGATGGGACCCTGCAGGTTCGGGGCTCTGCAGATATCCCGAGTTACGCCTTGACCTTCGGGTTGTTGTACTGCCCGAGATACTTGTCGATCATCTCGCGCCCGTAATCGTTGACCTTGTAGAACGTGCGCAGTTTGCCGTTGTCATCGAGGTCATCGCGGGACTCATCGAGGATGCCGTTGACCACAGAGGTCATGAGCGCTTCCTCGACGGCTTCGGGCTTGAGCATCCGATAACCGTCGTACTGGGGCTTCATCGCCTTGACGACATCTTCCGTGCTGGCCTCATCGACCGTCTCGAAGTACTTGAGGATTGAATAATACAGGGGGATAAGGTTGTTGCTCATCTAAGCCACCTCCTCCTTCTTCTTGAAGAGGTCCATGGGGTTCATTGCGATGACGAGGATACCGAAGGCCATGACGATGGCGGCGACCCACTGCACTGCGGTCAGCGGGGGATAGAAGTCGGACATTCCTCCGATGTTCAGAAGGCCCATGATGACCCAGATGAAGAACGGGCCCCAGAATGAGTACATGCCGTTGCATGCCATGCCGAGTGCGGCACCGCACATCGAGTTGCCCTTGTACCACAGCGAGAACGCCGGCATCGAGAAGAAGCCGGAGATCAGGAAGATGAAGATGGCCGGGCTGGAAACCGCAGCGCCCAGGAGGGCGGGGAACTGGCCGATGTTGCCGCCGAGGAGGCACATCAGCGGAACGAGGATGATGAGCTCGGAAAGACCGGCCGTGATCTGACGGATGGTGATGCCGATATTGTAGTCGATGAGCGTCGTGCCGAAGCCGGCGACGCAACCTTCGAAGCCCCAGCCGAACGCGGCGACGAGGGCGACCAGGCAGGCGACGAGACCGGCAGGACCGACGTTGGCGAAGCTCGTGCCGCCCATGACGGTTGCTGCGGCCAAGCAGATGAGAATACCGACGACCATACGGCCGCTGAGTTCCTGCTTGAAGAGCAAGCGTCCGAGGATAGCGCCGATTGCCACGTTGAGGGCGGCCACCGGCACGATGATGCCGGGAGAGCCGGCGGCGACGGCCATGTTGAGTGCGATGACGTACGCGGTCGAGGCGACGGGGCCGCCGACGATAGCGCAGAGCATCATGACGCGCCCGGGCTTCGTCTTGAACGTCTTCCAGAAGTCGCTGAACTCACCGTGCAGGGCGACGTTGGCGACCGACCAGATACCGCTGATCGTATCGTTGAGCGCCGAGGCGAGCGCGGCGAGGACGAACGTGATGGTGAACGCATCGAGAGCAGAGGTCTCGCCGAACCATTCCGCCCAGACGCCTTGGGTCTCGCCGAGGGTCAGAAACCCCGTGTAGAGACCGTAGCAGACGCCTGACATGACAGCCAGAAACACGCCTTTCCTGAAATACGATGCCTTGATCTTTCTTTTTTGCTGTACTGCGCTTTCCGCCATATGAACTCACGCTCCTCTCAAGATGCCTCCCCATGGCTCCTCCGGGGCCATGGGGAGGGACGGAATGTCCTTACAATGTGCTCTCGACGTGCTTGATGTAGCCGAGCATTTCCTTCTCCGCTTCCGGATCGAGCAGGCTATCGGGCGCGTCAGCCAGAATCTTTTGTACCCTGGCGTGAGCGATTTCGTCGATATGCTTCTTGCCGGCGTTCTCCCACTCGTCGACGCTCGTCCAGTCGGAAATCGTCGGCGCCCAGAACTCGCGGAAATGCATCATGGTGGATTCGCTCAACAGGAAGTTGTCGAGTGGTTTGGCGGCCATGAGGTCGTCCCAGCACATCTGCTCCTCATCGAACTTCAGACCGTTCATCATATAGCGCACACGGCTGATAAGTTCGTCGTCGAGAACGACCTTCTCAAGAGAGCAGGTGAGCAGGTCGGCCAGCGCGCCGACGGTCTGGCTCGTGATGTTGACACCGGCGGCAGCGCACCACAGGAAGCTCTGCATGGTCTCCATGCCAGCTTGGAAATCGACGCACTTCGAACTCGTGACGCCGCACTGCGCACGGGCGGGAAGCCCGTAGAACTGGCGGTCCATCTGAACGATAGCCGCGAGCATGAGGGCGGTGTCGGGGCTAGCGCACTCCCAGGATGCCGACCGCATATAGCCGTAGGTCAGGGATGCGGACATGATGACGGGGATGCCGGGCTTGATGAGCTGCGCGAGCACGAGGCCGGCCAGCGACTCGGTAAGCGCCAGTATGATGGTCGAGAGCAGATAGACCGGGGCGGAGATGCCCGACATCGGGGCGGATACGAGCAGTACCGGCTGGTTGTGCGAGGCGAACATCTCGATGCCCTCGCAGCAGAAGTTCGAGAAGAAGAACGGCGAGTTCGGGCATACGCAATGCCAGGTCACGTAATGTTCGTCGAGGTAGCCCTTACCGAACGCGATATCGTAGAGATCGAAGACTTCTTTCTTCTTCTCGATGGTCTCGAGCTCCATGGCGGCCAGAATCGGCTTGTCGCTGTACTTGAATGAATCGAGGGTCATGTAGAGGCCCTTGGTGCGCTCGGGGATATCCATCGGGCTGATGGGCTGGTAGCCAGCGATATCGACGTTCTCGCAGGCTTGATAGACTTTCTGGAGGTCGATGAAGTCCTGCCGGGTTGCCTTGTGACGATTGCCGTTGTAGTCGGCCATGAACACTTCGCCGCCTGCCGGGTGAATCGCGATGCCATTGCCGCCGATCTTGACGTCGCGCGCATGGTTGGGCGCCTCGACGGTGAATTCCTTCGGAACCTGCTCGAGACATTTCTCGACGAGGTCCTTGGTGAAATAGGCGGTATGATCCTCGACCTTCACGCCGTGCTTCTTGAGAATCTCGATGGTGCTGTCCGCCTCGAAGGTGATGCCCTTCTCCCAAAGTAGCTCGCATGCCTTGTCATGGACGATTTGCATCTGGTCGTCGCTCAGAACCCTCAGCTGTCCCATAACATTCATAATCGTTCTCCTTTCGTGATGCCGATGAAAACCCGTGTGCGTATCAGAGCCTTGCGGCCAATGCCTCTACTTCGTCCTTGTGGGCTTCGAGCCACTGCAGGCAATCGGTGAAATGCTTTGCGTAGTACAGGTACTCATAGGGATCGAGCGTCATGTCGATGTCGACAGCGGCTGCGCACCATCCGTCGATATAGATTGGTGCCTGCAGGAATTCCTGGAAGAGGCACTTCTTCTCCGTCTCGTTGAGCGGCGGAATCACGCCGAGACGTGCGCATTCCTCGTTGTACGTCTTGATGAACAGCTCGGTTTTGTCGAGCACGAGCTCGCCTTCATTGGCCAAAAGCCAGGAGCTGAAGACGTAGTGGGTGCCCACGCCGACTTCGAAGACGCGGGCATCGAATTTCGCGCTGTCGAAATCGAAGACGCCGGCGACGTTTCCGTCGGGCTTGTAGAGGAAGTTGCCGCCATGGAAATCGCACTGGCAGGGGCAGATCACGAATTCCTTGTAGTCCTCGTCGGACACATGGGCTTTAGCGCACATCTCGTCATAATAGGCGAGCGTCGCATCGTAGTATTCGACGTAGGGGTTGCTCAAGCCCGCCTTCTCGAAGTCTTGGCGGTACTCCCTGAGAATCTGCGGGAACTGACGGATGATCTCGTTGCACGAGAGGTCCTCGTTGATGTGCAGAAGGTTGTCGCCGAAACGGCCTTCGGCATCGTAGTTGAAGGTCGAGCTGTGGAAACCAGCCATCGCCTTCGCGCCGGAGATGATCGTTGCTTCTTCGACGCCCTCAGGTGCCCAGTTCTTGATCCAGTCGTAGCGGTCTTCGCCGTCGATGTAGTTGAAGATGGCGAAATAGTACAGGTCCTCGCCTTCGCCTTCGCCCATGTCGAGCGTGCGCTCGGTGTAGGAGATGCCCTTGTTCGTCATGATGGGAGCGGCGATGAGGTCGAAGCCGTTCTTGCGGGCGGTCAAGACCAGCTTGTGCTCGAAGAGGAGCGAGTCGAGCGTCTTGCCGCGCATATACATGCGCAAAAGCCAGGTCTGCTTCTCGCCGTCCTTCTCGGTGTAGACGCCGAATGTCGTGTTGATGTATCCGCCGAAAATCTGATAGACCTCCAGGAGCTTGCCGATATCGTATTCGTTCTCCACGATGTCCTGGATCATCGAGAAGTAGAAGTGCTCGCGTGCGCTTTCGAATACCGCGTTCGCATTCTGCGCGATGGTGAACGCGTGATTCTCCAACTCCCGCAACTGCTTCGGTGAATCAGGCTTGTACCTCCTCATCTCGTCTGTGGCCATTTCTGCGAAGTTGCCCATATGTTCCACCTTCCTTCCTTGATCGAACATATTCCGATGCCTACAGGGTAAAAGGCATCCGCTCAAGGGGTAAGTCGCCAAACGCTGCGAACGATGTGCATTTGCTGACACGGGAAAATCGGGGTAAGAAAGTGAACATCCGTTTACGTTTTGATGCTCCGCAGAAGGTGAAAAAAAGAACGAATCGCCTTATAATCACTTGATGGTCTTTAAACGATTGGGCACGTCCGTATGGTTCTACGGCAACCCGCGATTCGCTACGAAACAGCATTGTTTACCGCTTCGATAGTTTTCAAGAGGAAGTGCAGCATCTATCAAGGCAGGACTCTCTTTTCGATCAAAAGGAGAGAAGCATGCAATATTCCGTCGATATACTGCGTAGTCGACAGAACATGGTTCGCTACAACTGGGGTTTTCAGTTTGCCCTCTGGTGCTCGATACTCTGGGGGACGTTCTATCTGGGTATCGAACTGCTCGTCCATAACGACGGATTCATGGGCGTTCCATTTGCTGCGCGCGATCCGTTTCATACCGCCTGCGTCGTTGCGGCGCTGACCGCGGTTATGCTCGCCGTGTTCTGCGTCATATGGGTGGCTATCTCCGGCAAGCTCACGGATTGGGCGAAGATGATGTGCAGTTTCCGGCACGAGAATCGCCTTCTGCTGGGAGGGGCGGTTCTCGGCGGCATGGCGGCATGGCTGTCCTATATCGTGGGCAACTGGGTGGATACGACGTTTGCAGTCGGCATGGTCATGTTCTATCCCGTCATCGGCGGTATCGTCGCGCATCTTTGGTATCGGGAACGCATATCGCGCCGTTGCATCCTGGGACTTGCCGTTGTGGTAACCGGCTGCATCGTGCTCTACATGCCCGCTTTCGCCGACTCTTTGGGCAGCACGGTGGTGCTGAGCTGCTTTATGGGACTTCTTGCGGGCACCGGATGGGGATTGGAGGCGGTTCTGGCCACGCGGGCGATGGATGTGGTCGATTCCGAGGTGAGCGTCGCGGTGCGCTATACCTATGAGGCGCTCATCTGGATCGTGTTTTCGCTCGTCATGTCGTTCATGCCGCAGGTCATGCCGATTCAGGCCTACTACATCTCAGTGTTAACCAACCCGATTTCCGTGGTGCTCCTCCTTATCATCACGCTCTGCTTCTCGCTCAACTACTTCGCGTGGTACAAGAGCTTCATCCTGTGCGGCGTGGCAAAAGGGCTTGCGATCAGCGACCTCTCAGGTTTCGTGACAGTTGTCCTCGGCATGTTCCTGCTGACCTCGTTTCCGAGCTGGAGCGAGGTTTTCGCATGCATGATCATGGCGGTCGGCGTATTCATCGTCTACAACGATGTTGGGCGGGCTCTGACGGTCATACGCGACATCGATCTGACGCCGTTATCGCGACGCGTTGAGCTGGCCCGTTCGACCGATCGTCTGACGGAAAAGACCGCTGCGATGATGACGATTGCCGAAAACGGGGTGCTCTGGGATTACGAGGTCGCCCAGATGATGACCGAGGGCATCAAGGAGCACCGCCGCCTCCATCGGACGAGGAACCAGATTCGCACCTACCTTATCGAATCTGCGGCTGCCGGCATGATCACGGCGGTCGATGGACGTATCGATGACGGCGATCAATTCTCGAAAGGCAAGCTGCTTTCACGCTATGCGCTCACAGAGTTCGGACTGGAACGGCTTCGCCATATGGGCTTCGTGGAGGAACGCAGATGAGGTATGTCGACGGCCTTTGCGATTGGAGGATTCGGTCGGCGGCCTATGCGATTGTGAAAGACCGGTGGGCGCAGGTGGTCGATGATTCGCGAGGAGCGAAAGGAGAGGGTATATGATGGATGTATTGTTAAGCGGAACCTATCAGGTGGTTTTATGCATCGTGATCTCGCTGCTCTTGGCGGGCATCAATATCTTCCATACCTATCACTTCATCGATAAGATGTAATTCGTCGAATCGTCGACGGGCAGGTGACGAGGAATGCGCATCGGACGCCATGTCGAGCTGAATATCCGGGGACGTCGCTCTCTTGGTTGGTTCGCGAGCGCCTCTGCGGTCTTCGTGGCGGCCATGCTCCTCTTCCTCTATTTCGGCATCACCCAAGCATTGGTTGCTTACAGCGGCAGCGATGGCACACTTGAAGGGTTCATGCAGGCGTTTACTCCCGCGATCATCAAAAGCGCAGTCGTCGTGGTGGCTTTAGGGCTACTCATCTTCTTCTTCGCGGGCCAGGAGTATCAGACGACATTCAAAAAGCTTTTCGACCAGTTCGTCAACGACGAGGATGAGAGGGGAGACCTGCGCGATGCCCTCTATGACGACAGGCTTCGCTACGACACGGCCGAAGGGTTGCGCTATCTCGAAGCGAGCGTCGACGAGATACTGAACGAGAATCGGGAGTATCGCTCGCAGATGGATCAGCAACGCAATCTGGCGGAAGAGAATTTCATCATCCGGTTGATGAAAAGCTGGCCGAAGGACATCCCGATGACCTATGACATGGCCGATGACTTCGGTATCAACCTCCATGCACGCAACCTGCAGGTCGTCGTGTTCGGTGTGGACGAAAATGCGGAAGTGGAACCATCGGACAGCGCTATCCAGATGAGTCATGTGATGCTCATCGGGATGCTCGAGCGCATGCTCGATATCATCTGCGCCGGCCATATCGTCGAGATCGAGGGCATGGTCGCCTGCCTGCTGACCCCTCTGGCAGGCGGCGACCTGGAAGATGATGAAACGCGCACGGAACTGATCAGGATATCGAAGCTGGTCTGTCAGATTGCTACGAACAGCGCCGGCGTTCCGACGAAGGCATGCTTCGGGAGCGTCTGCGAAGGGGTGGCCGGCGTCGAGCAGTCCTTCTCCGAAGCCGTGGACCTCTTCCAGTATACGAAGCTCATCGGCGACGATATCTCCGTCTCCATCTACCGCAAGGAGTACTCGGACGAGAGCGAGCACAAGGCGGACTACTACTGGTTCAAGAAGGAGATGCAGTTCATGAACTGCATCCGCGCGGAAGATTATCTCAATGCTTCGGAGGTGTTCTGCGAGATGATCGGCAGCCAGTATATCCGCGCGGTGAAGCCCATCAAGCTGGCGAATTACCGGATGCTGGGGCTTATCTCCTCGATGGTCGACGCGCTCGACGAAATATGCCTGACGGTCGACGAGGGCTTTCTGAAAAGCCTCGACCCTTGGGAGCGTATTCTTTCCTGCGAGACCCTGCCTGACCTGCGGGATTGCTCGATGGAGCTATTCGAGAAGATCTCGGAATACTCGAAGGCGCAGCAATCCTACCCGGTTTACGGGCGCATAGACCAGGTGGTCGAATATCTGAAGGTGAATTACGCCGACTCTAACCTGAGCGTGAACAGCGTGGCCAACCACTTCGGCATCAATCCCTCGTACTTTTCGCGGAGCTTCAAGCGGACGGTCGGCATTGGCATGTCCGATTATCTGCAGCATATCCGCGTGAATGCCGCCAAGGAGCTCATGCAGGACGAATCGCTCATGATCAAGGATATCGCCGAGCGCGTGGGCTTCAACAACGTGCTCACGATGAACCGCACGTTCAAGAAGCTCGAGGGCACCACCGCTGGAAGGCTCCGCGGCATCGAAAACGATGAAGGCTGAGGTGCGTGCTGCGCCGATGGAGAAAGCGGCAGCATCGGCGGAGGTGATGCTCGGGGATGGCGGCGCGCTGCCGTATAGCACCGCGACAGCGGCAGCGGCAGCGAAATGTTCTGGGAAAAAGGAGAGCCGGCATCGGTGTGGTTCCGATGCCGGCTCTGTCAAGGAGGTAAAGGCGTTTACGGTTGACGCTCAGGCCTTCTTTGCCGGGTTGCGATACTGGCCGATATACTTGTCGACCATATCCCGACCATAGTCGTTGATTTTGTAGTAGACGCGCAGCTTGCCATTCTCATCGAGGTCGCGGCGCGACTTGTCCAGAAGTCCGTTGACCACCGAGGTCATGAGAACTTCCTCCACCGATTCCTGCTTGAACATGTGATAGCCGGAGTACAGGGGTTTCAGGGCTTCGATGACATCGCTTGCACAGGCCTCGTCGATATCCTCGAAATGCTGGAGGATCGCATAGTTCAGCGGGATCAATCCGTTGCTCATGATGCCACCTCCTCCTTGTTCTTCTTGAACATCGTGAAGGGATTTGTTGCGATGACGAAGATGCCGAATGCCATGACAATCGCAGCCACCCACTGGATCGGTGCGAGCGGAGGATAGGCTTCCGCTACGCCGCCCAGGTTCAGAAGACCGTTGATGACCCAGATGAACAGCGGTGCCCAGAAGGAGTACATGCCATTGCATGCCATGCCGAGGGCGGCGCCGCACATCGAGTTGCCCTTGTACCACAGAGAGTACGCAGGGATCGAGAAGAAACCGGAGATCAGGAAGATGAAGATCGCGGGGGTCGTGAAGGCGCTGGCTACCAGGTCAGGATACTGACCGATATCACCGGAGAACAGGCACAGGATGGGCACGAGGATGAGCAGCTCGGAAAGACCCGCCGTGATCTGCCGGATGGTGATGCCGATGTTGTAGTCGATGAGCGTCGTGCCGAAACCGGCAACGCATCCCTCGAAGCCCCAGCAGATTGCCGCACCGAATGCGAACAGGCAAGCAATGATTCCACCCATGCCGATGTTCGTGAAGCTGGTGCCTCCGATGACCGCGCAGCAGCACAGGCATATGATGATGCCTAACACCATGCGACCGTTGAGTTCCTGTTTGAACATGATGCGACCGAGTATCGCGCCGACCGCCACGTTGAGTGCGGCGATGGGGACGATGATGCCGGGGTTGCCTGCCGCCGACGCCATGTTGAGGGCGATGACGTACAGGGTGGCGGCGCCGGGCCCGCCGACGATGGCGCAGAGCATCATCACACGGCCGGGCTTGGTCTTGAAGGTCTTCAGGAAGTCGCCGAACTCACCGTGGAGAGCAACGAGGATGATTGACCAAACGCCGCTGATCGTATCGTTGACGGCCGATGCGAGAGAAGCGAGGACGAACACGACGGTGAACGAGCTCAGCACGATGTTCCCGCCGAACCAGTCAGCCCAGATGCCCTGCGTTTCTCCTAAAGTCAGGAATCCGTTATAGAGGCCGTAGCAGACGCCGGACATAACCGCGAGAAAGACGCCTTTTCTGAAATAGGAAGCACCGATCTTCTTTTGTGCGAGTAACTTTAATTGGGGAAGAGGGCGTTCGGAGGACGCGGAAGACAGAGGGAGAACCTTCCTGTATTCTTTGGATTGTCGAGAAACAAAGAAGAAGAAAGGCCCTCCGACATGGATT
>Ga0163159_1004029_pt1 | contig 10697 bp, 8 predicted proteins | sample BioMet9_FD_108702 | JGI IMG/M metagenome (GOLD analysis project Ga0163159, IMG submission 108702) | Microbial communities from bioreactor (seeded with sewage sludge) at Lawrence Berkeley National Lab, California, USA - Biofuel... | ecosystem: Engineered > Bioreactor > Anaerobic > Unclassified ... | reverse complement strand
CGGCGAACATAGCATCGTTGTCAACATAGAGTCCATGGTCGCCTTCAGGGTTGTAGAAGATGCGGCCAAACTTGAAGTCTATGTCATACGGAAGCTTGGTGGTGATCCAGGCATTACGGATCCTGAAGTACTCATCACCAAGGCCAGTCTCGCCGCCCGAACCCTGGGAACCGGTACGGAACTGGGTGTAGAAGCTGGTGTTTTCGTCGATCTGCTTCGTCAGCGTGAGACGGAACATTTCCTTACGGAACTCGTTCTTGTTGCCGCTCTCGTTGTAAGCAGTGGTATCGTCATCCTGACCGCCTGCAAAGCTGGCGTCAAACCAGAACGTGCCGCGAAGCTTCCAGCCGCCGAGATTGTTCTCGAGGACTGCCACTCTCTTGTCGAGTCCGTCAACCTTGACTCCCAAAGCGTCGAGTTCGTCCTTGAATTCCATGACGAGCTTCTTCAGCATCTCAAGATCCTGCTTGCTGGCCTTGTCCATATCGACTTTGGCGAGCGCGCGGGCTACCATGGAAGCAACTTCGTAACGGGTGGCCGGCTGAGCGCCCTTGAAAGCGCCGTCCGGATAACCGGAAACGATGCCGTCAGCGGCGAGCTGTGCTACTGCGTCATATGCCCAATGTCCCGCAGGGACATCCATGAACGGGTTGGCTGCGAATGCCGGGGCCGCGAAAGCGACGAGGGCAGCGATTGCTAAAACTGTAAGAATCTTCTTCATTTGTGTACAACCCCCTTGGTTGTTTTTTGTTGTGCTGCTTTTATTTCGCAGATGTGCTGCTTGAGGGGCTGTCCTTCGACATCTGAAGTCTCCAAAGTTGCCTTCCTCATGTCTATCGAACAACTGCCTTTTGCTTTCCATCTGCCTCATCATTCCGCTCTCCTGTATTGGCGGGGGTTGTGTTTCATCTCCTTTCCTGCCTTCGAGGGTCTACGCGGAAGTCCAAGCTTATTTGGGGTCCTGATTGTCAAGATACCTAAAACACTGACAACATCTACTCCGTTGTCGATAGCATTATACAAACACAGATATTTTTTTGATATACGTATAATCACTTAATTTCTATTCTTGCGCTTATACACACCTTGTTAGTCATTGGACTCTCTTTATAAGATTATCTCAGTTTCCGTATTATTATATGCTTGTTGTTACTGTACATTGTTGGAATTCCTTCTTCGCACATTGCAAAACCGTACTGGTGAAAGATGTCTGGGGGGCTGCTGTAAACATAGGCCCATAACAACATCAGACGAATCGTCGTACAGCAGTTGCATTTTACAATTCATTCATTACCGCAGATATCATATACACAGCCTATACATGCGGACATTATTTTTTCACGCTTAAGAATGAAGAAAAGCGTTTCGTTAATAATGCGAAGATATCCTCAAAATATAAAATCATTACTCTGAAATATTCCTTGAAATTTACATCTGTCAATTCACGCGAAAAAATTTTATAATAGCCGCGGCGACACATTTCGAAAGGACCTGATTTCATGCAGAAAGCAATCAAAGTTACAGACAGCATTTACTGGATAGGCGGCAACGACCGCGAAACGGATTTGTTCGAGGGGCTCTGGACTCTGCCCAACGGCGTGGCATACAATGCCTATTTTATCGACGACGACAAGACGGCTCTGATAGATACGATCAAGAGCGCCAACCTGTCGGATTACATCGAAAGGCTGACTTCCATATTAAAGTCCGGCAGGAAGATCGACTATCTGATCGTCGATCACATGGAGCCCGACCATTCAGGTTCCATCAGGATGCTGCGGCAGATCTGGCCGGAGATGAAGATCGTCGGCAACAAGAAGACGATCGAGATGCTGAACGCTTTTTACAAGCTGACGGACGGCATTATCGAGGTCAAGGAGGGCGACGTGCTGGACCTGGGACGCCACAAACTCACGTTTGCGATGATCCCGATGGTGCACTGGCCGGAGAGCATGGTCTGCTACGATACGACGGATAAGGTGCTCTTCTCCACCGACGCTTTCGGCGGCTTTTCCGCGCTTGAAGGCGGCATTTTTGACGACGAACTGGATATGAAGCATTACGAGGCCGAGACGCTGAGATATTTCGCTAATATCGTGGGCCGCTATGCGGCTCCGGCACAGAAGGCCATCGCCAAGGTGCGCGCGCTGGACGTAAAGACGATCTGTCCGGCTCACGGTCCCATCTACCGCACTAATCCCAAACACATTATCGACCTTTACGACAAATGGAGCAGCAATGACACTGAAGAGGGCGTGGTGGTCGTTTACGGCTCCATGTACGGCAACACGAAGTTTATGACGGACGCCATCGCCCGCTCTATCAGCGAGGCGGGCATCAAGAACGTGATCGTGCACGACGCCTCACGCTCCAACATGTCGTTCATGGTGCGCGACATCTGGCAGTATCGCGGCCTGGTGCTTGGCAGCTGCACCTACAACACGGAGCTATACCCGCCGGTGGCTGCCCTCTGCCGCACGCTTACCAACAAGATGATGAAGAACCGCGTGCTGGGCATCTGCGGCTCTTACAGCTGGAGCAAGGGCGCTCTGGCGGAACTGCAGCTGTTCGCCGAAAAGAACAGCGGCTGGGAGCTGGTGGAGCCAAACGTGGAGGTCAAGTCCAGCCCCACGGAGGCAGACATCGAACAGTGCAAATTGCTGGGCAGCAATGTGGCCGAGGCAGTGAAGAAAAAGGCAGAATAGAGTAATTTTCTATAGGCCGCAGCTGGCAGCTTTGCCTCGACTCGGCCTATAGAAATTTATACAATTATTTTCGAGAGGAGCAGTCCAATGAAAAAATTAGCCGCCGCAGTAATATTGACAGCCATTCTGGCTGTTCCTGCCTTCGCCGCAGACGTGACCGTGTCCGCCTTCGGCGTTTACGAATCAAAATATCGGGGCTTTGAGGCCAAAATTGTTACACCGATCGTAAACGGGATGGCAGACAAGAAGGAACAGGCAAAGGTCAACGCGAAACTTGCGGCCGAAGCGCTTAGACTCGCCGGTGAGTATAACCATGACGTTAGCGAGATGCTGGCCGATGATCCGAACACCGACGCACATCTGGGCTGTGTTTCCAATTTCGAGATCAAGACTAACAACGCCAAAATACTTGCATTTGACGTCTACAAGCTCAATATCGCCGGCTCTTCAGACACCAAGCGCAGCTTTTACGTAATAGACAAATCGCAGCGCAGACTTCTGACTTTGCGGGAGATGTTCAAAAAGAACGCCGACTACGTCTCCGTCATCAGCAAGTACATCAAGGGAGAAATGGTGCGCCTCAACGCCAAAGAGAAAAGCATGTTCTGGGTTGACAAGAGCGATATGACGCTGTTCAAGTCCATCAGGCCGGATCAAAATTTCTACATCGACAGCGCGGGCAGGCTCGTCATCTGCTTCGACAAGTACGAGGTGGCGGCCGGAGCCCAGGGCACGCCGGAATTTACGATCCCGAACAAGGTGCTGGCAAATATTCTGGCTAAATGAATAAGACAAGCAGTTGTTTTGCATAATGCAGCCAAAGCTTTTAACAAAGCAGCTGAATTATCATTAAGACAGGCAGCCGCAGACACAAATAAATAAGCGGGCGCAAAGTCCATTCTTATGGCTGCGCCCTTTTAGGCTCGTAGCAGCGGCCAAGAACACCGTCAATTTGCGGCAAGCACATGGTTGTTATGGTTGCATTTGTATGAGAGACAAATGATATCCCCGTGGATCGTCATACGACAACCACGGGTGAATTTATGTTTTCCGCTCAGGACAGAGATCCGAAGATGCCAGTCATGCAGAATGGCCTGTCTGTATTGACATGACTGCCATCGCGTATCGCAACAGGTAAATTCCGCGTCGGAATGCGCCCATTAAAATACGACAGGGAAACCGACGCCTCCAGATCAACAATTTATATCTGACGAATTTTTAGATTTGCGCTTGTGATCGTCATTGCATCTTTATGCATAATAAAAACATATCGCTATTACTGTGATATTAAGCCAAGGATAAATCATATCTGCAGTTGCACAATCAGGCACAGAACCGGCTTCAGGCACGGTCTTTAAAAAGCCCCTGGGCAGAAAAACATCTTGAATCCGGCATAATGTGTGGAAGTAATTTTAGACAGGGATCCTGCTGCCGGAAGCAACGGTCACAGGCAATACACTTGCCTGGTGCATACATAACAAAAGTGGCTCCCGATAATACGGAAGCCACTTTGCTTGTTCATTTCAGCGCCTGCAAAAACCGTTATCTGCGGCTGTCTATTTCATTCACATCTATATCGCCTGGCAGATATTTCTTGAGCAGTTTTTTAAGTTCCCCTACCTGAGCTCTTTCAAACATATATTTGCCGCCCAGTATATCTTGTTCAAGAAACACCATTGCTTCGCTGCCTTTGTACATGATGCCCACCGACTTGACGTCGTTCCATTTCAATAACTCTCTGTAACTGACGAACCATGTATGTGTGTCCCTCACCATGCCCTCAGGCGCAACATACACAAGTTTGCGGTAGTTGATGACAAAAACAGCCACGCAGCCAATCAGCAGATTCGACGCAAGATGCTCCGTGTTGCCACGCATGAAATACATCCACGCCGCGGTGCCAAAACCATAAACAGCGATCAGAGCAAATGTTATAGACTTGCAGATGCTTGTCGCATAGCCCGATTTGGATACGAGCAGCTTTTCAAGCGGCAGCAGTTTCTGAGGCACGGATACAAATACCTAGTCGCAGAGCTCTGCAGGACGCTTGCGGGCGATTACCGGTTCGCCGTTCTTACCGGACCATGCAATGCCGATGCCCATATATGTCATGATGATTGCAATGATCGGGTTGAGGTAGTTCAGGAAGGCGTACGGGATATACTGTATCGTCGGGACGCCAAGCACTGTGGTGTGGTAAGCGCCGCAGGTGTTCCACGGAACCAGGACGGAGACCAGCGTGCCGCAGTCTTCGAGCGAACGTGAGAGCATCCTCGGGTGCAGGCCCTTCTCCTGGAACGTAGTGCGATACATGGTGCCAGGCATAGCGATCGAGAGGTACTGGTCGCCCAGGAACAGGTCGCAGATGAAGCAGGAGAGGATGACCGCCGTGATCAGGCCGCCTACTGACTTGATCGGCTTAATGATGGCGCCGAGGAGGACCTTGAGGCAGCCAGTGACTTCCATCGAGAAACCGAAGGAGAAGGCGCAGAAGATCAGGGAGATCGTCCAGTTCATGGACTGCAGACCGCCGCGTTCCATCAGGGAGACGATGTCTTTGGCCGCTTCCACCGCAACTTTAGGATCCAAACCACTCAGAACGCTGTTGCCTGCCAGAAGTTTGCCCAGTGCTGCGGCGTCTTCGGCGGCGTTGGCGATCTCAGCGGAGATGGCGGGGTGATAGCCGTTCTGCATAACGTCAAGGATGTCCTTGGGGGACACACCGTGGATCAGGCCAAAACCAGCTGCCACGAGGATACCCGCGAACAGACCAGGAAGGGCAGGTTTGCCCATCGCGGAAAGGATGATGACCACGAGAGGCGCGAGAAGCGTGATCGGGCTGATCCAGAACTCCGCCTTCATAAAAGCCTGCAGAGCCTGAATCTTTGCCATATCAAGATGGCCGCCGGAATATTTGAAGCCGATGAAAATGGTGATAGCCGCAACGATGACGTAGGTCGGGCCGGTCGTCCAGCACATAGCGCGGATATGCTGGAAGAGGTCGTCGCCGGAAACCGCAGGGGCCAGGTTAGTAGTATCGGAAAGCGGGGACATCTTGTCGCCGAAGTAGGCGCCGGAAATGATGACGCCGGCTGCCAGAGGCTTCGGAACGCCAAGTCCAAGGGCGATGCCCATCAGAGCGATGCCGACCGTGCCGGAAGTTCCCCAGGAGGTGCCGGTCGCGAGGGAAACTATGGAGCAGATGATCAGCGTGGCGAACAGGAAGATCGAGGGGCTGAGGATGCTGAGGCCGTAGTAAATCATGCTTGGCACAACGCCTGCCGTGATCCATGTTCCGATTAGCGGACCAACCATGTAGAGAATGAGGCAGGCCTGCATGCCCTGCATCATGCCGTCGATAATGCCTTTTTCAAGTTTCGCATAAGGCAGTCCGAGATAGAACACACCGATAGCGCCCACAATAATTGCTCCGAGCATCAGTGTGATGTGGAGGTCGAGTCCCCAGCGGACTGTGAAAATAATCATAATTGCTTCAAGGATAAACAGGATCGCAGCAAGAGCCAAACTTGGTGTCTTGACGGGTTTTTCTGCTGCCTTAACTTCGTCTGCCATGTAAAACTCCCCTTTCAGATATAAAAAAATAAATGGGTTGCCAGGTACGAGTTAAAGACTCTCTGAATATGAAAAGAGACTGCCTGATGATGAACCTAGTGTAGAGCGTCACCTCCATCTGCGAAAAGTTACCGCATCTGCGGCGATACATTAAAGAAATTAGAAAATCAGGGCGCGCAATTACCCTCACAGCAATGATTTTACAACCGAAATATATAATTTGTCTATATCGAATTTGAACTTTGTGTAAACAGAACCTTTTATGAACAATAATGACTTTTTATCAATTCAGTCAGTCTGCGCCAAAGCATTTTGCCTATTTAGCGAGAGAAAGCAAATCTCAGTTTTCTGAACGACTCGCTTCAATCAGTTCACAAAAATCAAAACGCAGACTGATATGTCAAGTACAAAAATGATTTTTACCGTTGCATAAAAATTAGAGTTGAAGGTTTTCAGATTTCACGGTAGAATATAGAGGTGTGGTCGTAAGATAAAAAGACCAGCGATAACAAGAACACAAAATTAAGGAGGACTTCTTAACCATGGCTAAAGCGAAAGTCGATCAGGATACTTGCGTTGGATGCGAAGCTTGCACCGGAGTTTGCCCCGTCGGAGCCATCAAAGTGACGGACGGCAAGGCAAAAGTCGACCCGGATACCTGCGTTGAGTGCGGAGCCTGCGTCGCCACCTGCCCCGTCAGCGCTATCTCTCAGGATTAATTAACCGGAAAAAAGAAACCGGAGACCTTGCGGCCTCCGGTTTTTTATGTCTTTTGTCCGTATCTCGTCTTTAAATCTTCAGCTTCGGATCGGGCCTGTTCATCTGTCAGGGACACTGCCCCGCCGATCACTTGCGACAGCAGCGCCACCTTGGCAAATTCCTCCAGCATCTCACAGCGAAACAGGGCCTCCGCGACGGAACCACCCACGCACAGAGAGCCGTGATTCGACAGCAGCACCCCGAGCCCTTCGTTTCCAAGCGCCTTGACGACATTATCAGCAAGCTCCTGCGTGCCGATCGGCGCGTATGCGGCCACAGCCACGGGACCGCCGAAGACCGCGGACTGGTTGTCGTTGGAGACGTCAAGTTCGCGCCTGGCGCAGGCAAAGGCAGTGGCAAACGTTGAATGCACGTGTACTACGGCATTCACATCGTTTCTGACTGCAAGAACGGCAAGGTGCATGCGGTTCTCAATCGACGGGGTGCGCTCTCCGCTCAGCACGCGTCCGCAAAGATCCATTTCAACAATATCATCGGCCGTGAGCAGATCATAATCCATGCCGCTCGGCGTGACGAGAAACCCTCGCGCCGTTCTGACGCTGATATTGCCGCCGGTGCCCTTTACAAGCCCTTTCCGCACAAGCAGACGGCCTGTTTTGACCATTTCTTCCCTGAGCGCAGCCTGATCATTCATTTCCAACGTCTCCGTTTCCGGCAAGCCTTGACAAAAGCGGCGTAATAAGCAGATTTACGACGCCAACGGCCAGGAAAATTCCAGTAATGGAAAACTTCATCTTCAGCAAAACATAGCAGAAAACAGCCGAAAGAACCATGAACAGCGAATTCATGATGTTAAGGCAGGCCACCACGCGGGCTCTGCGATCGTCGGAGCTCTCGGCCTGCATGATGGCGTACATGGGAACGCTGAAAACGCCGCCGAAGACCGCCAGTATGAGGAACGACGCCATCACGCCCCAGGATGCGGGCTCGGAGATAAAGCTTCTGAGGCCGATCAAGACCGGACCTTTATCCACCGCAAAACTAACTGCGTACAGCAGCGCGATGCCGACCGACATGCCGACGCAGCTGACCGGCACGAGACGGCCGGAGACATGGCCGCCCAGCAGTTTGTTGCAGAGGGTGGAGCCGAGTCCGACGCCGATGGAAAAGATGATGAGGAACAGCGTGGATACCTGCTCGTTGCCGCCGATCACGTCCTTGGAAAAACTTGGGAACTGGGCCAACAGCACGGCGCCCAGAAACCAGAACCAGCTGATGCCCAAGATCGAACGGAACACGTTTTTATCCGGCACCACATCCGACATGATCTTCCAGGTCGAACGCGGCACATTCCAGTCGATCTTCATGTCCGGAGCCGCAGGCGCCGCCTTGGGGATGAAGAGGCTCGCAAGATAGCCAAGCACCGCCACTCCCACCACCCCGCAGGAGATGTAGATGCGGCCAAGGTCCCGGAGGATGAAAAGACCGCCGCAGAGCGTGCCTGTCAAAATGGCGATATAGGTGCCGGCGCTGACAAAACCGTTGCCGGCCACCAGCTCGTCCTCATGCAGATGCTGAGGGAGGATGCTGAACTTGAGCGGTCCGAAAAACGTGGACTGGGCTCCCATAAAAAAGAGCAGCACAATGAGCAGCCACAGGCTCTGATACATGAACGCCGCGGCAGTCAGGGCCATCAGCACGATCTCGACAAATTTAATTATATGGATCAGGAACGACTTTTCATACTTATCAGCCAGCTGTCCGGCCGTGGCAGAGAAAATAAAGAACGGCAGAATAAAGAGCCCTGCCACGATCGTGATGAGCGACTGAGCGTTGACGCCGTTCTCCTCGGCGAGACGGTAGGTTATGAGTATGACTAGCGCGTTTTTGAACAGATTGTCGTTGAAAGCGCCGAAGAACTGCGTGAGAAAGATCGGCAGGAACCGGCGCGTGGCGAACAGCTCGAACTGAGTTCTAATCTCCGCGTCCTCCCTGTTTCTTGGCAACCTGGTCCAGAGAGATGCCTCTGGTATGTTCCGTTTTCACCCAGGTGCTCTGATCGCCGGCCAGCCAGGCCGCCTTGAAGAGGATCGGGATCCAGGTGAGGCCGAACCAGAAATATATGAAAGTGTCCTTGACATAGCGCAGCGTAAATTTCTTCTCGTGCATGGAGGGCCCGATGATGACGCAGATCAGCGCGAAGAGCGCGATGAAGAAAATGGGCATGCCGAAGAAAAGGAACCAGTCTATCATCGTTTCCGGCGTATCGTTGGAAATGGTCGGGAACAGGATCAGATTATTGATGAGGGTGTAAGCCATGCCGGCGAACATGATGACGAGCGCAAGACAGGACTTGGCCGGGGCCAGCAGATATAGGAACAGGTCCAGATACTGAAGCTTGCGCGTAATGAAGAACGATTTGATCGTGCTCCAGCCATAGTGAAAGAAGACCCAGTAGTGGCCCTGCATCCAGCGTGTGCGCTGACGACGCGACACTGCGATGTCCTGCGGTTTTTCGTCGTAGATAATGGCGGCGTTGTTCCAGTGGACCTTGCTGCCCGAAAGGATCAGCCTCGTCGACATCTCCAGGTCCTCCGTAAGACTTTCAAGGTTCCATCCCACGCGCTCAAGGGTGGCGGCGCGAATTACCAAACCTGTGCCTCCCAGCGTGCAGGAGAGTCCCCAGAGTCCGCGCGCAAGCTGCCAGAAGCGATTCGAGAACCAGTAGGCGAGCGCATAAGAGCGCGTAAGCCAATTGTCATCCGGGTTTTTGACATCCAGTACGCCCTGGATGGCTTCTGCTTCAGGGTGTTGTTCCATATAATTATTCATGTAATAAAGGAAATTTTTGTCAGCCAGATTGTCGGCGTCAAACATGGCCAGCGCGTCAACCGAGTCCATCGGCAGCTGCGTGAGGGCCCAGCGCACATTCCAGGTCTTGCCGTTGTGTTCCTTGTCAGTGCGGATCAGAGCCACGGCGCCGTGTGCTTTCGCCACCTCGGCGGTGTTGTCTGTGCAGTTGTCGCAGGATGCGAAGACCGTAAAGCAGTTTTTGGGATAGTTCTGATTGGCAAGACTGTCGAGCAGCGGCCCTATGACCTGGGCCTCGTTGTGGGCAGGCACCAGCAGCGCAAAGCGGCGGTACCGCTTCGCAGGCGGCAGCTCCTTCTGGTTCCAGAACCCGCGTATGGCGATGACGATCTGGTAAATGCCGTCGCAGGAGAGCAAACCAAGCAGCGTGTAAAGGATAAACTGGATTATCCACCAGCCCCACCAGATGACCCAGTAAAAAAATTCAGAATGGCTTTCCATGCAATGACCTCCGTATAATACCGATTAAACAGCAGATATCATACTCTTCGGGACGCACAAAAACAACAAAATATTTGGCGCCGCCGCGCCCGTTGAGTCAATCCCAGATTTTGTGTAAACTGTCAATAGGCACCAAATGAGGCGGTTGAATTACCGGCCCGACGGCAAGATCGCTGCCGGGCTTTTTGCATTATAGCCTAAATACCCGCATCTTGGACATGGCAGAATCGACCCGGTTACGTCAGGTTAAGGCTTCTACCAGCTCGTATCACTGTGATGGATCCCTATTTCAGCTCATCCGGCTAGGAAAGTAGATGTCCAGCTGCGAGTGGATTATGCCCCAGTCTTTGCGTCTGCCGGTCCATTTCTTTGTGATGTCTATCATTG
>Ga0163159_1004026_pt1 | contig 10703 bp, 9 predicted proteins | sample BioMet9_FD_108702 | JGI IMG/M metagenome (GOLD analysis project Ga0163159, IMG submission 108702) | Microbial communities from bioreactor (seeded with sewage sludge) at Lawrence Berkeley National Lab, California, USA - Biofuel... | ecosystem: Engineered > Bioreactor > Anaerobic > Unclassified ... | reverse complement strand
CAAAAAGGTCACCACGGTCGGCCAGCTCCAGGAAGCGCTGACGGACGTGAAGGCCATGATGCTCCGCGAACCCCGCACGCACTCCATCTTCCAGTCCGGCGTCGGCACCGCCATCGCCGCCGAGATGATCGAGGCCTGCAAGTATGCCAGAACCTCCAAGCCCTATGAGGGCACCAAATATCACGGCCATTTCTCCGATGCCGAAGTGCGTGAGCTGGGCGTCCCCCTGGTCACGGGCGACATCCCCGGTTTCGTCGTCATGATCGGCCCGGCTCCCTCCACCAAGGAAGCCGTTGAGATTGTCAAGGGCTATCAGTCCCGCGGCATCTTCGTGTTCCTGATCGGCGGAATCATCGAGCAGATGTACGAGGCGAACATCGCGATGGGCTTCCCCGTGCGCGTTGTCCCGACCGGTGAGGACATCTGGGCCGTCGGCCACGTCATCTCCCTCGTCGTCCGCGCCGCCATGATCTTCGGCAACGTGCAGCCCGGCGACTGCGACGGCTTCCACCGCTATACATTCGACCGCATCAACGCGTTCGTCAACGCCTACAAGCCCGTCAACGACATCACCGTCGCCTGCGGCGCCGGCGCCATCAAGCTGGGCTTCCCAGTCATCACGAACGACACGGACGACATGTGGGCGGTCCCCAAGTCCCTCATCGTCTATGAAAACACCAATGACTGGATCGACACCTCGCTCGAGGCCCGCGGCATCAAGCTGAAGATCACCAAGATCGACATTCCGGTCTCCTACTCCTCCGCCTTCGAGGGCGAGATCATCCGCAAGGGCGACATGCAGGTCGAGGTCGACGGTTCCCGCAAGGACTGCTTCGAGCTCGTCGTCATGCGCGACGCTTCCGAGATCGAGGACCACAAGATCGAGGTCGTCGGCCCCGAACTCGACGAGATCCCCTGCGGCTCCAAGATTTCCCTCTCCTATACGGTCGAGGTTGCCGGCAAGGCCATGCAGGCCGACTTCGAGCCTGTTTTCGAGCGCAAGATCCACCAGTTCCTCAACTGCGTCGAGGGCGTCATGCACACCGGCCAGCGCGATATGATCCGCGTGCGCATCAACAAGGCCGATTATGAGGCCGGTTTCCGCTTCCGCCACATCGGCGAGGTGCTCTACGCCAAGATCAAGTCCGAATTCGATACCGTCGTCGACAAGTGCCAGGTCCGCATCGTGGTCGGCGACGAGCAGAACGCCGAGCTCCGCAAGGAAGCCAACGAGATCTTCGACCGCCGCGACGAGCGTCTGAAGTCCATGACCGACGAGTCCGTGCCGGTGTTCTATTCCTGCATCATGTGCCAGGCGTTCTCCCCGAGCCACGTCTGCATCGTCACCCCGGAGCGCCTCGGCCTCTGCGGCGCCGTGTCCTGGCTCGACGCCAAGGCGACGAACGAGCTCGACCCGCAGGGTCCCTGCCAGGTCGTCACCAAGGAGCGCTGCATCGACGAGCGCACCGGCCGCTACGAGGACGTGGACGAGGCCGTCAACAAGTTCAGCCACGGCGCGCTTGAGCACGTCACGCTGTACTCGCTGCTCGAGGACCCGATGACCTCCTGCGGCTGCTTCGAATGTATCTGCGGCATCGAGCCCTGCTCCAACGGCGTCGTCATCACGAGCCGTGAGTTCGCGGGCATGACTCCGCTCGGCATGACCTTCTCCGAGATGGCCTCCATGACCGGCGGCGGCGTGCAGACTCCGGGCTTCATGGGCCACGGCAAGCACTTCATCGCCTCCCACAAGTTCCTCAAGGCCGAGGGCGGCGTCGGCCGTCTCGTGTGGCTACCGAAGGATCTGAAGGATCAGATCCGCGACAAGCTCAATGAAACCGCCAAGGAGCTCTACGGCGTCGAGAATTTCGCCGACATGGTGGCCGACGAGACCACCTGCCCGAACGGCGATCCCGAGGAGCTGCTCGCCTACCTCACCGAGGTCGGCCATCCCGTTCTGAACATGGAACCGTTTGACATGTAATATAAAAAAGCTTCCCGCTCCGGCGGGAAGCTTTTTTATGCGTTTTTTCGGACGGACTGCACGGTTACCGCGTCCCGTTTCAGCGCGCGCCCGCATCCGAACGGCGGAACGCGCGTCCGGCCGTTTTCTGCGTATGTATGGCCGATATCGGTTCCCCCAGAAAGTTGACGCACGGGGATTTATCTGCTATACTTATCTTAATTGTATTATTACGGCTCATACAGTTTTTATCTGGGAAGCAGGTGCCATTGGGATGATTTCCATCAACTACCGCGATTCTCGGCCTATCTATGAACAGATCAAAAGTGAGTTTCGCCGGCTGATTTTAACCGGTGCACTGGCGGCCGGAAGCCGCCTGCCCAGCATTCGGGAGCTTGCCTCCGAACTGGCGATCAATCCCAACACGATCCAGCGGGCGTATCATGAGCTGGAAGCGGAAGGCACCATTCTCTCCATCGCCGGGAAGGGTTCCTTCGTCGCGGAACGGCAGCAGCTGGACGAGATTCCCTGCTCTGCCGACCTCGTGCATTTCCGGGAAGCCGCGCTGACGCTTCGTTCGCTCGGTTTCAGCAGCCAGGAGCTGTGCTCGCTTCTGGACGATTATTTCAGAGAGGATGCGCCCCATGATTGAAGTTCAGAACGTCACCAAGTGCTTTGACGGCTTTCCGGCCCTGAACGGTCTGACCCTTACCGTTCCCCAGGGCGCGGTCTACGGGCTGATCGGCCCGAACGGCGCGGGGAAATCGACCATCATCCGCCATCTGACCGGTATTTACCGTCCCGACAGCGGGATCGTGCGCGTCGACGGACTTCCTGTCTACGAAAACCGGGCGGTCAAAAGCCGGATCGCCTATATACCGGACGAACTCTACTGTCCCGGCAGCATCACCATCCGCGACATGGTGCAGTTCTGGAAAGGGATCTATCCCCGCTTCGACGAGCATCGGTTCGACTCGCTCCGCGACGTATTCCAGCTGAGTGAAAAGCAGCCCTTCCGCCATTTTTCCAAGGGCATGCAAAAGCAGGCCATGTTCTGGCTCGCCATCTGCATCAAGCCCGATTATCTGATCCTGGACGAGCCGGTCGACGGGCTCGACCCCGTCATGCGCCGCCAGATCTGGAGCCTCATCCTTGAGGATGTCACCGGCTGCGGGACCACGGTGCTCGTCTCCTCGCACAATCTGCGCGAGCTGGAGGACGTATGCGATCACGTCGGCGTCATGCATCACGGCACCATGCTGCTGGAACGCTCGCTCGAAGAGCTGCAGGACAACATCGTCAAGGTCCAGCTGGTGACGGAGAATCCTCTGCCGGAGGGACTCAACGTGGTCCACAGCTCCATGACGGGCCGGATTCAGACGCTGATTGTCCGCGGCCGTCAGCATGAAGTGGCCGATCTGCTCGCGCAGTGCCATCCCATGCTCTGCGATCTGCTGCCGCTTTCTCTGGAGGAGGTATTCATTTACGAACTGGGAGGTGCGCACTATGACGTCAAGAATATCGTGCTTTAACCGCGCGCTCTTCCGTCGCTGCCTCCGGCGGACCGCCCCGCTGTGGATCGTTTATCTCGTCTTTTGGATCGTGGCGCTGCCCCTTCAGCTGCTCATCAGCTTCGGTCACACTCCGTACGAACTCTCCGACCTGCAGTCTGCGATCCAGAGCACATCCCAGATGGGCGCCAGCCTTGTTCCGTTTTTCTACGGCGTTGCCAGCGCCTGGCTCATCTTTTTCTGGCTTTTTAAGACGCGGAGCGCCTACTTCTATGCCTCTCTTCCCGTCAGACGGGAGACGGTCTTTCTCACCGACTTCTGCGCGGGACTGGTTCTGGGGCTCTTTCCGAATCTCCTGATCTTCCTGCTCACGCTCGGCTCGACCGCTCTTCTGGGCAGCTTTCAGCCGCTCGCCTGCGCGCAGTGGCTGGCCTCCGGCTGTCTGTCGTTCCTGTTCTTTTACAGCTTCGCGGTCGTCTGCTGTATGGTCATCGGCCATGTCGCCGCGATGCCGCTTCTGTATCTCGTCCTGAACTTTACCGTCTATGTCCTGGATTACATCGTCCGGATCCTGCTCAAAACGTTCGTTTTCGGCATGCCCGATCAGACGGGGGTGCTTGCCTCGAAGCTCTCGCCCCTCGTCTATCTGCTGAGCGGCAGCGTCGGTCCGCGCGCCATCAGCGTCTACGATGAAACGGACGCTGTGTACAGAACCGTCGGCTATACCTTTACCGGCTGGCGTTATCTGCTCATCCTGGGCGGGGTGGGGCTTGTATTCGCCGTCGCGTCGTTCTTTCTCTACCGCTCCCGCGAAATGGAGCGCAGCGGCGACGTTGTGACGGTGCGGGCCCTGCGGCCGGTTTTCCTCTATTTCTTTACCGTCGGCAGCGCGCTCGTTCTGGGCGACGGCATTATGTATCTGCTCGGCAACCAGACGCTGACGGCGAATTTCATCCCGGTGCTCATTTGTCTGCTGGCGGGCGCATTCCTCGGATACGCCGCCGCGCAGATGATGCTGCAAAAGACGCTGCGCGTCTTTTCCCACGGCTGGTGGGGCTATCTGGCCGTCTGTCTCTGCCTCATTCTCACATTCGGTGCGGCCCGGCTGGATCTGTTCGGCTACTCCCGCAGGGTTCCCTCTTCGGACGAGGTCCTTTCCGCCAGCATTTCGACGTATCGCAGCGCACACGACGACGTTCCCTATACCGACCCCGACGCCATCGCCGCGACCATCGAACTGCACAGCTATCTGATCGAACATCAGAACGAGGTCGAGCCGCAGCTGCGCGAGCTTGGCAAGGGCTTCTACACAAACGGCTATCAGCAGGACTTTTACTTAACCTACACCCTGAAAAACGGCGAGACGATCGAACGGAAATATTCCGCCGCCGTGACGGCCGAGACGGAAAACGATCCGGACAGTCTGCTCTCGCACTTCACCGTGCTCTATAATTCCACCCCCGCTGTCCTCGCGCGCTGCACGCCGGACTGGGATGTCAAACCGGGCAATTTCACCTACTGCTCGATCAACGGGCCGACGGATTCCAGCGGCAGCAAGTTCGACACCGTCTATCTGAGCAGCGACGACGCCTATCGCTTCTACACGGAGTGCCTGCTGCCCGATCTAAAGGACAGTTCCCTCGGAAGCACCTCCTTCTCGCTCGGAAGTGCCGAAAAGACGGAGACCTGGAACCCTGTCACCGTTACGCTTGACCTGACCGACGCGTTCGGGAACACGGTCAACTTCAATTACACCGTGACCGCGGATGCCGCGCGAACCATTGCCTACCTTGAAACGCTGGGTTTTTGCCCATTGCTGGATCAAGGATAAAACTGGCGGCCTGTCCCTCCGGGACGGGCCGCCAGTTTCTTAAATAACCTTAAGTGGTTGTCATAACTTGTCGGATTTGCTATGATGGGATACACAGAAAGAAGGTTCTCCCATCATGCGTCATTTTTGGAAATCCACTGTCTGCGGCCTGCTGGCTGCATGTCTTTTGTTCGTTCTCGCCGTCCCGGCACGGGCAGCCTCCTCCGGCGGCAAGCTTGCCGCCATCACGTTTGACGACGGCCCGGGCGGCTATACGGAGGCGCTGCTCGAAGGTCTGGCCAAGCGAAACGTGCACGCCACGTTCTTCATCTCCGGCTACCGCGTCTCCTCCTACCCCGGCGTGCTGAAGGATATCGCCGCGGGCGGCCACCAGCTGGCCAATCACACTTACAGCCATGCCAATCTCAATACGCTTTCGGCTTCCGCTGTCCGTTCGGAAATCAGCAAGACGCGCAGTTACCTTGTCGAGGCCGCCGGCGAACAAACCTACTATATCCGTCCGCCCTACGGCAACGCCAACAAAACCGTCCGGACCAACGCCGACGCGCCGCTCATCTGCTGGTCGGTCGACCCGCAGGACTGGAAATACCACAACGCCGACACCGTCTGCTCGAACATTCTCTCCGGCGCGTACGACGGCTGCATCATTCTGGTTCACGACATCTACAAGACGAGCGTCGAGGGCGCGCTTGCGGCCATCGACAAGCTCCAGGCCAAGGGATATGAGTTCGTCACCGTCCACGACCTGCTTCTGCGCCGGGGCATCACGCCGCAGAACGGCGTCATCTATTACGATGCGAAAAACAAAGGCGTGAATCTCACCGCCGAGGAGATCCGGCCCGACTACTATGATGAGACAAAGCTCTCCCAGCACTGGGCCTACGCCGCGCTCACCTTCTGTCTGGAAAACGGCTACCTCACGAAAGACGCGAACGGGCGCGTCCTTCCCAATCACGCGATCACGCGGGGCGATTTCGCAGTGGCGCTCGGCCGGCTCACCGGTGTGACGGAATCCTACGGTGCCGGCACCGCGACCGGTTTCTCCGATGTCGCCGAAACCGATGTCTGCGCGCCGTACGTCAAGTGGGCCAGCGGCGCCGGCCTCATGGGCGGTTATGACGGCGCGTTCCACGCGTCTGATCTGCTCACGCGCGAGCAGATGGCGGAGGTGCTGTTCCGCTATCTCACCATGTCGGGCAAGGCCCAGCCCGGCGGCAGCCTGGACAGCTATCAGGACGCCGCGAAGGTCGCCTCCTGGGCTGTCGACGGCGTATCGCTCTGCACAAAACTCGGTATTTTGCAGGGCTCCAACAGCCTCTTCCATCCGCAGGCTTCTCTCACGCGGGCGGAAACCGCCGCAATTCTGCAGCGGCTCGCCAATCTCTGAACGACAGCGTGCCCGGACTTCAAAAACAGAAGTCCGGGCACGCTTTTCTGTTGCTTTTTGTTGTTTTAAGTGGTATCATAAATTTAAGCTAAGACACAAGAATAGAAGCTGGAGGAATGCAACATGGATTATTCAAAATTGCAAAATGGCAGCGATATTCGTGGAATTGCCCTCGAGGGGATGGAAGGCCAGCATATTAACCTGACCGAACAGGCCTGCCGCGATATCGGCCGGGGCTTTGCTCTCTGGCTGCAGCACCGGGAACCCGGCAAAGGCGGTTTCCGCGTCGCAGTCGGCCGCGATTCGCGCCTGTCCGGGGAGATGCTCAGCCGCTGGATCTGCGAGGCCATGGCCGCGGAAGGACTTGAGATCACCGAGCTCGGCCTCGCTTCGACTCCCGCCATGTTCATGTGCACGGTCACAGAGGGCTATCTCTACGACGCGTCCGTGATGATCACGGCGAGCCATCTGCCGTACAACCGCAACGGTTTTAAGTTCTTCACCCGGGACGGCGGACTTGAAAAGCAGGACATCTCGGCGATTCTTGCCCTCGCAGCGGCGGCGGATCACACCGGTTTTCCCGCCGGAACGATCAAAAGCGGAGAATTCATGGACGCTTACGCAGCGATCCTCACCGGCAAGGTGCGCAGCGCGGCCGGCTGCCAGCATCCGCTCGACGGCTTCCGCGTGGTGGTGGACGCCGGCAACGGGGCGGGCGGCTTCTATGTGGACAAGGTTCTGAAGCCGCTGGGCGCCGATACGACAGGCAGCCGTTTTCTCGATCCCGACGGCCGCTTCCCCAACCACATCCCGAATCCCGAGAACGAGACCGCAATGGCCTCGATCATGGAGGCCGTGCGCGAAAATCACGCCGATCTCGGCATCATCTTCGATACCGATGTGGACCGTGCAGGCGCCGTGCTCTCCGACGGGTCGGAGCTCAACCGCAACCGCATCATCGCGATGATGGCGGCCATTCTGCTCCGCGACCATCCCGGCACCACCATCGTGACGGACTCCATTACCTCCACCGGTCTCGCGGCCTTCATCGAGCGCCACGGCGGTGTGCATCACCGTTTCAAACGCGGTTACCGCAACGTCATCAACGAATCCATCCGTCTGAACCGCGAGGGCCACGACAGTCAGCTGGCCATGGAGACCTCCGGTCACGGCGCTCTGAAGGAGAACTACTTCCTGGACGACGGCGCCTATCTGGTCACCAAGCTGCTCATTGAGCTTGCGCGGGGCAAAAAAGAGGGCTATACGCTCCACTCGCTGATCGCCGACCTCGCCGAGCCCGCCGAGAGCCGGGAATTCCGCATGAATCTGATGCTCGAGGACTTCAAGCCCTATGGCCAGTCCGTCATTGACGCGCTCGCAGCCTACGCCGGAAAGCAGTCCGGCTGGACGGTCGCGCCCAACAATTATGAGGGAATCCGCGTCAATCTCGACAAGCAGCACGGCGACGGCTGGTTCCTGCTCCGGCTGAGTCTGCACGACCCCCTGATGCCGCTCAATATCGAATCGGACACCGCGGGCGGCGTCCTGCTCATCGCGAAGGAGCTCTTCCCCTTCCTGCGCGGATTTGACAAGCTCGACACGGCCTGTCTTTCGGATTATATTCGCTGAGGTATGGTTATGAAGGAATTGAATGGAAGAACCGCGCTTATCACCGGCGCGAGCGGAGGCATCGGCTCCTGCATCGCACGCCGGCTCGCCCAGAGCGGCGTTCGGGTCGCGCTCTGCGGACGGGATGCGGAAAAGCTGCAGAATACGCAGGACGCGCTGCCGGAGGGGGCCGAATCGCTGCTGCTCTCCGGCGATCTGCTGGACGACGCGTTTTTGAAGGACTGTCCCGCCCGCACGGCCGAACGCTTCGGCGGGCTCGACATTCTTGTCAACTGCGCGGGAATGGCGCTCTCCCAGCCGTTTGCCGAGACGCCGATCAGCCTCTATGACCGCATTATGGCGCTCAACGCCCGCGCGCCGTACCTGCTCATGCAGTCCTCCCTGCCGTATCTCCGGCAGTCCGACCGGGCGGAAATCGTGAACATCACCTCGGTCTGCGCGCAGAAGGGCTATCCCCTCCAGAGCGCCTACGCAGCCTCGAAGCACGCGCTCGCGGGTATGTCGAAATCCCTCGCGGCCGAGGTCTATCCCATCGGCATCCGGGTTCACCTGGTGAGCCCCGGCGGCGTGTTTACCGACATGGTCCGGATCGCCCGCCCCGATCTCACTCCGGAAGGCATGATTCTGCCGGAGGACGTGGCGGAGATCACGGCGTTTTTGCTCGAACACCGCACCAATGCGGTCGTCGACCAGGTGGAGGTCCACCGCGCCGGCAAGGAGCCGTTCCTGTAACAGTCAAGCCCGGCGGAAATGAATTCCGCCGGGCTTGATGATTTCAGAAAATGGCACTGAGCAGGGCAACCACACCGCCGACGATGCCGAGGGCCAGCAGCCCCATCGCGCAGAACATCGGCCCGCAGCAGCCGCAGCCGCCTCCTCTCGGAGGTGGGGGCGGACCCCAGCCGGGGCCGCGCATGCCGCCGAAGAAGCCTCTTCCTCCGCCGGGAGGGCCGCCGAATCCCCCGCGGCCGCCGAATCCTCCGCCGCCGCCAAATCCGCCTCTTCCGCCTGGACCGGGCATAACACGCATCCCCTTTCCGAATTGTTCGGATGATTTGCTTCTATGGACGAACCCGAAACCCGTTTGTTCCGTTTCTGTCTCAGATATTTTTCAGATGCCGCACATCGATCTCATTCGGATCATAATTTTCCAGATAGGTGATGAGCGCCGCCGCGTCGTCAAAAATGCGGTAAATCTGCAGGCAGGCCTCTCGCACGAACTTTTCGCGCACCGCCGTCATCATGAGCTTCTGCAGATCGTCATAGTAGCCGTTCGTGTTGAACACCGCGATCGGCCGGTTGTGGCGGCCGAGCTGCTTGAGCGTCAGCGTCTCGAAAAATTCCTCGAACGTGCCGATGCCGCCCGGCGCCATGACGAAGGCGTCGGCCCGCTCTTCCATGATGCGCTTGCGCTCGCGGATCGTGTTCGTGAAAATAAGCTCGCTGCAGCACTTGTACAAAATGCCGTCGGCATTCAGAAACTTGGGTGCCACACCGATGACCGTGCCGCCGTTCTCCTTGACGCCGCGCGACACCGCGCCCATGATTCCCTGCGCGCCGCCGCCGTAGACCAGGCTGTGGCCGCGCGCGGCCAGCATTCTGCCCAGCTCATAGGAGGCGGACAGATAACTTTCATCCAGCTCCGGGCTGGACGCGCCGTATAAGCAAACTCTCATAGTCTCTCCTTATTTCTGTTCCATGTCCTTTAAAAAATCGGTGATCTGCTGTCCGACGGGACAGTCTCCGGCATACTCGCAGACGCGGTAATCACAGTCGACATCCGCCTGTTCGCCCGGATCCCGCTCCAGGAGCACGATGCGCGCGCCGTCCTGTCTGCGGCAGTAGCCGCTGAAGGTCTTTTCCAAGATGTTTCCCCCCTGCCGGATTGTTTGGTTTGATTTTAGCACAAAATGTCGAAGCAATCCAGAACAATTGCGAAGCCGCGCGTTTTCTTTGACATTCCCTCCATTCGATGGTAAGATTGCCTTATCAAACAACATACAGGAGTCACCATATGACGCTTTTGCCCTACTATCTTCAGTTCTTCCAGGAAATCTGCGAAGGCAGCCGTCCCGCGCCGGAAGGGTTCACGCTGCCGGATGGCAGCGTGGAGACGCGCGCCGTCGCGCTCCAGGAGCAGATCGCAAAATCCGGCATTCCCGCGTTCGTGAAGGCCTGCGCGGCCGAGGCCGGCCTTGAGATCCCGCAGGCGGAATACGACGGCTTCGACGAATCGGCGTTTTATTCCGCGCTCGGGCAGCTGGCGCAGCAGGCACAGGCGCAGCAGGCGGCCCCCGAGGCCCCCGAAGAGGCTGCGGAGCCGGAGCCCGCGAAGTCCGAGGTCCGCGATATTTACGATGTCTTTCTCGACAGCGTGAGTCT
>Ga0163159_1004020_pt1 | contig 10721 bp, 8 predicted proteins | sample BioMet9_FD_108702 | JGI IMG/M metagenome (GOLD analysis project Ga0163159, IMG submission 108702) | Microbial communities from bioreactor (seeded with sewage sludge) at Lawrence Berkeley National Lab, California, USA - Biofuel... | ecosystem: Engineered > Bioreactor > Anaerobic > Unclassified ... | reverse complement strand
CGGCAAATCGCTCGTCACCTCGCTTCTGGCGGTCGCGTTGCACAAGCAGGGATACCGGGTCGGCATCCTCGACGCCGATGTGACCGGGCCGTCGATTCCGAAGGCTTTCGGTCTGCAGAAAGGCGTCCGCCCGACCGTCGCGGGTATACTTCCTGCGCAGAGCGCGGGTGGCATCGACGTGATGTCGGTCAACCTGCTGCTGGAAAACGAGACCGACCCGGTTATCTGGCGCGGGCCGATTATCGGCAACACGGTCAAGCAGTTCTGGACCGATGTTATCTGGGGCGAACTCGATTACATGCTCATCGACATGCCTCCCGGGACCGGCGACGTGGCGTTGACTGTTTTCCAGTCGCTGCCGATCGATGGCATCATCATGGTCACCTCGCCGCAGGAACTCGTCTCCATGATCGTGGCCAAGGCCGTTAACATGGCCGAGCATATGAACGTGCCCGTGCTCGGGTTGGTGGAGAACATGTCGTACTTCCGCTGCCCCGATAACGGCAAGGACTATCAGATCTTCGGCGAGAGCCACATCGATGAGATCGCGGCAGAGCACGGTCTCGATGTTCTTGCACGCATCCCCATCAACCCGGCATATGCGAAGGCGTGCGACGGCGGTGCTATCGAGAGCGTCGAAGGTGTCGATCTCGACGGAGCGATAGCTGCAATCGTCAAGACCGCGGAGCCTGCCGAGAAGGCGGTCGAGACCGTCTGAGATGGTTCATCTGATGCCGCAATTCGCAGTGCGTCTGGCGTGCGAATGAAGGATCGAGAAGAAGGCATCGGGTAAGACCCGGTGCCTTCTTGCATTAGTTTCTATCGGATACCTAGTGCTATAATCGCCGCACAGAGCATTTCGAAACTTATGAGACGGAGATCGATGTGAAAAATGATGCTATCGAGAAAGACTGGTCGACGCGGCTCGAGGTTCCCCATGCCCTGCAGGCGCAAGCTAAGGCCGCGGGCACGGATGCTCCGTCAACGCTTTCGAACGGGCTGCCCGCCTGCCCGGTGGCCACGACGCTCTCGCTCATCGGCAATCGCTGGTGCCCGCTGATCCTGCGCGAGCTGCTTTCGGGCACCAAGCGCTTCGGCGAGCTGCAGCGCGCGGTCGGCGGCGTGAGCCAGAAGGTGCTCACCGCCAACCTGCGCGACCTCGAGCGCGCCGGCATCCTCACGCGCACCGTCTACCCCGAGGTGCCGCCGCGCGTCGAATACGCGCTGACCGATCTTGGTTTCAGCCTCGAACCTGTCATCGATGCCATGTGGAAATGGGGCCTCAACTACCAGCAGACATTTTCCGCGCAGGGGTAGCTGCGACGTATTTACGGTGCGACATTCTGTGATGCATCTTTACGCGTGCGTTATAGGCGAACGATTGCTACAAATGCGCTAATAATCCATCTACTGATTAAGCTAAAAAAATGGCAAATGTAAACATATGTTAAACTTAATATCGTGCAAATACCTGTTAAAATTATCTCTGAAATAGGTGTGCTGATGTGAGGGATGGCATATGTTCGCGCGAAAAGCCTACAACAAGCTTCTCGAATGGAAGAAATCAAGCGATGGCGACAGCGCTATGCTCATCGAAGGGGCGCGCCGCGTAGGGAAATCAACCATTGCAGAGGAGTTCGCAAAGAACGAGTACGGTTCTTATATCCTCGTTGATTTCACGACGGTATCGAGAGAGTTCAAACAGACTTTCCTAGATACGAGGACCGACCTCGATAGCTTCTTCCTCTACCTTTCGGCTACATTTGGCATCACGCTCAAAAAACGGAATACATTGATTATCTTCGACGAAGTGCAGATGTTTCCTCCTGCTCGCGAGTTCATCAAACATCTCGTCGCGGATGGCCGCTACGACTATTTGGAAACAGGTTCTCTCGTATCGATTCGGAAAAACGTGCAGGACATCCTTATCCCTTCGGAAGAGGATTCAATGCAGATGGGTCCATTGGACTTCGAAGAATTCCTCTGGGCAATGGACGAAACGCCGCTTGCGAACATGATTCGTCGTGCGTTCGAAGATGGCAAGGGATTGCCCGACGATCTTCATAGGAAAGCGTCACGCTTATGGCGCGAGTATCTGCTCGTGGGAGGTATGCCGCAAGCTGTTGAAGCATACGGTCTCGAGCGCGATATAATCGCCGCCGATCGCGCCAAGCGCCTCATTCTCAAGATCTATCGCGACGATATCGAAAAATATGGTGGTACGGCTTCGAAACGGATCAAAGCAGTTTTCGATGCAATTCCCGGACAGCTTTCGAAACATGAGAAGAAGCTTGTTTACACGGAGATCGAGGATGGTTCGCGCTCGCGTGATTTCATGACCGCCTTCTCCTGGATGAAGGAAGCGGCCACGGTGAACCTTTGCACTCTGTGCGAAGATCCGTCCGTCGCGCTCGCGCTCAGCGAGGACGACACCACGCTGAAGTGCTATCTTGCAGACACGGGCCTTCTCGCCTGTATGGCTTTTTCTGCGTCGGGTACCACGATGCCGGAGACCTACCGCCAGGTGCTTATAGGCGATGCTGCAGTAAACGAAGGGATGCTCATGGAAAACGCCGTTGCTCAACAGCTTGCAGCCGGCGGGCACGAACTGCATTTCTACGCCAAGGCATCTAGGGCAAAAGAAGAGCGGATGGAGGTCGACTTCCTCATCGTTCGCCTGTATCCCGATGCTGCCATGAAGCCGCGCGTGTGCCCGATAGAAGTGAAATCGGGAAAGCGTTACTCCCCGGTTTCCCTCGATAAGTTCAAAGCGAAGTTTTCAAAACGCATCGGTTTAGAATATGTCCTTCACACCAAGCAATATCGGACTGAGGGCAACAGGGTCTTCTTACCGCTCTACATGTCCTTCTGTCTCTAACTTCTCTAGGAAGTTCGAATTGGGCGGTCTGCTGGCGTTCTCTGGTTTCTTACGTTCACGCAATAAGTTACCAATAGGTACCTATAGCACAAAATAGTGCATACTTACATTTAGAAACTTTCACTCTAGTATAGGTCTTGCAAGGACATCGAACGCAGACCAACCAGATGAAAGGACTCATCCATGAAGAAGACCGATTGCCATATCACCGACTTGGACTATGGACAGATGGCCGTCTACGATTTTGGCGGCATCAAGCTCCACGCCTACAAGACCAACGACCCTATCGACGACGAGGTGTTCGTACTCGAGAACGGCGGCCGCGGCGTGATCATCGAGGCACCCTGCTTCTTCGACAACATCCATGAGCTCGAGAAGTACCTTGAGGAGCAGGGGATTGCCGTCGAGGGCATCCTGATCGCCTATCACGGCGCGGGTGCTTCGCTGCTCCCGGGCACGAAGGTCTACTCGACTTCTCGTGCGGATGCCTACAACCACAATGGCGGCGGCGCGGCGCTGGTCGGCAATTTCACGAACGCCTTCGGCGCGGCATTCGATTCCCAGATCTTCACCACCACCGACTTCATCGAGGCGGGGAAGCTCAGCATCGCGGGTATCGACCTCGAGATCGAGGACAGCCAGGACGCGTTCGATATACGGATACCCGCCATCAACGCGGTCTACATCCATATGCTCGGCCACGACTGCCATTCCATCGTCGCGGGCGCGGGCCATGCCGACGCGATTATCGCGCAGCTCGAGAGCTACCAGAAAGCCGGTGTCGACCTCGTGCTCACCAGCCACTACACTCCTGAGGACCTCAAGGACGCGCAGGCGAAGATCGACTACCTGACGGAGCTGAAGCAGGTGGCCGCCCGCTCGGCAAGCGGCGAGGCCTTCAAGGAAACGGTGAACGCGGAGTACCCGGAGTATGCGGGCGGGAACTACCTCGACATGACGGCGGGCTTCTTCTTCCCGGCTTCGGAATAGAACAAGGGCGGAGGTTCTGCGATGCAGGTGAAAGAGCGCTATACGGAGGACCTCCGCCTTCATCCCAAAACAACGTGCGTTTCGGTGTACTCTATCAAGAATAATCGTCAGCGGCGGGCTGCGTCTTGAGCGATGACGCATGACAGCAGGAAAAGAAGCGTGCGGTTGATATCCAAGTCTTCAAGATCGCATCCGAGATCTTCTTCGATGCGGGCTAGGCGGTATACAAGCGTGTTGCGATGAACGTTGAGTTTGCGCGCGGTTTCGCTCATGTTCTTCCCGCATGAAAGGTAAGTCAGCAGGGTGTCCGCCCGCTCCGTACCCGTATCATCGGCAGATGCCATGGCGTATATCGATGGGTCGCAGAATGCGCCGAGGGGCAGCTCGTCATCCAGAGTCCCGATTACGCATCTTAGGTAGACGTCGTTAAACCGACTGATGTGCGACTGCCCAGAGCCATCGGCGAACCGCGCTGCGAGACGTGCTTGCTCGGCGGCGAGATGCAAGGACATGAAGTCGTGCATAGGCATGCTCACGCCGCAAGTCAGATCGAGACCGATGAGCGCGTCAACGATACCGTCCGTGCGCTTCTCGAGCCTGTGTTCATCGATTTCACGGAATACCACGATGACGCCTTGCGCGTACTCGAGAATGAACGAAGGCCGAATCATCTGAGATACGCGCTTCATAACGATCTCGCGTGCATGCTCCGTGAGCCCCTCGCCCTCGTCGCGGACCAGATAGCAAGCGAGATACCATTCATGCTCGTCCCATCTCAATTCGCTCAGTGCGCGATTCACCGCATCGTTTCGCACGTTGAGTTCGCCGGAGATGATCCCTCTCATGACGGGCATCATCCCTTCCGCCATCGCGCTTGCCTGACCCTGCGCGTCGATGGCGAGTTCCACGAAATCGCGCACCGCTCCGTACAGCGACATCTGGCCGCGGGTGAAAGGAGCGCAGATGTCGACGCTGCCCAGCGCGCCGACCTGCGTATTCCGACTGCGCAGGACGGCGACAAGCTCGGATTCGGCGGGGTAGGCATTCGGATGGAAGAGATAGGGCTCGGTGCTCTGTTCCCAGTGCGCTTCGTCGGCCTTGCGTTCTACTTGCGAGAGACGTTCGCTGGGCGTGTATCCTAGAGAGAGCACGTCTTCCCAGATCGACCCGCGGACGTCTGTGGGGATGTCGCCCGCTGTCAACAGCAACGATAGCGACGAGTCGAAGAGCGCGACTGGGTTATGGAGAACGCGCACGCAGAGGTCGAGCGTGGTCTGAAAGGAACGAGCACGCGCGATGGAGGTCAGCACGTCGCGTTCCCATCGGTCGAATCGTTAGAAGATCGCCTGAACGGCTTCGAGGACGATGACCCGAGGACAGGCGGTGTCAACGAAGAGAATCTCGTGGGCGCTGCTGTCGACCACTGGAAGATTCCCTATGCTTTCAGGGCCCTTGCAGCTCTCATGGCCCACGTAGATCATGCTAGAAAATTGTGGCAGATCGGAAACCGTTCCATCCGCGTGCAGGCGTTCGTATTCGGACAGCGTATCTGCGTCAACGACATAGGCAAAGCACGCGGCGATTCGGCTGTCCGGACGCAAGAGGCGTACCCCTTCGAGTTCGCGTTGCATCATCGCCGTCTCTTGCAGCTGGGTCTCAAAGCCTTCAAGTTCGTCATAAATGACCGCTAGGTTCAGTTTCACGCCGGCCTCCCGAGGACGTTTGAGTTGAGATTTCAGCACAAACAAGTATAAGTGATACGCTTCGTCAATGTTGACGAAAACCGCGATGATATTTCTCGCATTCAGCCGATGTCCAGATTTCGTTTCCGTGGAATAGTGGTGGTAGTGAAAGCCGTCGGGAGAACGTCGACGGCAGATTCGACTTCAGCGAGAGAAAGGAACGTCATGGCAGAAGAAAATGTCGAGATGGTGGATTACGGTTGGCAGCACGAGTCGAACTTCGAGCCGCAGCAAGTGGATGTGCAGAAGTACACGCACCAGTTTGGACGCGTGCTGACTTGGGAAGCGGACCCTTGGTACGACGTCTGCCGCTCCTGGTATGAGACGTGTTACATCCATGCGGGCATTTCAGGGTTCGAGAACACGATTTCCGGCCCCGATGCGCAGAAGCTGCTCTCCGATGTTTCCATCAACGATGTCATGAAGTGGGGGATAAACCGCAACAAGCACCTCGTGATGTGCGACGAGAACGGCCTGATCTTGAACCACGCTCTGTTCATGCGCGACGGTGAGCAGGCCTTCCGTACCACCGCAGGCAACGACTGGCCCTTCATGCGTCTGCTCGCGCAGGGCGGCTACGACGCGAAGAGCACGGTGCGCGAAGTCTTCGTCTTCCAGTTCTCCGGGCCCAAATCGCTCACGATACTCGAGAAGCTTACCCGCACCGATCTGCACGATGTCAAGTTCCTCGAAGTCAGGCCCGTCTCCATCCCTGGCATCGAAGGCGAATTCGAGATCGACCGCATTGGCATGTCCGGCACGCTCGCCTATGAGATTCGCGGTGCCAAGGAATTCGGGCCCGCGGTATACATGGCGGCGCTCGAAGCGGGACGTCCGCTCGGCCTCAAGCGCTTGGGCTGGAGAAGCTACCCGGTCAACCACACCTACGGCGGTTATCCGCAGATGACCTGCACTTTTGAAACCGCTTGCTATGCTGATCCCACGTTCCCCGCTCCTTGGCCGATCGTGGCGACCGGTTCCGTCGAACCCGAGAATGTGCGCGCGCGGCTGCGCAGCGTCGGTGAAGTTGGCTGGATGTGGATGGCCAAGTTCAATCACGATTTCATCGGACGGGCAGCGGTGGAGGCCGAGGCGGCCAATCCCGCCCGTACCATTGTGAGCCTGAAGTGGAACCCTGAAGACCTCGCCGAGATATACGCTTCACTCTGGCAGGAAGGCGAGCCCTACAAGTACATGGAGTTCCCCGCAGCGCAGCAGGAACCTGCCGGCGGGCATCAGGATTACATCACCACGCTCGACGGCAAGAAGGTCGGCTACTCCGCCACGCCGATCTACAGCTCTTGGTGGCATACGACCATCAGTGAGAGCACAGTCGACGTCGAATACGCCAAGGAAGGTACGCAGTTGCTCGTGCAGTGGGGCGATTACGGTCATCGCATCAAGAACGTACGTGCAGAGATTGTACGCTACCCGTATAGCAACGTAACCGAAAACAAAGATTACGACGTCTCCACCGTGGAGCACGGAGAGAACCTGTAGACAAGCGCTGCGCCCCGCGAACAAACGGGGGCAGAGCACCGTTGCAGACCCGAACGCATGCCGCGCCTGTTAGGACAGACGCGGCATGCGGCATTATACGAGAAGGTATCGTGCCCAACAAGCTGCCGGAAGACAGGGCGCGCACGTGGCACCGGACGAAGTGCTCCCGCAAGGCAAGATGACCGCCCAGCTTCAGCGCACCATATTTGTCGTGGTCTCCATGCTGTCGGGTGGGGCGGTACCGCCGTTCCTAGCGGCGTGATCCATCAGAGCAAATGCCGTCGAGAGCTCGAAGCGCAGATGCGGATCATCGAGGTCGAAACCTGTTATCTCGTTGATCTTGTTCAGACGATATGCGCAGGTGTTCTTATGAATGAAGACCTTACGCACCGTTTTGGTGACGCTGCAATCGCACTCGAGATATGCGCGCAGCAGCGATGTGAGGTTCGTCTTTTCCTGCCGGTCGTATCTGATGAGCAACCGCAGCCCCTCGGGAAAAAACGACTCGAGGGGCTGTTTGGATGCCAGAATCTCATCAGCGATGATATCTGACGCGTACGTCTCGTAGTAGTGCGTGTGTCCTGCGGGGTTCAGTCGCTTTCCCGTTTCGAGGGCCGAGAGGCTCTGGCGGTAATAGTAGTAGAGATCCTTGAAATCGTCGAAGATGCGGCTGATGCCCACTTCGGTTGTGCTGTTTTCGATGATGGGGAGAGCCAGCGTGCACAGGTATTTCTGCGTCAGGTTGAACTTTGTGAGATTGCAGACCAACACGAGCCGTCCGTCGAAGAACGTCGGGTACGAACCGGGTATCTGCTGGCTCAATCTGCGCGCAAGATGGCGATCGCTCACGGGGATGTTGAACCGGACGGTCATGTTCGCAATGAGACAGAAATACTCATCTGCGCTCGACCATCCAGCACGTTCGAGTGCGATGTCGATGCGATTCTTGGGGAGCAACCGGTGGGCAAGCAGGTCGTCAACGACGCCTTCGAGGCTGTCCGTGGGGAAGAGGCTCTGAATCTTCATATTGGCTATCAGCTTCGTCAGATAGCGCGTGCCGATGCAGAGCAGGGACTCGTCCTTCTCACTCGGCGTGCGGTAAATCGGATGGACAATCAGCCATCCGAATATCTCTCCATCGAGATAGATCGCCTGGAAGAGGTTGGGAAAGGGGAGGTTTTCCAATGCGTAATACACCGGTTCGCGCTCTGTGAGGGCCTTGGCGAATTTCTCGTCGTGTATGAGATAGTCGACGGATTGCAGACTGAGAAAGCTCCCCTCTGGGAACGGAACCTGTCCGTTGAAGAATTCCAGATAGCTTTTCTGAAATTCCGGAGTTGCTAGCTCGAAATCATCGATGATATGGAAGAGCCCGCAATAGGACGTCGTCGCACAGAATAAGGGATTGCCGATTCGTTTCTGGATGATGGCTCCCAGCTCGCGCAGCGGCTTCTTGTCATCAACGCATCGCTGCAAATCCGAGAACAGCTGTTCATAATCGCGATACACCGTCAATATGAAGTTGACCAGGTCGTCCCGCGCCAATGGCTCTTCTGTCCAGATGCAGTTGACGGAGCCGGAGAGGTAGGCATCGGGTGGACGTCCGATGCAGATGAGCGCGCACCCCTTCATGCGTGCGGCATCGCGGGGAAGCTGCGTGGCTTCGCAGATGAAGCAACAGCCCGGTTCTATCTTGCTGCAATCGTCGAAAAGTGCGGGAAGCGGGCAATCGAACACGCTTGCAGACACGGTGCAATGCGATTCGAAGTGCAGATCCGCAAGCTCCTCGGCAAGAATGCGAAGGTTCAGCTTCATGGTGATGCTCCGTGTTCTATCGTATGTGAAAAACGCACATAACAACTCATCAACTATGTTCCATTTTAATATTTGAAATCCTGAAATACAGGCTAAAGTATGTCTCGTCAGAAAGTTCTCCACTGGTAAATAAGAACAACAGGCAATGGTTACCCTGCCATGGCTTGGTAGTTTGCTGCCAAAAGCCTGAGGCAACGATCGGCCCCTCTCGGGTCGGAAGGAGGAATCGCAATGACGATGTCGAAGAAAGAGAACGGTCTTGCCGCCTACTATGGCGAGAAGCACGACTACGTGCCCTACTATGGCGATGACGTGGCGCTGATCGGTATGGCGCCGGTCATGACTCTCGAGATGCCGCAGGTCAACGATGCCAAGGACTATTTCGGTGGTACCTGGATGGCAAACTACATGGGTTCCATCCCCAAGCCGGGTTCCTACATTCTCGAGGACATCGCCGATTGGGAAAAGGTCGTCAAGTTCCCCGATCTCGATCAGTACGACTTCAGGGCCATGGCAGCAGCCGAGATGGCCAACCCAGCTTTCAAACCCGACGAGCAGGTTATGACGGCGTGGGGCGCGATCGGTCCGTTCACCCGTCTTGACGCCCTCATGGGCACGACCGGCGCTCTCTGTGCGCTCGTCCAAGACCCCGATGCCTGCAAGAGTTTCTTCGAACGACTGAGTGAGCACGTCATCGATTACGCGAACCGTTGCATCGAGGCGTACCATCCCGATGTGTACTTTTTGGTCGATGATGTGGCAACGGCGAAGAGCACGTTTATGAGTCCCGAGATGTACCGCGAACTGATTGAACCGGCTACGCGTGTATGCGCCGAAGCCGTGAGGAAGCACGATATACCCGTGGGTATGCATACCTGCGGCAAGTGCGAAGAGATTATCCCGGATTACGTCGACATGGGAATTAGCGCATGGAACTCGGCGCAGTCGATGAACGATCTTACGGGTATTCTCAAGGAAGGGCTGATTACGCCAGAAGGCGGCTGGGACAGCACGGGTCCGTGCTCGGCTACCGACACAACTCTGGAACTCGTTGCCGAGGAAACCCGTCGTTGCCTCACCGAATACAAGTACCCGCGGTTCGTGTTCATGCCCTACATCATGAACGAGCGTGGTAACAGCCTTTTTGTAGGCGACGACCGTCTTGATGCGGCGCGTCAGGTTTGGGAAGAGATGCGCTGGTTCGACTGATTGCCGGAAAAGAACAGCGAGCGAGTCTTCTCCGCAAGCATAATTGAAGCGTCCTGATACGGGAAACATTCTTCGCGTCGGGACGCTTCGCGATTCCAGTCTTGAAAGGAACAGGTACCACGGCATAAAGTCATTGTTATGCTGCCGAAGCAGACAATATCACCAGCATTTCGCGCAGGCAGAATATACCCGTACGGCAAGGATGACAGCGACAATCTCCGCCATGGTTTCCTCGGGGTGCCTACCGCACAATTAAGTGCATACTTTCCGTCAGCCGTCAAAGCCGATAGGATGGTTTTGCTAGAATGCGAATGTCAAGAGAGCGAGCAGCAGGGAGCCGAACGGCGTGAAAGCGAGCAGCAGGGAGCCGAACGGCGTGAAAGCGAACGGCGTGAAAGCGAGCGACGAGAAGCGAGCGGCGAGAAAGCGAACGATGAGACAGCGCAGAGGTCACGCGAGAAGCTGCGATGCGAAAGGACGGCGCATGTTCAAGGTTGCCGCGCGATATACCGAAGACCTGCGATGGTGCGTGACCGAGCTGCTGCGCGAGCGTGGCGTTCGCGCGACCGAACTGTTGGAGGAACTCG
>Ga0163159_1004014_pt1 | contig 10733 bp, 8 predicted proteins | sample BioMet9_FD_108702 | JGI IMG/M metagenome (GOLD analysis project Ga0163159, IMG submission 108702) | Microbial communities from bioreactor (seeded with sewage sludge) at Lawrence Berkeley National Lab, California, USA - Biofuel... | ecosystem: Engineered > Bioreactor > Anaerobic > Unclassified ... | reverse complement strand
GGCAGAAACTGCCAAACAAGCGCCGCAGCACACTGAAAAAAACACAGACAAGAAAGATGACTTTCATCATGATGATACGCCGCCGTCTCCCTCCGATAAGGAAGGGACGCTGATTGTGGATGCGACCTGTGCGCCATCTCATATCAAGTATCCCAGGGATATGGAATTGTTGAATGAAGGACGAGAAAAACTGGAACATATCATCACCGTGTTGCATACTCCCACTGATGGAAAGAAACCGCGGACCTATTGCCGGAAAGCCCGGAAGGACTATTTGAACATCATCCGCTCCAAGAAAAACAAGGCAAGGAAACTGCGGCATGGCATTCGCAAGCAATTGCAATACCTTGCCAGAGATCAGCGATATATCGCTGATTTGTTATAAGATGACAGATAGGTAGCATCAACAACAATTAACCGTGATTCAATAGATGTATGCCCAACAGAAACACATGTATGATCATCATATCCATCGCATCGAACACCGTATTGTGAATCTACGGCAGCCTTTTCTGCGGCCGATTGTGCGTGGTAAAGTCAAAGTACCTGTAGAATTCGGCGCCAAACTGGACATCAGTGTCGTGAATGGCATGGTACGGTTAGAACGCCAGATTTTTGAAACCTATAATGAAAGTACACTGCTGTCACGAGAAATCGAACGATACCATGAACGATATGGACATTATCCAAAACGAGTACTGGCCGATAAGATTTACCGCAACCGCCTCAATCTGGTGTACTGCAAAGAAAGAAGCATTCGGCTGTTAGGGCTTGCCTTTGGACGGCCCAAGAAAGATGCTGTCAGAGACAAACGATTGGAATACAAAGACAATTGCGATTGCGTGGAGGTAGAACGCGCCTTCAGCTTAGCAAAACGTCGGTTTGGCCTTAGCCAAATCGGAACATATCTGAAAGAAACGACACAGAGCGTGATAGCGCTGTCTATTTTGGCACTGAACCTGGGAAAATTACAGGCTATTCAGTGTACGCCAATTTTATTTTACATACATTTACTACTGTGGAAAGTAAAACGAGCTTTAAAATGACTATCGTGTCAAAAAGTGGCTTTTGCGCAGTAGACATTATGATAGAAATCCATGGACTTTTGATGGTAGTCCTATACAAGGGCATAGATATAATTCCACAGATAATACAGCTTTGGTTGGTGTAAATGGAGAATTGATAACTTATTTTAAATCAGAAAATGATTATTACCAAATTACAGATTATGGTGATACTAATACTACATTAACAAAATATACCGGAGATGTTAGTCTTATTATTGGGAAAAGTTATTGTCGGGATTTATCAACGTATAATCAAGTATATAACTCAACACTAACAGAATAACTATTTTATGTTGCAGTTTAAAGTAATGAATAAATATTTTTAATTCATGTACGATTTTATTGGTTAAGGATTGCCCTTTTTATGCTCCTAAACGGATCCAAAAACATACAAATTTCTATCATCTATAACAAACTAAAAATGTTGTAACTGTAGTAATTATATGGGTTTAGAAGCATATAAGAAATTTGATTATTATGCAAAATGACGTTCGTAATGAGAGGGTCGTTGGTTCAAATCCGATAAGTGGCTCCATACAAAACTCAGTAACCGTAAGGCTTTATAGGCCTTGCGGTTATTTTTTAAAATGTCCTTATACCTCTCAAATTATTGCGATGGTACAATCAATTGTACCATCATTTTGGCAATTGCAGCCCATTATTCGCCGCCATACAAATTGGCAACGGCAGCAAGTTCTTTTGCACTGTCATCGATCGGGTGAGCATACACTCGGGCTACCATTTCGGTCGTCGTATGACCTGCCAGCTTCGCAATTAACGTGTAGGGAACCCTTTCATCCACCAAATGCGAAATATACGTATGGCGGGCCACATGCGACGTAATAACGGTAGTAAAGCCAAGCTTTTTTGAGATGTCCTTGAAACAGCGGTTTGTAAAGTTTTTAGGATCTATAGGTTCGGTCCCTTTACTGTTTTCTACGACCCATTTGCTTTTGCTGCGGGATTTGGCTTGTTTTAGTATCGTTACCAAATATGCCGATTTAAAAGGAATTATGCGAACACTACCCTGCGTCTTAGGTTCTTTTCTGTCATATCCGATTTCCGTCAGGCCCCAAGAAGCGTTTACATGTACGCGACCGATATCTTCATTGATGAATTCAATATCATCCCATTGCAAGGCTAGCAATTCGCCTTCACGCAGGCCTGTATAAAAGATTAGGTACATCGCATGTTCCAGACGCTTACCTTTGAAATACCCTAAAAACCGCTTCAATTTATCTTTGGTCAATGCCTGTTTTTGGGGGCGATGGTTCCTTTCCTTTGACCGGATCAACTGTGAATAATAATTATGCGGGATGAGCTCTAACGCATACAACTGCTCTAAAGTCAGCTTTAAGATAATATATGTTTTTGGCATATTTTGGTTGTACTGGTCGATAAAGTTTTGCAGTATCCCTTTTGTCAATTTCGCGATCGGGATGTCCGCAAAATATTCTTGAAAACGGTGTTCGATTAAGCTGAGGTAATCCTTTCTCGTTTTTGCTGCCAATGGTCTTTTCTTAATAAACGCATGGCAAAAATCGTAATAACTTACCTCGATTTTTGGATTTGTCGGTGATGTTTTCTTGACGTTGTTTTCCGCCTGTACGGCATCAAACTTAAAGTTACCCGTGTTACGCTGCCGAATAAGCGCTTTACGCATTTGTGTGGCTCTTGACTTTGATGTGCCCCCGGGGCCTTTGTAGTAAACAAGTTGGCCATTACTGTCGTAATATAACGGGAAATTTCGGATATAGTAAAATACGTGACCACTTTTCTGCACGACCTTGGCAATCTTGCCGATTGTCTGCGGAATGGGAAAATTCATGATTGCTGCTCCTTCCGTGGTCATCGGAAGGTCTTTTGCATCCTGCATCTCATTATATTCCTTCGGATAATTTTGGGCAAGAAAATCGGCCGTTTCCGAAGGCGTGAGCCTTATCGGTTTACCGGGCGTATTTTGGCCTGTTATGCCAGACTCCCGGAGTTTATTCCGTATGGTCTGCGGTGATACGTTCAAAAGCACGGAAAGCCCATGAACGGAGAAAAGCATATTTTGTTGTAGTGACATATATGTTTACTCCTTTCATGGGCTGCGGATTATAAATCCATGATATTAATAATAATTATTCGTTGATTGGACTACTTACTCGTTGTGCTACTTGTACCTTTTGCAACTGTAATTTGGGGGGGATAAATTGTAGATTCCGTTGGTACCATTCGTTTACCCCAGTAGACCAAACAGTATCCAACTTGATGTTTTTGATTATAGGTAGGGGCTGTTCGGATAAATACGCACGCATTGGAAAAACATATCGCAAAGACCAGGCATTTAACAGATAAGCGGCTTCTTCTGGCGAATTTACTTCTTGCATGTATGCCAGCGGATACATTTCCATAAATGCCGTCGCAGAAGCTGATGATGCAGCGATGATCACCTTATCTTCGAACATACCGGCCAATATGTGATTTTGAGCAAAATGTGGCATTGTATTGCTGGGGGTGACATAAATGTAATGTGCACCAGTCATATCTTCCATTCGTGGAAGGTAAAAATTGAGCTCCTGTTGCTGTTTTACCCGTGTGCGGAAAAATTGATGGCAGGCATAACAATATGCCGCTTCCATAGACGGAAACCCTTTAAGCGTTATATTACCGGAAACAGATGACAACACATGATCAACTTTTTCTGCGGAATCGCAAAGAGCGAATCCAGCATAAGCAAGATTGTTAAAAAATATAGAAATATTCATTTTAGTTTTCCTCCTTAGCGTCTAAATAAACTTTGACTTTTTGACAATTCAGTACCAGCATGTATCGTCTGGGTTCTTTTTTCGATTTCATAAGATATACGCTAGATTCGCCTTTTTTACCGATTTTGCCGACGGCGAACCCCCCTTGAACTAACAGACGCTTGATTGTTTTTTCCTGTTGCAGCCATGATTCGTCAAAAGTTAAATAATAGTTTCTAACTAACTTCCAGACTTCGTCAAACCGAACCCACATGGTATCAGTCGCGTGCTCGTAAAAGCCGATGAAGCTGTCTTCATTATCAACATATATGCCCTCATTCTCTGCCAGTAATGCGCCTTTTGTTCGAACCTTGGACATAAACGCTTTAAGAAAACGAAGTTCCGGTTTTTCTGTTTGTGAAAAATGTTCGTTTTGTTGCAGGGTTTCGAGAATAGAATCCTTAAAATTGGGACGTGCTGCCTGCCACATGTCAGACATGTCGCACCAAGAAGCAAAGGAGTCCAGTATGTCACATTGAATGTTTAACGCGACGGCGGAATCAATGGAGCGGCGCACTTTTAAGCTGTTGCTGAATAGGTCCCGATATTCGTCTTGTTTATGTTTGCAAAGAGTAATGACATCAGGGCCATGTTCTGTTAAAAATGTAATATATAAAGCGGCAAAATTTTGCAGTATCTGTGGATTTTTCTGAAAGAAATTCAATTCCTCCCCATCAAATGTGCCTTCTTCAATAGGAAGAATAATCATGCGCGTATAGCTGGAACGTCCCAGGGGAATATTTTCCTCACCGATTAATACCACGGTATTTTGGACAGTATCTTGCAGTGTTTCTGCATAGTTGACGGGATTACATTTTGTAGGAAAAGAGCCGTCACCGTATGCTCGAATCAACGATTCGGACGTTTCAATGGCCTTTTTGCGCAGGGTGCCTTCCGTATTTGAAAAGTCGTCGAAGCATAAATAATTGTCCGGGAGTAAAGCAACGGTTTTTTGTACACCAGCTAGTGTAGATGTGATCCGGGATAATGCTTTTTCTCGATTTGATTGAAAGATGTTTGCGATTACTGCCATTGTGGAACTTTTCAGTAGGTTCGTGTCGCCACGCAGATAAAAAACCTGGCGGAAATCAACGTGGCCTTTTCTCATCCAAAACAGCGAATATGCCAGCATGGACCCAAGAAATAGAAGACTAATAACGTTGTTGTTGTGCCCGACCTGAAGAAATCGTGCGCCGTCGGAAAAAATCTGGGGAGCGTTTGCAATGATTGCGTTCTGATCCGGAGAAACATAGCTAGCATAATAGTCATCGCTGCCTATGAAATATTTTATTTGGCCGCCACAATCGTTCCAACCGATTTTCTTTGCTTCATTTATCACAGGAATATGGTCGATGTCGTTCTGGAATACGATGCTTAAATATTCATCTAGCGCATCGGGGTTGGAACGGCTAATTGATATTTCTTGGCATTCGCTCCTGATTTTTTCGAAAATGTCCTTATAGCTCTTCCCTTCGACTTCCATTTCTCGAGGATCGTTACCCCAAACGTCACAAAACACTTGGCAGCGGAAATATTTGGTTTCATTTCCGGCATCCCAGACAGACCGTTTGCCAATTAGCACGATATGGCAATTCGTTAATTTGTGAAGCTGATCGCCACGTTTGGCGTATACACCGTCTTCTTTTTCTTGGAACTTTTCTCCAGTTAAATACTGCTGTTCAGAAATATGTGTCATAAAAGGTTGAAATTTCCATGTTCCGTCCGTACTGGGAACCATATAACCAGGCTCAAGTTGGTCCTGGCACTCCGGGTGCTGGTCTATTGATTCTTTTGGCAGGACAATTTTGTTGATTTCTTCTTTGACGTCAGCCTTGTTTGTGATTTCCTCGGTACCGATTAACGTGCCGGTTACAGTAGGCGGCGGAAGAATGTCCATGAGCTTTTTTGATTCTTCTTTAGTTAATACATTTAACTTTTTTTTCATTTGTGATCTCCTTTTAACTTTCAACGAGACGGCGAATAATTTGCATGTTTTCTTGTAAAATGGCAATTGTTTTGGCATCACAGTGGCCCGCTCTTTGAATTTGGGCGATGGCATCTTTTAATATTTCAATATCACCATCCAGAATGGGGCCTGCGATGATTGTAGGCTTACGACTCTTCAGTGTTAAATAGATTACACGACTTACGGACAGACCCGAAATGTCAGCATCTTCCCGAAAGCTTTCTACCATCATAGCGGGAAGTGTTACTGAGACGCGACAGGTTTTCTTCAATGATTTCATTAGCGATTACCTCCTTTCTCTAAATTCAGACATTTTTCAATAAGCAATGTCCGTATGAAAATCATACGTCATGGATTAGTGTATGTAAATAAAAATTGACGTTTATAACGCGATAAAACCACTATTAATTTATTAAATAATAGTGGTTTTGTTGTAATTACGCGTTTTTATGTGATATAATATACACTATATAAATAAAAAACGAGGGATGTATAATGATAATTGTCAATAACCGACTATCTGCCGTATCAGTCATGTGCTTATTGCTGAGATTGTTTTTTTTACAGTAAAATTTTGCTTATTCAGCATATGTGGGTGTAAGAACGTTTAAGATATTTGGTTGAAAGCCGATAATAAAGGTCATTATCGGCTTATTGTCAGGGAGATATGTTTTTTGAAATTTAAATTGGTATAATAGAACATAAAAACAGGGAGGCTGCTATGGATAATTTATTTGCATATCTTGGAGAATGGGGAAATGTAGATGCACTTATGTTGAAAAATCCTGCAATTTCAAAAATATTGGATATAATACTTCCGAAATATACGGATATTCCTGTAGGAGAATCGTTTAATCATTGTATTGACAGTGCTCGGACACCGGAGGATGTAGCCGATGCTGTTTTTTCTTATTTTAAAGATAGCATATTAACGGAATATATGCCCAATAATACAGGATTAAGTACGTATGACCTTCTTACAACACTAATACCAATGATAAAAATAGATCCGGCTGAAGACCTATGGAAATTATTCAGTGAAAACTTGAATCAAATTAGAAATGTAATATTGGATGAAATGAAATATATTATGATTATGAGTTATGTATATACACAAACGCTCTATAATCCGCGTGTAGGTACAGAGCATCCTATTACAAAATCCTACAATATAGGTGTCCGTACCTTATCCAGTAAAGCGCAATATTATACCGGCAATAAGGCGAAGTATCATCATTTTTTATTGCAATCTATGATATATAGAAATTGTGATAAGAAACGACGGTCTACAGTACAATCGGCATTAGATTTTGGCATTGTTCTGGGACTTGTTACGGCTACGACAACTAAGCATAATCCGTATATAAGCAAGGAAAAAACGGATAAGGTACAAATACCTTTGACCAATATCAAAAAATTTTTGAATGGGTTTCAACATGCTCCTATTTCAGAAAAAGTTGCTGCTAATGTAATTGCTGCTAATCAGTACCTACAACGAAAAACATCATCGCAGTATATTATGTTGTTTAACCAATGGGCGGTGGAACGGTTTACAAATGTAAATTACCTTATTAATGTTTTTGATTTTACGAATACAATAAATCAGACATACTGTAATTACTTTGAAAAACTGTTTAAGCTACTTATGATTTTTCCTTTGCCTAAAACCAGATTAGTAATTGTGCAATGTATAAAACGATTCATTTTACAGAAAGAAAAAGAAGATAACCCCAATAATAATTTAAAGAGATTACTTGACAATTATTTACCGTCGTTAGCAAGACGATTAGAAGATACTGTTATAAAATTAATGGAAATCGCGCTCCCTGTTTTAGTACTGGATTTTCATTATGCTATGTATCAACATAATGAAACAAATGGAGATGTAACGTTTGGCTTTGCGGAATATTTTCAACACGTACAAGAATTACGATGTTATGAATACGTTACAGTACAAAAAAATGGAGAACTGGATGCAACTGAAAAGGCATATCAATTATGTGATGGGGAGTATCCTAATGATATTATCCCACATCCCCAACCGTATCAATTGTGTGATATGGACTCAGAGCGATACAATCATTTTATCAAATTTGCAGGACCGTACTATCAGGCATTTATTAATAAGACAAATGAGTATGCAGAAGATCGTAATTTCTGTAAAAGATTTTATGGTAAATTACCAGAGATCCATACATTGTATCTCCAGATTCTTAGTGATATAATGTTGGGCATCCTTAAAACGGAAGATGAGTATATGCGTAAATATATGCCGAACAAACCGCTGGGTATGATTAAGGTGTAAGGTCAGCATATTTTTCACAAAGTGATATGCAATTCTTGCTTTTCATAAAATGACGGCTGTATAAAATTCTGCTCGTCCGTTTCGTCCGTCCTGTCCGGCCAAATAAAAGAACCCGTATATATATCGGCTTTGTTAGTAATTTATACAGGATAAAACACAAAATTTTTATACAGCTATTTTGCAAATTATTACCCTTGGAAATGACAAATTTCCAAGGGTATATTCATCAATAAATTTCCAACTGGGTGTTTTTTTGTATTTCTATTAAGAACCAAACGGGAACCATACAGGATCACTTTACTTTAAACAGATTAGGTGGAGTAGTCCTGTATAACCGTTGCTCAGTATTGCCGTTTTTGTTATAAACAGGGGGAAGTACTGAAAGTATATGTCTTTTTTAATTTTAAGAGAACAATATTTTTTTCAAAAAAAGATTGCACTGCAGTGTAATGTTGTTTTTTAGTATGTATTGAACGGCGTAAAACAACCGCTAATGATGTGTTATGAGTGTTGATTTTACAAATAGTGTTTTATTAGAAAAAAGGATTATTATACGTTGATATGGAATACCGGTGCTGTAATTATGAAGTTGCCACTGATCAATACATGATGTATATTCTGCTTGTTTTTGTCCATAACGGAGTATACGAAATAGGCTTCATATAGAATCGTATTTTGCCCTTGTCCGGTACATATCAGGGAAAAATCTTTTATCTATGCGTAGGGTTATACCCTTTTATTATGGCGGACAGGACGGACGAAACGGACAAGGAATTTTTGAAAGTGATGCACTTTTAAAATCAGCAATTTTGAAAATTACAGCATCCAAATAATACAGTTAATGTATTATTATACACAAATAGACATATAAAATTTTGAGATCCTTGATTTCATAAAAAAAAAAGAAACCCGCCTCCTATGTGTTTTGCAGAAAGCGGATTTACATTAAATATAATATTTTTTACAGATGTTTTTGCTTGATTATACGTTTTCGTTTTAAAAATTATTTCATTAAATTGTCCATAGCGTTAAGCTTACCAAATATCACCTTTACATGACCTAATTTCTTAATGGATTGATCAGCATTCCCACGGATATCCATATTTTTGCTGTTTAATGTAAATAAGTCTTGAATGCCGGATTCATGATGGGCATATGCGGTTTTATAATTTTCATTAATTTTTTGTACAGCATCTATTTGGATAGTAAACTTTTTCACGCCATAATTCATGATGTCTAACGAGTAAAATTTATAGATTTTTCCTACTTCATTCGTATCTGGAATGCTATTGAATACAGCAATTGCCTTATTATATTTATCAAGTTTTGAATTGAGCAGATTTTCAGTGTCATCATATCGCTTTATCATATCTTCATAGGTCCGTTCTTCCATAAACGGGCCGATATCTGTATCTAGATTTACATTACCGGATATAGCATCTAATTTGTCTTGATAGGGCTTCACTGCTTTACCAAATTCTACAGCTTGTCTTTTGACTTCATTATCATATGCTACAAAGAGATCAGTAACGTTTACTGAATTAATTTTCCAGTCATCTCCACTTTTCTTGATAGTCATAGGAATAACTATAGAACTATTCCCTACAGATTTAGCAACAAGATCAAATGATTTTGCATCATCTGCCGTATTTTTTATATTGGTAATTTTATAATCACTGATATTCAATAAAATATAATCGATCCCTATATTAGTTTGAGAACTTTTTACAAGTTTTGCTTTTCCATTCACCAAATTATTAATATATCCGGTAAAACTAGACTCGTTACTTGCTGGACAAGAAATAAATACAGTATTGGAACTATTTTTTTTATAGGTATGCCAACTGGTATTTATGCTGGCAGCAACGGAATTAATATCAACATACTTACTAAATGCAGTGGCATCATGTTGTTTATAGGTGTCGATAGCATGCGATACCACATACTGTGGACTCGATGGGAAAAGATAATTACTGGCGGCACTTTTTGCTGCATACCCAATTATTCCTAAAGCTAACACTGCCAATAGAATAATCCCTGTTTTTATCATACGACTTGGTTTCCTGTTTAACATAATATGATTTCTCCTATCTCTTTAAATACCGGCTACAACGCTAAATTATTTCTTTGTTTTCTCTATTACTTTGCTCCTATATTCCCGCCTTCTTCCCACCAGATCTTTTTTTCTTTTTCTTCGAAGGTGACCAGCAGAGAAAGATCTATATTAAGAGCGTTGGCAATATCAATCAGAATAGACATAGGCACGTTATGATTGTATTTCCCGCGTTCAATCCGTCCAATAGAACTGGCACTGACATGAGTCAGTATGGCTAATTCTTTTTGTGTCAAATGCCGGATGTTCCGATAATAGGCAACTTTGGCTCCAATTTGCTTGAATACCATATCCTTATCTGCGTACAATGATGATCACCTCTTGTTTGAATAGCGAATAGAGTTTTTCTGTATACGAAAAAACAGAAAGCAGGACTGGCTGCTTTCTGTTCGCAAATTAGTCATACGGAAAGAACCGATACCTACCTTATTTCTTACTTATATTATCTCATAATTTTAATACCTCAGGTTCGCCTGTATCTGCTGAATGT
>Ga0163159_1004006_pt1 | contig 10754 bp, 10 predicted proteins | sample BioMet9_FD_108702 | JGI IMG/M metagenome (GOLD analysis project Ga0163159, IMG submission 108702) | Microbial communities from bioreactor (seeded with sewage sludge) at Lawrence Berkeley National Lab, California, USA - Biofuel... | ecosystem: Engineered > Bioreactor > Anaerobic > Unclassified ... | reverse complement strand
GAGGATGACGGGGTTTTGCAGCCGGGCGGCCGCCTCGTGCACCAGCTGGGCCGCGGTGCGCCTGTGAAAAATGCTTTCCGCCAGGCGGGCGGTTTCCAGGGTCGGTTCCATGCGGGCGATGGCCGCCTCCTGCAGCAGCGGGAACAGCTGGGCCGCCGCCATGCCGGGGGCCACCGCCGCCGCCTCGGCCCCGGCCAGGGCCGGGGGCAGGTCCGCGGGGCCGGGGGCGGGCTGCACCAGCAGCAGGCCGGCCCCCTTTTCGGCCGTCAGGCCGGGGGGCAGGGCGCCGGGGTCGGCCACATACAGCACCCCCCGGCGCAGCGGGGTGCCGGCGGGCAGGTTGCAGCTGTCGTAAAAGCTGCGCACCGTGCCCGACTGCCAGGTCTTGGCCAGCCCAAGGTCGGCCAGCAGCTCGTCAATTGTAAACATACACATCACCACAGTGCAAAATGCACTGATCCCTTAAAAGATTGAGCTTTTTTTAACATGGTTTCATCCGCACAAAATTTCTATAATGATTGTAGACGATTCTGAAAGGAGATTCAATCATGGCACAAAATTATTCCAGACTGTTCGAGCATGCCAAGATCAAAAACATGTCGCTGCGCAACCGCATCGTCATGTCCCCCATGGGCACCTTCTCGGAAAACCACGACGGTTACCCCTCTTCCAACCAGATCGAATACTACCGCGCCCGCGCCCGCGGCGGCGTGGGCATGGTGCTGGTGGAAGCCCAGTATGTCACCAACAAAACCGACCCCTGGATCGGCTACATCTCCACCGCCGACACCGACGAGCAGATGAAGGGCTGGGCCCTGATCGTGGAGGCCATCCACGCCGAGGGCGCCAGGGCCTGCCTGCAGCTGGGCTGCGGCCTGGGCCGCAACGCCTTCCCCTTCTCGGACGACCAGATGGTGTGCGCCTCCGAGGTGCCCTCCTTCTACTTCCCCGACCGGGTCTGCCGCGCCTTCACCCTGGACGAGATCCACAACATTGTGGCCGCCTTTGGCCGGGCCGCCGCCCGCGCCGTGGTGGCCGAGGCCGACTGCATCGAGATCCACGCCCATTCGGGCTACATCCTGGACCAGTTTATGACCCCGGCCTGGAACAAGCGCACCGACGAATACGGCGGCAGCTTTGAAAACCGCATGCGCATCGTCAAAGAGATCTACCAGGCCATGCGGGCCGCCGTCGGCCCCGACATGCCCATCCTGATGCGCATGGCAGCCGCCCACGACTTTGAGGGCGGCCGCACGCTGGAAGAATCCATCCGGATTGTCAACTACATGAAGGAGCTGGGCGTGGACGCCTTCGACATCGACGTGGGCTGCTACGAGCACAAGCAGTGGATCTGCCCGTCGATCTACAGCGGCCCCTCCTGCATGGTGGACTACGCCGCGGCCATCAAAAAGGCCTGCAACGTGGTGGTGCTGAACTCCGGCACCCACACCCCCGAAACCGCCGAAAAGGCCCTGGAGGACGGCAAGGTGGACTTCATCATGTTCGGCCGCGCCCTGATCGCCGACCCGGACATGCCCAACAAGCTGCGGGAAGTCCGCCGCGAGGACGTGCGCCCCTGCCTGTTCTGCAACCAGATCTGCGTGGGCAGACTGTACCAGAACCGGCCCATCAGCTGCGCCATCAACGCCCAGGCCGTGCATGAAAAGGAGTACCCCATCCTCCCCACCGAACACCCCCTGAACGTGGCCGTGGTGGGCGGCGGCCCCGGCGGCCTGGAGGCTGCCCGCGTGGCGGCCCTGGCCGGGCACCATGTCACCCTGTACGAAAAGTCCGGCGTGCTGGGCGGCCAGCTGGTGCCCGCCTCCAAGCCCGCCTTCAAGTACCACCTGGCCGAGTTTGTGGACTATGAGACCACCGCCATCCAGAAGGCCGGCGTCCGCGTGGTGCTGAACAAGGAGATCACCCCCGATTCGCCCGAACTGGCCGCGGCCGACCGCATCATTGTGGCCGCCGGCGCCTCGCCGGTGCTGCCCCCCATCCCCGGCATCCACGGCGCCAACGTGGTGGAGGTCACCAAGGCCCACCTGCAGCCCGAACTGGTCAAAGGCGACCGCATCCTGGTGGCCGGCGGCGGCATGAGCGGCTGCGACTGCGCCCTGGAGCTGGCCATGGAAGGCAGAAAGGTCACCATTGTGGAAATGATGGACGCCCTGTGCCCCAACGCCCTGCTGGACAACCGCAACCCGCTGATGTTCCGTCTGGAGGACAACGGCGTGCGCCAGCTGACCTCCACCAGGATCCTGGAGCTCAACGAAAAGGGCGCCGTGGTGGAAGGCCCAGCCGGCCGGCAGACCATTGAGGCCGACACCGTCATCGCCGCCTTCGGCACCAGGCCCAACAACGGCTTTGTGGATGCCATCTGCGACAAGTACCCCACCACCGCCGTCATCGGCGACTGCGCCGCCATCGGCCAGGTGGGCGAAGCGGTGCGCGGCGGCTTCTTTGCCGCCTGGAGCCTGCACTGAGCCAACGCATTCTTCCGCGGGTCCATATGCCCGCTGTTTTCCCTGTCAAACCCTCCAAGACTGAGACATCCGGCGGCGGAACCACGGTTCCGCCGCCGGATGTCGTTTAAAAGGGCCCGCCGCCCCTCCGCGGTTTGCGGCGAAGGGGCGGCGGGGGGTTCGGCGGGGGCCGGCGTTCAGCCCCGCACCTTTTGCAGGATGGTCTTGACCTCGTCCTTTTTCAGCACCTTGCCAAAGCTGACCACCTTGCCGTCCACCACCAGGGCCGGGGTGGTCATGACGCCGTAGGCGGCGATCTGGGCAAAGTCGGTCACGTGGTCGATGGCGGGGTCCATGCCCGGTTCGGCCAGGGCCTCTTTGGCGGCGGCCTCCAGGGAGTTGCACTTGGCGCAGCCCGACCCCAGCACCTTGACCGCGGGGCCTTCGGTTTTGGCGGTTTCGGCCTTGGCCATGGTGCCGCAGTCACAGGCGCCGCCGCAGCAGCAGCCGCCGGCGGGGGCGGCTTCCTTGGGCTCTTCCTTCTTTTTTCCAAACAGTGACATGGTTTTGTTCTCCTTTCAATGGTGGCAGCTGCAGCCGCAGCTTTCGTTTGGGTCGGCCGGGCGGCCGTGGGGCGGGGTCCAGCCGGTGTCGTCGCCCAGGTAGACGATGGCCCCGGCGGGGCAGCGGGCGCCGCAGCCGTGGCAGTGGTCCACGCAGCCCAGGGGGTTCTGCACCACCGGGGCAGGGGCCCTGGCGGGGTCAAACACCCCGTGGGCGCACATGGAAACACAGGCGCCGCACTGGCGGCAGGCCGAATAATCGATGACAGGGTACCATTTCGCAGCCATGGCGTTGTCACTCCTTCAGCAATGGATTTGGGTCAGACCAGCAGGGGCTGCAGCAGATTGAACAGATAGCCCACAATGATGATGCCCACGGTGCAGATGACGATGAACAGCCCCAGCAGCCGCGGCTTGACGGCCTTGCGCAGCATGATCATGGAGGGCAGCGACAGGGTGGTGACCCCCATCATGAAGGACAGCACGGTGCCCAGCTGGGCGCCCTTGTACAGCAGCGCCTCGGCGATGGGGATGGTGCCGAAGATGTCGGCGTACATGGGCACGCCGATGAGGGTGGCCAGCACGACCCCGAAGGGGTTGCTGCCCCCAAGCACCGCTGCAACAACATGCTCAGGGATCCAGTTGTGGATGACGGCGCCGATGCCCACGCCGATGAGGATGTAGGGGAACACCTTTCTGAAGGTGCTGACCACCTGGTCACGGGCGTACACCAGCCGTTCGCCCTGGGTCAGGGTGGGCGAGTCGATGTCCACGCCGCTGGCGTTTTTGATGAAGTCCTCCACATACCGCTCCATGTGCAGCTTTTCAATGATGGTGCCGCCGGCGACGGCCACAATCAGGCCGAAGATCACATAGACAACGGCCACCTTGGCGCCGAAAATGCTCATCAGCAGCACCAGGCTGCCCAGGTCCACCATGGGGGAGGAGATGAGGAAGGAAAAGGTGACCCCCACCGGCAGCCCCGCGCTGGTGAAGCCGATGAACAGCGGGATGGACGAGCAGGAGCAGAAGGGGGTGACGGTGCCCAGCAGCGCCGCGATGCAGTTGGCCCACAGGCCGTGGAAGCGGCCCAGGATCTTTTTGCTGCGCTCGGGCGGAAAGTAGCTTTGGATGTAGCTGATGACAAAGATCAGGGTGCACAGCAGAATGGTGATCTTGGTGACATCGTACAAAAAGAACTGGATGCTGCCGCCCCAGCGGGAGCCGGTGTCCAGCCCCAGCGCCCCCAGCAGCGACCCGAACAGGCCGTTGAGCCACTTCATGCCCAGCACCTGGTCCTGGATGAATTTCCACACGCCCATGGCGTTCCCTCACTTTCTATGGCAGGTCAGATCAAAAAAGTTCGATGTTTTGTTCAAAACAAAAGCCACCGGCGCCGATGGCTTTGTCATTTGCAGCCGCCGCAGTCCTGCTGGGCGTTGGGGGTGGTCAGGCGCAGCAGCAGCGCGGCGGCGGCGTCCCGCCCCGCGGCCGAAAGGCGGTAGTGGGTCCACTTGCCCTCCTGCCGGCTGACCACAATGCCGGATTCGCACAGCACCTTCATGTGGTAGGACAGGCCCGACTGGCCGATGTCCAGCTGCTCCAGCAGCACGCAGGCGCACTTTTCGCCCCCGCGCAGCTGCTCCAGGATGGCCAGCCGCCGCGGGTCGCACAGGGCCTTGAAGACGCGGGCGTCCTGTTCGTAGCTGTGTTCCATGCCGTCACCTCCGTCCCTCGCACTTGGCACAGGGCCAGTATAGTCCTCAAATCAAGTTTTGTCAATATGAAGTTGAAACAATCCCGTCCGGCGGGGGCGTTTTTCCTCTTGAAAAAGCGGCATGAAAGCGGTATAGTGAAGGCCACAGATGCCTTCGCCCGGCCCTGCCGCGGCGCACAACATTCATCTGCAGGAGCCAACACCATGAACATTCTGCACGAACTGTCGGCCCGCGTGGACGCCTGCGCCGCCGAGATCGACCGCCGCAACCGCAGGAACCTGGTCCAGTTTTCCAACGGCGCCCTGCTGATCTCGGGGGCGGTTTTTGCCGTTTCGCTGTTTTTGCCCGCCTACCGCGGGCTGGCCCTGCCCCACGCCATGCTGCTGCTGTATTCGGCGGGGCTGTTCTTTTTTGCCCGTTACTGCCAGCAGCGGCAGCTGCGGCACATCCGGCTGGCCATCTACCTGGCGCTGGCGCCGCTGCTGCTGGCGGGGGTGCTGCTGGGCACCCGCTTCGACCCGGGCAAACCGGCCGTTTCCATCATCATATTCATCTGTGTGCTGCCGCTGTTCGTCATCGACAGGCCGGCGCGCATCATCCTGTACCAGCTGGGGGCGGCAGCGCTGTTTGTGGTCTGCGCCCGCCTGTTCAAGCCCGGGGCGGTCTTTGCAGCCGATATGCTCTATCTGCCCATCTACCTGGCGCTGGGGGTGGGGGCCAACGTGTTCACCCTGATCGACCGGGTGGAAAGCGCCGAAAACTATGTGCTGATCTGCCATGAGTCGGAACACGACTCCCTGACCGACCTGCTGAACCGCCGCTCGGGCGAGGACGCGGTGAAAAAGCTGTTCAAGGCCCAGGTGCACGGCACCCTGGCCATCATCGACATCGACAACTTCAAGGGCTGCAACGACGTCTGGGGCCACCAGACCGGCGACAGGGTGCTGCAGGAGGTTTCGGCGGCCATTCTGTCGGTGTTTCGCAGCTCCGACGTGGTGTGGCGCATGGGCGGCGACGAATTTGCCGTTTATGCCGTCAACCTGCTGGATGCCGACACCTGCCGCAGGCGCTTTGACGCGCTGGCCCGGCGGCTGCGGTGCCTGCGGGTGCCGGGCCCGGGCGAACTGGAGGTGCAGGTCAGCGTGGGCTGCACCCTCTGCCGGGGGCAGCACCTCAGCTTTGACGAGCTGTACAAAAACAGCGACGCCGCCCTGTACCAGGCCAAAAATTCCGGCAAGGACAAGGTGGTCGTCTGGGAGGCGGACGGGCGCTGAGCCCCGCCGCAAAACAAACATGAAGGTCCCCCGCAGCCTGCGCTGCGGGGGACCTTTTTGCGCCCGGGGGGCGTTATGCTTCGGTGCGGACAACGTTGAGGGCGGCCGACACCTGGTCGGCGATGCGCCGGCAGGCCCAGCCGTCGCCGTAGGGGTTGGTGGCGCGGCACATCTGGGCGTATTCCACCGGGTCGTCCAGCAGCTGGCGGCAGGCCCGGCAGATGGTCTCTTCATGGGTGCCCACCAGGCGCAGCACGCCGGCCTCCAGGCCCTCCTGCCGTTCGGTGACATTGCGCATCACCAGCACCGGCTTGTCCAGCGAGGGGGCCTCCTCCTGGATGCCGCCGCTGTCGGTCAGCACCAGGTAGCAGCGGCTGATGAGGTTGTGGAACTCGTCCACCGGCAGGGGGGGCACCAGGCGGATGCGGTCGCTGCCCGAAAGCTCCTGCCGGGCCACGCTGGCCACCTCGGGGTTCATGTGCACGGGGTAGATGGCCTTGACGTCGGGGTATTTTTCCACAATGCGGCGGATGGCCCGCAGCATGGTGTGCAGCGGGGCGCCCAGGTTTTCGCGCCGGTGGGCCGTCACCAGCAGCAGGCGGCTGCCCCTGGCCCAGTCGGTCAGGGGGCTGCGGTAGTCGGGGCGCACCGTGATGCGCAGGGCGTCGATGGCCGTGTTGCCCGTGACAAAGATGCGCTGCTGGGGCACGCCGGCGGCCCGCAGGTTGGCGGCGGCCCGCTGGGTGGGCGAAAAGTTCAGCCCCGCCACCAGGCTGATGGCCTGGCGGTTGAATTCTTCGGGGTAGGGGGAATAGATGTCGTAGGTGCGCAGGCCGGCCTCGACGTGGCCGATGCAGACCTTGGCGTAAAAGGCGGCCACGGCGGCGGCAAAGGCGGTGGTGGTATCGCCGTGCACCAGCACCAGCGAAGGGCTGAAGGAGGCCAGGACCTCCTCCATGCCCCGCAGCACCCGCACCGTGATGTCGGTCAGCGACTGACCCTGCTGCATGACGTTGAGGTCGTAGTCGGGCGTCACCCCAAAGATCTGCAGCACCTGGTCCAGCATCTCGCGGTGCTGCCCGGTGACGCAGACCCGGGTCTCCAGCCCGCTGCGGGCCTGCAGCTCCTTGATCAGCGGGCACATCTTGATGGCCTCCGGCCGGGTGCCGAACACCACCAGCACCCTTGGGTCAGCATTCATTCACAGCACCTCCCGCTGCCGCTTTATTCCAGAAGGTCGCCCGTCTGCAGCGGCAGGTCGGACTCGTACTCGGTCACCAGCAGGGAACCGTCCACCGTGCGCACAATGGGGCGGCCGTCCAGCACCTCGACCACCTCGCCGGTGCGGCAGGATGAAAAATCCAGCATGCAGTCAAAGGGCTGGGCGCGCCAGATGGTCACCCGCCGCCCCGCGCAGCTGGCAAAGGCCCCGGGGAAGGGGTGGGTCACGGCCCGCACCAGGTTGTAGATCTGGCGGGTGTAGGCCGTCATGTCGATGCGCCCGTCCTCCGGCCGGCGGCCGGGGTAGCGGGTGCAAAGGTCGTTTTCACGCAGCCGGGTGCGGATGGGCGCCCCCGAACAGTAGTCCCGCAGCAGCCCCGCCGCCAGCTGGCGGCTGACCAGCAGGTCCTTGTACTGCAGGGTGCGGATGTCGTCAAATTCGTTGACCTCGAACATCAGGCGGGAGTGGATGTTGGGCGAGTCGACCCCGGCGTCCAGCTTGAACACGTGCATGACGAACCGCCCCACCCCGTGGATCAGCGACCAGTTGAGGGTGGCGCGGCCCTGGCCGAAGGGCAGGTAGCCGCAGCTGCCGTGCAGGCCGAACACGCCGGCCTCAAACCGGCCCAGCACCCAGGCCGGGATCAGCCGCGACCAGTTCATCGAGATGCCGATGCCGAAGGTGTTTTCGGAAAAAAAGGCTTCGGCCGCGGGGCCCTTGAGGTCGTAGGCGGGGCTGCGGAACACGCGGGTGCCCTCTTCCTCCAGCCTGTCCATGCTGCCGTAGCCGCTGACCACGCTGTGCTGGGGGATATCCCGGTCGATGGTCACCACCAGGTCCACATGGCAGACGCTGCGGTTCAGGTACTCCACAAAGCTGCGGGTGGTGTCCTTGACGCCGAACACGACGACGGAATAATGCATGGCAGCGCTCCTTTCAGCGGCGGACCAGGCCGTTCCACACCTGCCCCAGCGAAACGATGTTGACCCGGTTCTTCCGCACAAAATCCAGCAGTTCGGTCAGGTAGTCCCGCATGCCGTAGCCCTGCCAGGCCGTCCGCCGGATGGTGTCGGCCGTCATGGCGCGGTATTCAGCCCGGGGCAGGGTGTCGGCCACCTGGCGGTAAAAGCCGTTGGTGGGGCAGTTGAGGGCGAAATGGATGGGGTGCAGGTCCAGCACCTTGAGCCCCGGCGCGTCAAAGTAGCGGCGCCCGCAGCGGCCGAAGTCCACCTCGGCCCCGTTCCACAGAAAGCCTCCGTCCTCAAAAAACACCGGGATGCGCAGCACCCCCGACCGGTGCAGGTAGGGCGGCACCGGGTCCAGCATCGAGCATTCGTTGGAGTCGAACAGGATGCCCCGGGGCACCATGCGGTCGTAGACGTCGTTGCTGGAAAACCAGCGGTGGCCCCGCATGCAGCGCGCCCCCGGCACCACTGAAAAGCAGTAGTCCAGCACCTGGTCGATGGTTTCGCCCTGGCTGCTGCCGGGGCTGAAGTTGGGGTGGATGCCCAGTTCGGCCCGGGGGTCGGCCCGCAGCCGGTCGATGGCGGGGGAGGGGTGGGTGCAGAACACCGTCACCGGCACCCCGGCCCCCAGAAAAAAGTCCATCTCGGCCTGGATGCAGGCGTCGCTGGCCCAGTCGATGTCGAAGGAAAAGGCGATGAAGTTGTCGGCGGCGTAGGTCTTCCGCAGGTCTGCGATGTTGGTTTCAGGGATCATGGGCGCGCCTTTCCGCCCCGGGTCACGGGGCGCTGCGGTCCTGTTTCAGCAGCGCCAGCTGGGACTGCTTGGACGAGGGGCAGTCGATGTATTTTTTGCGGTATTCCTCCTGGGTTTTCAGGCGGTTGGTTTTGCTGCGGTGCACCAGGCGGGCCTGCAGCGCCAGCCCGGCGGCCAGAACGGCCAGGGCCGCCGCCGCGGCGGCGCCGGGCAGCAGCAGCGCCAGCAGCACCGCCCCCGTCAGGCAGGAAAGCACCATTTTATGCCGCACGAACAGCACGCACCACACCGCGGCCGCCCCCAGTGCCGCGGCGGCCGCGCCCCCCGCCGGCAGGGCGGGCCACAGGGCGCGGCAGGCCGCCCAGGCCAGCAAAAAGCCGCCGGCCAGCAGGCCCAGCTGGTACACCACGTACAGCAGAAAAAAGCCTAAAATGCCCAGCCACAGGGCCAGGATGATGCGGATGCTGAGGTAGCCGCGGCCGATCAGGCCGCCCAGGAACCAGCCCAGCAGCCCGAAGAAGGTCCCGCCTGCCGCCCCGCACACCAGCCGGAAGCAAAAATATCCCAAAAAACACAGCAGCAGCGCTGCGGCCGCGGCCGCCAGCAGGTGGTACCAGGGCGAGGCGAGAAAGCCCCGCACCGCCGGCAGGGTCACCCGCTCCAGCAGGTCCAGCAGGGCGGCTGAAAGTTCCCGCAGCCGCGCCCGGATCCATTCAAGGGCGATCAGCATGGGCCGCCGCCTCCCTTCCGCCGGCGCCGGAACGCCGCCGGCGCCTGTCCTTTTTGTCCCGGCCGCTTTCGTCAAAGTGCTGGGTCTTGACCCAGCTGTTCTGGTGGGTGACCTGGCGCCACACGGCCCACAGCACGGCCGGGATCTGCATCAGGTTGTACACCGGCTGGAACATGCCGGCCAAAAGGCAGACCAGCCGCCGCTCGCCGGTGTCCCGGCGGTACATATGGGCGTAGATCAGCCCCGGCAAAAACACAAACAGCAGCATGATGACCAGCACCGCCGCCAGCTCCCAGTTGCCGTAGACCGAAAACAGCTCGGGCAGGATGCTTTTGTGTGAGATCAGGTAGTAAAAGATGATGATCCAGGAAAGCAGCTGGGTGAACACCGACAGCAGGGTGACGGTGGGCAGCATCATGAAAAAGATGGATTCGACCTTGCCCGAGGTGGAGATGTAGGGCGAAATGCGGATGTCCCGGCAGTAGCGCAGGCACTGCAGGCCGCCCTGGCACCAGCGGGCCCGCTGGGCTACAAATTTTTTGTAGGTCAGCACCCCCTGCTGGAACACCCGGTCCTCCTGCAGCAGGCGGGTGCGCCAGCCGCTGAGCAGCAGCCGCATGCTGAAGTCGTAGTCCTCCAGCAGGCAGTCGGTCCAGGGCGTTTCGGGGTTGATGGCAGAAAAGCGGTTGAACTGGCCGTTGCCCGCGGCGCTGACGGTGCCGGTGTATTCCCGCAGGTTCTGCATATGGTTGATGTAGATAAAAAACTCGATGTCCTGAAACAGCGGCAGGAAGTAGTCGCGGGTGAAGGTGCCGATGCGCAGCCGGGTCTGCACCATGCCCACATCGTCCTCGCGGTCCAGGATGACGGCGGCCCGCTCCAGGGTGCGGCGGTTGAGAAACGAGTCGGCGTCCAGCACGCTCATGGCGCACTTGTGGGGGTTCAGCCCCTCGTTTTCAATGATCGCGCGGATCAGCCGGTAGGCGCAGTTGAGGCTTTTGCCCTTGCCCTTCTGGGCCTCGGGCAGGCGGCGGCGCAGCAGAATCAGCTTCTGCCCCGCGCT
>Ga0163159_1003981_pt1 | contig 10797 bp, 11 predicted proteins | sample BioMet9_FD_108702 | JGI IMG/M metagenome (GOLD analysis project Ga0163159, IMG submission 108702) | Microbial communities from bioreactor (seeded with sewage sludge) at Lawrence Berkeley National Lab, California, USA - Biofuel... | ecosystem: Engineered > Bioreactor > Anaerobic > Unclassified ... | reverse complement strand
TAATCCGTTTCGATGGCCAACCACGCTCGTAGGTTGGTTTATTCAGTTGTGACCGCTATTTCTGTTCGAGCCACTCTGCATGCCGGGTGAACGTCCATAACGGTGAGCCTTTTAACGCCATGCTCAGGGCAAGGTGATGTTTATCTGAGATCCGCCTCAATGGCATAAAGCTCACTGAAGACATCGGGCAGATCACACGGATTCAGGTCTTCGACGCTGTGAGCGCCATATCTTTGAAAGACGGAGTTAACCACAGCCGATCCAACTTGGGAGCTGATAATAGACGCTGATTCTTCGATGCTTGTGATATAGCTGTCTTTTTCATTGGCTGTCATCTTTTGCCTCCTTCCTCACAGCTCCCTTTCCAGTAGGTGCTGGTGGTCTTTTAGGCTTCACTGGAAAATCCATGGCCAACGGATTTATCAGCCTGATTAGATTTTAGAAAAAATGGACTCGTATCTACATGGAGCCGACTTGTGGAAAACTTGTATTTGACTTGGACGGCAGAAAAAATAAGAACTCCACCTTTAACTTCTCCAAGGCTAATGATGGAGAACTCAAAGGTGGAGTAGAAAAATTCACATATCTGTGATATAATAAAATACGATTTTTTCGAATGTACATTTTTGCTTGAAAGTGTGCTCTCAGGAGGAACAAACATGAGCTACAGCTACAACAAACTATGGAAATTGTTAATAGATAAGGGCATGCTCAAAAAGGATCTTATGGCAAAAACAAAGATCACCTCATCGACAATTGCAAAAATGGGAAGATGCGAATCGGTAAGTATGGACGTCCTTGGAAGGATATGTACTGAGATGGATTGCAACATTGGGGACATTGTCGATTACGTAAAGGATGAACAATAACTGTGAAGGGAGGAGCTTATCTGTGACGTTATGTTTTGCAGCGCTTATCAAAATTATGAAAATCTGCTCAAAGCCGAAAGTCTATAACAAGGCCCTCTGCGGAGCAGTGGTAAAAACAATTGATGAGTACTATGGAAACATATTAGAGGTGGATGACGGTACGGTCAGCCATCTACTTTCTTGTGATTACAACCTTTCACCAGAAAACATAGTGGAACCGGCTAAGTCGATTTCTCTTGGTAAAGTATCCAAAGGAATGATGAAGTATGTGCTTCCGCTGTTGGATATTGATAAACTCCCACTCGGAGTTCTTGCCTTGCGTAGTATGGCTTTGTCATGCGTGACTGAACCAGACGCGGAAATTGGCAGGATGATTCGCTCAACTTTAGCGACAGCGACATGTTTTGATCCTGCGGATTTTCTTGCTAATATTTTTCTGTATACAGCAGTATCTGTGGAAAATAAGTCTGGCAAGGAGACTATTGATCTTGTAGATAAATCCTTTGTAGACAGCTTTGAAGCCGAACGAGAGTCAATAAAGCTGGAAGCAGACACAATTATTGAGCCTGTTGAGCTTGACCGTACATTAAAGGGCAGTGACTTCGATGCTGTTTTTCGTAAAGTCCAAAGTGATGATGACCTGGATTTGAAAAATAGGAGCGGTCTGAATCTCTATTATTTGGATATTTCAGACTCTGCCTTTGATTATATGGCGCTGAATGATTATCTCTTTGATAGCGTCGGAATGTATGTATATTGCCGAACTCAGATGAAAGAGTTCGAAGATAAGAAGAAAGTCAGAAGCATGGGCGCTAAGGCGCTGCGTCTGATGAGAAACAATGGTAAGCCAGATGAAAAAGGTACCGGGAACGAACTCGGAGAGATGTTGCTTTTTACTTTTCTTGAAGAAGGGCTACATGCGCCAAAACTACTTAGCAAGGTAGAAATAAGTACTGCCGCCAGCCAATTCAGTAGTAAGAGCGACTGTGTTCATCTTCTCAAACGAAAGATCAATGGTGAGATTAGCTATCAATTGGTTTTTGGCACTTCTTGCATAAATGGAAAGATCACAAATGCCATTGACAGTGCCTTTGAAATTATTGCTGCAATAAAAAGCGGGCGCGTAAGAGAACGTCAAATGGTAGATAGTACCTTGTTTAACCATACCTATGATGCTGAAACTACTGAACGACTTCGACAGGTACTGGTTCCAAACAAAACGAGACAAGTTGCACCGGACATGGCATTTGGGGTATTTATTGGTTATTCGTTAGGTGTTGTAGTGGATGATAATGATGCTTTCCGTGCTAAATGCATGGATCAGATGGAAGCAGATATTAAGGCAGTAATTCCTTATATAGAGAAAAAGGTGGTCGACCTTAAGCTTGGTATGCATTCTTATTATTTCTACTTCCTGCCGTTCAATGATGCGGAGGCAGATAAGAAACAGATAATGGACATGTTATTGCTGGGAGGTGGAGATTAAATGAACGACATCACCAGCACCCTTGGACATGCAATATTTGCTGACATTGAAAAAAACGACTATCTTAATGAGATTTATGATGCACTGCTACATAATGATTTCCTTCGCTTGTTCCAAATAGAAGATATTAAGCCAAAGGACATCCCGATAGAGGATGCTTTGAGATTTGCCGATTTGCTTTCAAAGTCTGTTAATACAGAACAGTCAGAGCAGCACCGTTCCTTGGCACAGGAGATCATTACACTTTTAGACCTACTGAATCCTGGAAATGAAGATATTCAATATGTGATGGGGTCAGTGCTTTCAAGTGCGAGTAATTACCTTGGATTGCGGCATAGTGTTCCTGATTTTGAGGAAGGCAATATTTTTGACAGATTGTCAGATGAAATCAATAAAGATTATCTGCGAATACCATCGGAGGAGAACAGCTTTTTTCTGAGTTCTCAAAAGACTGTATATGACCATATGGGCAAAGATGATTATTTCAGTTATTCTGGCCCGACTTCAATGGGCAAGTCTTTTGTAATGAGGACATTTATCAGAGAACGTATTCGAAAAAGTCCTGACTGTAATTTTGCAATCCTCGTGCCTACAAAGGCGCTGATAAATGAGTTCTCTAAGGAGATAGCAGATAATCTCGGAGAGCTTCTTCGACAACATGATTATAGAATTATCACCTCAGCTGGTGCCATGATTCTTCAGGAAAAGAATGAGCATAAATACGTGTTTGTAATGACTCCAGAGCGTATGATGTATCAACTGATCGGTTTTAAGGATATTCCGGTTCAGTACCTGTTTATAGATGAGGCACAAAACATCTCAGAGAAAGAAGGTCGTAGCGCTTTCTATTATCAGGTAGTTGGCATTCTAAATCGATCGGAGCCTCGCCCGCATGTTATTTTTGCATCTCCTCATATTCCTAATCCGGATGTATATCTGGAGCTGATTCCAAGTGGAATTCAGGGAGACCGGTCGGAGATGACATCGTTGTTCACTCCGGTTAGTCAGGAAAAGTTCCTAATAGATTTACAAGAACAAAAGCTTGGGTACTACAATGGACTTACCCAAGAGCTGCACGCAATACATTCCTTTGGGGATGATTGCAATTTTATGTCATTTATATCTGAATTGGGTCAAGGAAAGAAAAACCTGATTTATTGTAATGCCAAAGCCAAGGTTGTGCGTTTTGCTCGGAAATATGCTGATACCCTGCAACAGTTGGATGATCCCGACTTAATTGCACTGGCATCAGAAATTCGGGAGCAGGTGCATGAAGATTACTTTCTTGCTGGTACGGTTGAGAAAGGGGTTGCGTATCACGTTGGATATCTTCCTACGAGTATCAGGCTGCGTATAGAAGAATTGTTCCGGAAACGTGACGGCGGTATCCATACAATCTTTTGTACGAGTACATTGCTGGAGGGAGTGAATCTTCCCGCAGACAATTTGTTTATTACAGACTATAAAAACGGCTCCTATCCGATGTCGGCAGTGGAATTCCGAAACCTTATAGGACGTGTAGGCAGGATTCAATATACTCTGTATGGGAATGTATTTCTGGTTTGCTTGGCGGATGATGATAAGACTAAACCAGAAAACTATGTAACATTGCTGAAGAAAGACGTGGAACCGCAGACATTGTCCATTATTTCTATCAGCGACAAAGAAAAAGAATATGTACTTGATTGCCTGCGAAAAGGAAAGACAAGGCTTGAAAAGTTAAGCGATCAAACGAATGAACAGTTTTCTCTGATGCGGAAAGCGGCCAATATTTTACTTCGTGAGATTATGCTTGACCGACGCGGTAGAATCCGCCGAGAGTTTGAAACAAAAATGACCGCAAATGATCCGGCTCTGATAAAGGAGATGTTCACTGGTAGGAAAAACGAGCCAGATGATGACATCAATGTTTCTGTGGATCAGGTTGATAGAGTTGTCGCAGCTATCGAAGCAGGGCTGGATTACCCGAAAGTTAATATATACGGCTATGTCGGATTTCAGCCTACGCTACAGTTTCTTGAAGGACTTTGTGATGCATTCGACTGGGAGACTTACGAGAGCAGCACTCTGGGGCATTTAAATAAAGACGGAAAACACTCTAATCTTAGATTTTATGCAACATTGCTGACACAGTGGCTTACTGGAAATGGGATTAAGTACATGATTGACCAGGCCATCTCGTATAAGCAAGGGAAGAATATTTATATCGACGGAGAATCAAGGCCGTTCGATGACGGAGAGGAACACAGGAACAAAGTGATTGAGGATACACTCAATAATGTAAATGATATTATTCTGTTCCGGCTGTCAAATTATTTCATGCGATTCTCAACTGAGCTGAAGAAGTATAATCGGCGGGACTATTTGTCAAATGACTGGTATGAGTTTGTAGAATACGGAACCACAAACAAGGTATGCATTTTGCTTCAGAAGAATGGATTTTCTCCGGAAACAGCGACGTACATACAGAAGCATGAGGACAAATATATTACCAGAACAGATGATGGAGTGAGAGTCTTACCGGCTCTGCTCCAATGTGAGAGAACATCTGTCAAGGAAGAAGCAAAAGCGGTATATAACAATGTACCGGAACTATTCACCGAATGATTTCGTGGAGGAGAATGCTGAATTCTCACAACACAACGATGAGCTCTGCCGAAAACATGATGTGATGGGGTACAGTTAACGCTTTAAGAGAATGAATGCAAGGCCTGATTAAAGATATAGAGGTGATAAATTGGGTGAACAAGTGATTATTAAAATGAACTCAAAGCCGATAAAGCATCTTCTTAACGCGGATGATAAGTTGGCGAGTCTGATTATTAAAATTGGTAACTTAACTTACGTTCCCCATGACGATAATTCTTATGGCTTTCTTGTGCATGAAATATTAGAGCAAATGCTTTCGACAAAAGCGGCGAGAAAGATCCACGAGCGTTTACAGAAATTATGCAATGGAAATATTACACCTGAGAGAATTAATTCCATGACGGATGAACAGATTAAATCTATAGGTACATCCTTTCAAAAAGTAAGGTACATACGAAATCTAACAAATGCAGTAATTGACAGAACAATTATTTTTGATTCTTTGATGTCTTTAAGCGACGAGGAGGCAATAAAGGCACTGACCAAGATTCAGGGTATAGGTAACTGGACAGCAAAGATGTACCTGATTTTTGTACTAAATCGTCCGGATGTTTTGCCTTTTGAAGATGGAGCTTTTCTACAAAGCTATAAATGGTTGTATAACACTGATGATGTATCAAAAGAATCAATAATAAGAAAATGTGAATGCTGGAAACCGTATTCATCAATAGCGTCGAGATATATGTATATTGCTCTTGATAGTGGAATGACAAAAAAAACAGTAGAAAATTGGAGGTAAAAGGAATGGCAAAGCAGCAGGATTTAAGAACATATCGCAGGCGAGGTGTCACTCGTGAAAGTGGATACCATACCTGCGATGAAACAACGGGCGGAGAATGCCTGATAAAAAGAGCAAGCCAATATGTTTGTCAGAAAAAGCAGGAGGTTTTCGTATTTAAAAGAAGCTCACTTGAACTGGTAGAGCTATTCGAAAAGGGCATTTCCATGATTGCTTTTGGCGGATATATACATACGAATGCGAAGGCGGTGGTTTCGTTAGACATGAGCTATTGCTATGAAGGGCAAGGATATGCCATTGGTGAAGGAATAGAGCAGGTGGTTGAGGGAAATAGTTGGGAAAATATAGGGTTTCACGCTGAACAGATAATCAATAAGGAATCAACAATAATTGATGTTGTTGTAAAAATGACAATTACAAGTTGTGCTGAAAACATTCTTGATTTTATCTCATTCGATTTTAATGTGGTTGATAAGGATGAGTTTACAGACCTTTCTTGTGCAGTGAGTTTTTATCAGAAAACCTATATGCATGTTCCATACCTTTATTATTTGAGAACGGATTTGCCATTTGAAAAATATCTTTCGGGAAATATAAATTTGTCAGAAGGAAGACGGGTTGTTCTTAAAAGTTGTAATAGATGTGGACGATATTTACCAATCAATATAGATGATGAAATGAAAACATTAAGTTTTTCACTTCATTGTAAAAAACGTGCTCCATGTGTACATTCTACTTTTAGAGCATATGAGATAAAAAACAGAAACGAATTGAAACCTTCAGATCTAACAGGACTTAAGCTGGAGGGTAACAAGGTCATTTCCTATTATGGCCACCAGTTGGAATGTAAGGCGTGCAAAAAATTTTTTGTTAATGCGCCATTAAACCCGCAAAGAAATGCGCAGCAGTTTAAAGAAGACGGTTTACGCCGACGCGCTATTGAAGTACTGGTTAACGATTTGTTACATAGGAACCTTGTTCATTTCGAATTTGAAAACAGAACAAAGAAGGAGTTTTCCAAGTATATCTGGGAAAAATTTAATAAACGATGTTTTAAATGCGGCCCAGATTCAGATCCTATTGCATTAGGAGAAATGGCGTTAGACCATACATTACCGCTGGCGTATTTATACCGGCTTGATGAAACAGCTACTTGCTTATGCAGTAGTCACAATTCGCAAAAGAGTGACCATTTTCCGGTGGATTTCTATAGTGAAGATGAACTGGAGCGGCTCAGTAATATTACCGGGCTTGGCTTGAAACAGTTACATACTCGGGAAGTTAATAAGGAAGTACTTGATCTTTTGATTAAAAATGTGGTGTGGTTTTACGATGAATTTTTGATGTCACCTGACTACCAAAAGGTTCGAGATGGAATAAGAACAGCGGACAAGATCAATGATTCGCTTAAACGTATTATAGCCAGTAAAGTTGATTTGGCTGAAGAATACAAGAAACGTACAGGTAAATATCCTACTTCTGTGACTATTAAATAACGAAAAACAGACTGCAGGCTATATTTGACCTGCAGTCTGTAATGCTATTATTTCTTTATCAGGAATAGGTATTGATGCTCAACAGTTGCGCCTTTATCTTTTATTCCATGTTTTTCGATTTCTTGAACGTTTTCGCTTCCTCTGTACACTTCAGTAAAATACGGAGCTGCCCTTTTTGATAGTTCTTCTGCCATATCGACTTTATCTGTTTTCCCAAGATGAAGTACTACTTTACCATGAGGTTTTAGAACAGAAAAACACATTTCAAAGAACGATTGATAAACGTCAAAATCTTTTTTTTGCTTCTGATCAAGAAAAAGAGTTTCAGCTTTTTTGTAATCCACGGCCTCCCAACCACACAGCCATAAACGCATCCAATTTTGCATATAGAATCTAATTGAATCAGCGAACGGAGGTGAACAGATAATTGCGTCTACAGATATCCCTTTTTTGCTGAGATCATTGTAATCACCATAAATTGTCTTACCACTGATGTATCGGTCGAAGGAGCCTTTGTCAAATGAAAGCATAAGCTTGTCTTTGATGTGCTCAACAACATTTTTGTAAACGAAGTCTCCTTTTGGTGCGTATGGAGTTAGTGGATGCGAGTTTCTTGATAAGGCATACGGTCTGTTGCCATGCAAAACATGTAGAAGACATGAAAAAATCATGGCCTCAGGGGGCGTTATTGAAGCATGGATTTTGGGAACAAAAAATCGTCTGGCACATAGTATTTCTCTGTAAGTATCAGGGTGAAAATATGCCGGTAGTTTTCCGTTGAATCCAAAATCATTGTATTCCTGTATGTCTTGATCAATAGCAGTCGTTGCTTTGTTCTCGTTAATATAATAATTGAGCAATTCGAGTGTATTTAAGCAATCTTCAAGACTTGGCTTTTGTAGTTTTGCGAGAGTAACTACGTATGCCAACTCGCTTAAATCGTTTCCAATTCCAATGCGCCCTTGTAGACACGCTTCCAACGGTATGGTTCCTACGCCGCATAAAGGATCGAGAACAATATCACCTGGTTTGGTAAATTGATTCACCATAAAATGTGCGATTGCAGGTTTCAACTTTCCGTGATAGGAACATAGCGAGTGCCATGGGTGGCCCCAGTTTCTGCCTGAGTAGGGCTCATGCTTATAAGGCATGTTTTCAATGAAATTTTTGGCTTCATCTTTAAAGCGTTTCTCTGGTGAACCATTTTTATGGAGCTTGAATTTTAATAAGCGCTGAGATAAGACCATTCCGTTTTTAGATCTTCGCTCACGAAGAATTTCTTCTGCATAAAGCTCGAAACCGTGGTTTTGGCAAATTACAGAAAGAATTTCATGGGTAGGGATATGTACACCGGCGAATTGAGAATCACCGATATCCATGATGAAGGTGCCTTGATCTTTTAACACATGGGATAACTTATCTATAACTTTATCCATGTCTTGAAAATAGCCAGCAACCATTAATGGGATTCGCTTATCATATGCGACCGGTTCCAATTCATCAATGAATGGTTTTACGCAATCAAGGATAGCAATATCTTTTTTTCGCTTTGAAACATTGTTTATCCCAGCGATAATTCCCTTGGAGTGAAATACAGGCAAGTCTTTTTCTGATTCAATACAATCCGTGAGTTTTAGTTCGAGCTTTGTGTTTCGGATGTAGTTAGTTCCATTTAAATAGGGCGGTGATGTTATAACACAATCAATAATACTTTCTGCATCTATGTTACGTGAGTCAGGATCTAAGCAAATTGTTTCAGCGAGTGTCGGACAGTCATTGCTGTCTATATCTGAAATTGCGTCTTCGATCTTTTGAATAAAATTTTTAATTACATTTCTATCAGCATCGTCCTTTTCTGTTGCTTTAGCGGCACGCAAATCACCTTGCCTAATCATTTTTGATGCGCGTACTGTGATGGAAGCTAATAAAACATAGGCTATATTTTGGGTGTCAGCATCTGCTATTTTATCAACTTCTGCCTTCATTGCTAACAGTATGCGTAAAACATCTTCGTCAAAGAATTTTTCAAAACCGTTCCACTCGATTGGCTCAAGAGATAACTGGTAATTATAATTTTTTATTCTCTCAAGAAATCTTTTTAAGCTTGAGCTTCCTACCCCGGTCTCTCTTAGACGGCGCACTGAGTTAACCTTGGCCTCTATAACTCGCTGCATAAATGGATTTGTTTCACTATAATATGATGTGATTCCATATTTTGATGCTGCAAGTGATGTTGTTCCAGTCCCACAAAAAGGGTCATAAACAGTCTGAATTTTTTCAATCCCGACCTCCTTGAGAAGGTCTTCAATTAGGCAAGAAGAATATCCTTCAAGATATGAATACCAGCGGTGTATTCTTTCTTCTTTATTGAGTGCAAATGTCCCTGCCGCTGCTTTTGAATATTGTTTACTCATGCTTGTCCTCTTTTCCTTGGCTGGTGTGTTCGATGACATCTTCTACTGAGCAATTAAAATAATTGCAGATACGATCGATAATATCGAGGGATACTATTTCTCCTCGTCCCATCTTATCGACAGTAGATTTTGAAATCCCAGCTTTTTGCATGAGCTCTTTTTTTGTCATATCCTTGTCGATTAACAATTTCCAAAGTGGTTTGTATGTAAATGCCATGATTTTACCGCCTTTCCATACAAGCATAAAGCATAAGTGGTGAGAAGTCAATATATAAGTATTTAGGAAAAAGTGAATAAACACTGAATTCTGTTGCGGCATAACAAGGGCTGTGCTATAATACAATACGTATTGTTACACAGGAGATTGATCAATGAAAGCAATTACTTTAATTCAACCATGGGCGACTCTAATAATTTTAGGGGAAAAGAAAATTGAGACGCGGAGCTGGAGCACAAATCTTCGAGGAGAGATTGCCATACATGCGGGTAAAAAAATAGATAAAAGTGTATTTGAAAAACCATATTATCGCGAGGCGTTTAAGAAATACGGCATAACTGTAGATAATATTATCACATCTTCGCTTATAGGCAGGTGCAAAATCGTTGATGTAAAGAAAACGGAAGATCTTATTGACGTTATTTCAGAACAGGAACGCGTATTTGGTAACTATGATTCTAATCGATATGGGTGGATATTAGATGACTTTGAAGCAATTGAGCCCATCCGAAATGTTAAAGGAATGCTTGGACTTTGGAATTATAATTTTTGAAATAAGGCTATTATATGAATAATACCTACGATAATTCAGCTATAGCGTCTTACATAAAGTGGCTGGAACTGAAAGGCAATAAATAACCTATCATGAAATCCATGAATGAGGGTTGAGACGATGGCAATTGTGGAGCAATTCCCTTGTACCAACCCGACGCCAAGGTGGAGACAGTGGACGCCAGACCCGGATGCCATATATAAGGTACGTTCAAGCAGTGGAGCAATTCCCGCGAACGTACAAAAGCGTGTAGATAAGTTTTCGCGAACCGAAAAGAGCGGTTGAACAATTCCCGCGAATGAACGGGCAGAAAATCGGAGGTTCACGAGAACTGGTCAATAAGGAGACATCAAGATGGAGCAATCGAGCCATGT
>Ga0163159_1003974_pt1 | contig 10814 bp, 9 predicted proteins | sample BioMet9_FD_108702 | JGI IMG/M metagenome (GOLD analysis project Ga0163159, IMG submission 108702) | Microbial communities from bioreactor (seeded with sewage sludge) at Lawrence Berkeley National Lab, California, USA - Biofuel... | ecosystem: Engineered > Bioreactor > Anaerobic > Unclassified ... | reverse complement strand
GTCTCCGTATCCACCTTCCTTTTTCGAAAGTGGATTTTTCAAGACCTTCCGGATCCCTTTTACAACCTGTGCCTTTACAGAACCATCGAGATTCTTTAAATCATCTTCTGCTTCCGGTAGGTATTCCAAAGTCCAGTTCATTCAAACTCCGGTTCGGCTGCATTTGCAACATCCTCTTCTGTGAGCCCTAAATCCTTCATTACCTGGGCTTCGCTTAAGCCGGGCTTCTCCGCATTTTTTTCAAGTCTGGCTTGTGCTTCAACCATCAGGGCGTAATTTTCCTCTATTTCTGTAAGTCTGTCATATTCTGCAGGTGAAAGAATTATTGCTGAAGGCTGGTTGTTTTTGAGGACGATAAGCCTGCTTTCTTTGTGGAGCCTGTCAAAAATTTGTGAAGCCTTTCCGCGGTTGAACATTGTAACCGGAATAAAGCTTTTTAATAGTTGCTGAACTTGTGCCATAATATGCCTTCTTTGATTAAAATATAGCATAAGTTAGTATATTTAGCAACAAATAGTAATTACTATCCGTTGTACTTTTCCCCCACGGCGTTCGCGGGCTGCTTCATTGGCGAACAGGTATGAACTTAATCCTTGTTTATGATATGCTATTATGCATGGCAGTCTATACTATTGGAAACTAATCAAGGAGACGCGTGAAAGGCTACATATATCGCAGGAAGAACTTTGCGGAGTAGTAATCGCAGTCTCGACGCTATCAAGAATTGAAAACGGTAAAGGCTCCATCCAAGAAAGTCCGCGAATATCTTTGCCAGAAGTTAGGACTGAGCAATCAACTCATGGCAGGAGAAGTGACAGAAGTGGAAATGAAGCGGACCGTCTTGGAAGCTTACGCGCTCTTCCGCGTGCTGAACAATGAGAAAGCCATCTCTGATTCAATTGAAATGGTAAACAAGGATCTAGGAAGAGATTATTCCATCTCAAAAGAGAATTTCTAAATTTACATCATTTTCCAAGAACGCTATGTTGCTTCTCAAAATTTATGATTATTATAAGTTAGTTTATTATAAAAGTGCGCCGTCTACTAATGGTAATGAGTACACTTTATATTATACCATTAATGGTGTATCAAGGAGTTGGTAATGAAAAGAAGATCAAGTTTTAAACACATTGTTTTACTGGCATTCTGTTTATGTATGGGCGTACGTGCATTCGCTGAAGGGCAGCAGCGGCTTTCGTTCTGCGCGGATTTCATCGGCTCCGGTCCACTGTTCAGCGCAAACATTGAATATGCCCCGTCTGCGCATTGGGATGTGGGCACGGGTGTGACGCTGAGCATTTTCCCCGTGGCGGAAGTGCATCTGCTGGCAAGGTACAATTTCACGGACTATTTTGTTTCGCCGTATGTGCAGGTTTCGGCGTCGTTCCTGTACCCCGGCCAGATTGACAACAACGAAAACTGGTTCAACAGCAAGGTGGCTGCCGGTGCCAAGTTAAAGTTCGGCAAGCTGTTTTTCTGCGGCATTGGCGGTGGCTATAATTTCATCGGCCAGAACCTCGCGCCGCTTTTATCATACAACGGTTTCTTCCCCACGGCGTTCGCGGGCATTACGTTCCTGCGCTGGTAATTGCTTGTACGTACAAAAAAAGCCGGCCCGCTGAAGTTTCCTTCGGTAGACCGGCCTTATCAGTGTGCGGTGGAATTGCTTCCATCGCATCTGCTGCCAGTTCTGATTCTGTGAATCAGAATTATTTTTCAATCATGAGCAGCGTCTTTGAGTCGAGCTTGAGTGAAGCACCGGCGTTTTTCTTGTCATGGAGTTTCACCACGAGCACTTCAACGCTGCTTCCGCTTGCTGAGAGGTGGAGCACGATGGTGAAGAATTCCTGAAGAGCCTTCGGAACGCTGTCATCAAGTTTGTCACCTTCTGCAGTTGCTGACATCCAGACTGCCACTTTGGCTGATTTTGCATATTTCTCAACAGCCTTCATGTCGTCTGCGCTTACCTTTGAAAGGTCAACACCGTCAATCACTACGCCTGCGACTGCAATGCCGCCTGCTTTAAGCGCGTCGAGTGTGTTCACCACTTTGGAAAGATTGAAGTTTTCCTGGTTGAAGTTGAGAATCGTGCGGTTGCGCATGATTTCAGCTTTAACTTCGTCTGCGTTTGCAAGACTTTTTTTCTTTCCAATTTCAGTGAAAATGCCTTCGTACCAGGAGATGACGTTTTCGCTGTGCTGGTCGAAAGAAACGTGCACAAGCTGTTTGCCGTTGAGAAGTGTATCCATTCCGAACTGAACCAGAACAGATGTCTTTCCAAGACCTTTCTTTGACGTTACGATACCGATTTCGCCTGCTTTGAGACCGCCGTCTGTGGCTGCATCAAAAGTGCGGATCGGGCTGCGTTCATACAGTTCCTGTTTTGCCATCTGATACTCCTTATTTTGCAGTTCCGGCCTTGCGCTTCTCTGCATAGTCTTTGATAAGAGCGTCTGCAACTGCGTTTGGCACTTTTCCATATTTCAGGAATTCCATGGTGAACTCTGCCTTTCCCTGTGTAGAAGAACGAAGAATGGTAGAGAATCCGAACATTTCTGAAAGCGGTACTTCTGCGTTGACGGTAGAAGTGTTGTTTTCATCGGTTGTATCAATAATAACACCACGGCGCTGATTTATCAAACCAAACATATTGCCCTGGAATTCAGTCGGTCCGGAAATAGAGACCTTCATGATAGGCTCAAGAATGCACGGTTTTGCCTTTGCATATCCTTCGCGGAATGCGCCGATAGCTGCTGTCTGGAATGCGATATCTGAAGAGTCAACCGGATGGTACTGACCATCATTGATGGTGACGCGCACGTTGACAACCGGGAATCCGATGAGGGAACCTTTTTCAACTGCCTTCTTGAAACCTTTGTCGCAGGACGGAATGAATTCGTTAGGAATTGCACCGCCTTTGATTGCGTCCACGAACTCGTAGTCCTTGTCTGGAAGCGGTTCCATGAAGCCTGCAACACGACCGTACTGACCGGAACCACCAGTCTGCTTCTTGTGCGTGTAGTTGAAGTCTGCGCGCTGAGTGATTGTCTCGCGGTATGCAACTTCCGGCTGGGAAACGTTTACTTCGCAGTTGTATTCACGTTTCATACGCTCGACATAAACGGCAAGGTGAAGCTCACCCATACCTTTGATGATTGTCTGGTTAGACTCCGGGTCAACGTAGCACTGGAAGGTTGGATCCTCTTTGGTGAAGCGGTTTAAAGCCTTTGACATGTTCATTGCATCGGTCTTGTTCACCGGAGTGATAGCTTCGGAAATAACCGGGTTAGGAATGAACATGGAAGTCATAGCGTAGTTGAGTCCGCCGCCGCAGAATGTGTCGCCGGAAGCGCAGTCAACGCCGAAGAGGGCAATGATGTCGCCCGGTTCGCCTTCGTTGATGTCTTCCATTGCAGAAGCGTTCATACGGACAAGACGACCAACTTTAAACTTGCGCTGTGCGCGTGTGTTGAAGAGTTCGTCGCCCTTTACAATCTTGCCCTGGTAGATGCGCACATAGGTGAGCTGGCCATACTGACCGTCATCAAGTTTGAATGCGAGCGCAACGCACGGTTTGTCCGGCACGTTGAAAAGCTCAACCTGAGATTCGTTGTTGTCAAGGTCAAGCGCGTAGTTGTGAACTTCAGTTGGATCAGGCAGATAGCGCTGAACGCCGTCGAGCAACGGCTGGATGCCCTTGTTCATATGTGCTGAGCCGCAGAAAACGCCGACAAACTGTTCTGCAAGTGTTCCTTTGCGGATTGCTGCAATTACTTTGTTCTGGTCTACGTTCTCGTAGCCTTTTTCCATGATGTCTTCCATGAGGGAGTCGTCGAACATTGAAGCTGCATCGTACAGTTCCTGCTGCTTTGCCTTTGCGTCTGCAACCATCTCTGTTGGGATTTCTGCAGTGCGCACTTCCTCGCCGTCAGGACCGTCGAAGTAGTATGCCTTCTGAGCGATGAGGTCTACAACGCCCTGAAGTTTGTCTTCAAGACCTATTGGAAGCTCCATCATGTATGCATTGAGTCCGAGCTTTTCACGGAGCTGTTTGCACACGCGGAGCGGATTTGCACCCTGGCGGTCGCATTTGTTTACGAATGCGATGCGCGGTACATGGTAGCGTTTGAGCTGGCGGTCAACGGTGATTGACTGTGACTGAACACCTGCAACTGCGCAGAGGACGAGGATTGCTCCATCAAGAACGCGGAGTGAGCGTTCAACCTCAATGGTGAAGTCAACGTGGCCTGGGGTATCAATAAGGTTGATTGTGTATCCCTTCCAGTTGACCTGGGTTGCTGCTGACTGAATCGTGATACCACGCTCACGCTCCAGATCCATACTGTCCATCGTTGCGCCAACACCGTCTTTTCCATGAACCTCATGGATCTGATGAATCTTGTTCGTGTAGAACAAAATACGCTCTGACAGTGTTGTTTTACCAGAGTCAATGTGGGCGCTGATTCCGATATTTCGTACTTTTGAAATATCAAAGCTCATATTGTATACCTCTCAAAAAAAAATTCTCAAATTATGAATATCTGCAGAAAACAGACTTCCGCATAATGCAAGTCGTACTACTATATTAAAAAATACCATTAAATTCAATAGACTTTTCATTATAATGGCAAACTTTGTCAAAAAATGTGTTAAAAAGTAATGAAAAAGACCATTTTTCCCACCCATTTTATTCTTCTTGAGGAACCTCTCAGCGATGTTGAAATCGATACGTCAGTTGCGCTTAGTGCGTTGTCATCAAGGTGGAATGAGACTGACGCTCCCCCTGAAGCTGCGGAATACGTAGCCCCTGAAAAAGACGCTGACAGTGAACAGCTGCTTTTACTGCCGCACTTCTGCGCTCCTGCGGAACATGTTGTTTTGAGCAAAGGCGTTGTCCGGTGGAGGGAAATGCCGCCTGTATATGTTGGCTTGGCTGATTCGACTTCATAGGAAACGGCTGCGTGTGAAGAGAACGTCATCTTTTCCCGCCGCAGGGAAGTCTCAAATCTAAAATGGTAAACAGATGCTTCTGTGGGGGCGGATTGTTTTGTGTCCGCCGCGCAGAGAATTCCCATGCGTACTGAATTTTTTCCGGCTGAGAACGTGTATTGCGGATTGACGGAAATTTGATATTTTGTGTCGATGCAGGTGCCGTCGGCAGTGTAAAATAAATCGCCCGCAGCAAAAAAAGATGTGCCTAGATAGAATGTGCCCAGAGAAACGCCGTTGTGTGTACGGAACCACCAGACGCCGCCTCCGAAGGGATCTGCATGTATTCCCACGGCCGACGAGCTGTGGAAGAAAGGCAGTGAAAGCGAAGAGTCCAGCTCGAAAGCAGGCAGTTTGACGGAAGAAAAACGCGGCCTCTCTGCAAACCATGAACTGCTTTCTTCGCCGGAAAACGTTGTCATGCATACTGTTGCGGAACCTGTTATTGACATGCGTTCTTTGTAAAAAGATGAAGATACGCTCGCCAGATACTCTCCTGAAAAAAAATAGGCGCATTCCAGTGTGGGAACAAAATTCATTTGCACGACAGGAGCAAGACGCAGCGCGACGGCCGGCCCGGTTGACGGCGGCGTTTTGGACGGAAGCGAAGGATTTATTCCTGGCGAAAAAGATACTGGCCGGCGAACTGCACTCGATGCAGAAAAACGCGGGTCTTTGAGCCGTGAAAAAGAACCTGAGAAACGAAGCAGGCCGACAAGTAAGTCTGTAGTACAAAACGTCTTTTCGTTTCCAAGATGCAAATTTGCCCCCCACGACGGCGTGAGCAGGGAAATAAACGACTTGGTGAAAGAAGCGCACGAATCGCAGAACGATGAAGCGTCTGACGGACAGAGATTTGCCAATTCCGCAAAAGAAGTGTTCTTCAGAGTCGCAGCTCCAAATGAAGTGAAAGGACCTAAAGTTAGCCGGCATGAGGCGGACTGTTCAATCGACACCGCCGGCAAACCTTTCTGTTGAATAGAGCAAACAGGAAGCGACACTTCTGTTTCCGTACATACCGTGGCAGCGGGTTGCGCGCCTGCCAGTGACCATGAGACAAATAGAATCAAACTGTGAATAAAAAGTTTTCTCATACCATAGTAATTGCAGTGAATTTGAGAATTTTCAAAAAAAATAATCTTTTTCTGAAAATTTGCAGCATACTTCATGAAATGTCACCACTTGCAATCTTTTCAAATATTTGCTATAGTTCGTAAAACTACGGCAAAATAGTGTCGTAGAAAAGAAATTTGTCAGTCCCAAAAACCGCAAGAGGCGCTTGGGTGCATATCGTTAGGAAAAATCTATTCGTTAAAGCAGCAGTTACAAATCACTTCCGATTTGAAAAACTCCTTCTTGTTTATTTTTTTTCATTATGCGGTTCTGAGACTAACATGAGATGGCGTCACTGTACGCCGGGGAACCATAATGGAAGAAGAATCAATCTCTTTTGAAGACTTGGGTCTTGATGAAACGACCCTCGCTGCTGTCGCCCGCAAAGGGTTTGTCACACCGTCACCAATTCAGGTGCTCGCCATTCCGCGTCTCTTGAACGGAGAGGCGAATGTCATTGCACGCGCACGCACCGGCACCGGCAAGACGGCCGCGTTCGGTCTGCCGCTCGTGCAGAAGCTTCGCGAAGGAAGCGACCATGTGCAGGCAATCATCCTTGAGCCAACACGTGAACTTGCCATGCAGACGTGCACCGAAATGTCATCGTTTACCACCGGACAGCATCCGAGAACCGCAGTTGTGTACGGCGGCGCTTCCATGGGCGAACAGATACGCGACTTGCGCCGTGGTGTGGAAATTGTCGTGGGTACTCCTGGTCGTGTGCAGGACCTCATTGACCGTGGCGTTCTTAAAATTGACAAAATCGATTTCTTCATTCTTGATGAAGGGGACGAAATGCTCGACATGGGCTTCGTCGATGACATTGAGAAGATATTTTCTTCAGCAAATCCAGCATGCCGCGTGCTTTTGTTCAGTGCGACAATGCCAGCCCCTATCTTGAAGATTGCTTCAAAATTCATGGGCGAGTACGAGATTGTTGAGGAAGAGGGGCACGAAGAAGAACCGCTCCTCATTGAACAGAAATACTGGATTGTCCGTCAGAACGAAAAGATTGAAGCGCTCGTCCGCCTCATCGACATTTCCCCTGACTTCTACGGTCTGGTGTTCGTGCAGAAGAAAACAGATGCCGACTATGTGAGCAAGGTGCTCGATGAAAAAGGGTACCAGGTTGCGGCTCTCCACGGAGACGTACCACAGAGTCAGCGCGAGAAAATCCTTGCCCGCTTCAGAGCAAAGAAGACCCGCATTCTTGTCGCTACCGATGTGGCGGCGAGAGGCATTGATATAGAAGGGCTTACCCACGTGGTGAACTATGAGCTGCCGTTCGACGGACCGACGTATGTGCATCGCATTGGTCGTACCGGTCGTGCAGGAGCCGCTGGTTGCGCCGTGACCTTTGTTCGCCCTGAAGAGCGCCGCCGCATGGAATATCTCCGTGCAGCAATACGCCGCTCGTCAAAAGGCGAAATGAGCGAAGGTTCGATTCCGTCAGTTGAAGAAGTCATAGACGTGCAGAAAGTGCGCCTCTTCGACCAGGTGAAGGAAAAGCTCGGTTTGAAACTCCCTGAAGAAAAGGAAGAAAATCCGAAGGCAGAGAAGAAGGCCGTGGAACAGAAAGCGCCTGCTCAGTCAGATGATGATGAGCTGGTGCCGCTCCCGGAAAACGCTTCGGAGAATACAGCTACAGTTACTGCTCAGCAAAATGAGACAGATGAAAATCATGTAGAAGAAAATGGAACAGTGTCGGAAGAACATCCGTCAGCTGAAGAAAGCGCCGCCCAAGGAAGCGAAGTGTCTGCAGAAGACGCCTCCGCTCCGGAAGCCTCCGCTGATTCTCAGACCGGCGATGATGCAGCAGAAGCTGACAAGAGTTCGTTGGAACCTTCTGAAGACGAAGCGCCCGTTGCGCCTACACCGCATCTCCGCAAAGGAGACCCGGTGTTCGATCAGCTCGCGGCGGAACTTTGTGTGAATCAGGACCCGCAGGAAGTGCTTGCTTCGCTGCTTGCCGCAACATACGGCAACTCGCTGAGCAAGAACCGCTACGGAAGAATAAATGATGGCAGTGCCGGCAAACGAGGCGTTGCCGTGGGTGCAGATCAGATTCGCATCTACGTGCAGCTCGGTTGGCACGACGGGTACAATCCGCGTGGCATTGCCGACTTCTTCAGCGACTTGCTTCACATTCCGGGAAAATTAGTTGATCAGATAGACATGGCAGACAAGTTCTGCTTGGTTAGTTTGCCAATAGATGCAGGTAAGAAAGCGCTCGAACTTTCAGAAAGCGATCATTCGCTCCCGCACATGCACCAGGATTCAAAGGCTGGTGGCGGTGAGGGACGCGGTGGCCGTGGAGGAAGGGGCGGCTTCGGCGGCGGACGCAGCTTCGGCGGAAGAGGCGACTCTTTTGGCGGACGGCGCGGCTTTGGCGGCGGGCGTGATCGAGATGATCGTGGCGGAAGAAGCGGCGGTTACGGACATGGCGATGGAAGAAGAAGTTATCGTTCTCACAGAAGTGCAGACGGTGATTTCAACAGCTCATCTGATGCTGAATCATTTGTTTCTACACGCGATGCCGTTGCTGCTACAGCCGGCGGACGCTCGGAAAAGAAATCATATGCAAGTCACGGTGACGCTCCTTTTGCAGAACATCATGACCGTTACGCAGTAGGTAAGTCAGGCGATGACCGCAGACGTTCTTCTTCTGGAAGAGGCGGCTACGGCGGACACGAACATGGCGAACATGGCGCACGCGGTGGTTCTCATGCACGCGCAAATGTGCACACTGCTACAGAACGCAGTGCAAGTGCGGGGCTTTATAAAAAGAAGTCCGGTGCTGCCGAAGAATATTGATTGAAATAGTTATTTAATTCCATAAAATAAAAACGCTGGCAGTATAGAAAATCCATACTCCCAGCGTTTTTTTTATAGTGCGCCTTTTACTTGTTATAGCTTTTCACCCATCGGAGAATCGGTTTGAACCAGTCGTCTTCACCGGCACCTTCAAGTAGAAAACGCTCGTAGGTGAACTGCATGTGTGCGACAATTGCATCGCGGTCATCTTTGCTGATTTCAGGAGCGTTAAGGAACATATCATTCATGAATTTCACCGCATCGTTTGTGGTAAAAAGTTCCGGAGTGATTTTTGTCATCATGTAGAGCGCCGCAGGAATGCAGTTGACACTGTGCTGTTTTACATAGAGCACCGTTTCGGCAATTTTAATCGCATGATTGTAAAGCTCCGCGTTCCACTGATTCTTTTCCTGCTCAGTAAAATGCTCACGTTCAAAAAGCATTCGATAGAAGCTGAATACAAGGCAGACAATCGCAATGTGAAGACTCGGTACGCAGAGGTAGTGCGGATCGGCGCGATGTATCTGACGGAATGCAGCATTTTTTTTATAATTGGGGCGGTGTGTCGTCGTCATGTTGCAGCGGTACATGCGGAAAGCCTGATGGTAGGTGAGCGTGATGTACCGTAAAAATTCCCGGCAGAGAATCATGCCGTTAAAGGAACCGAATCGGTGTATGAGCATGGCAAGCGGCCGAATCCAGAAATTGATGAAGTCCATGTACACATTGACGCGTTCAGGTTCAAACGGCACTTTCTTGTCGAGTGGATGGTCTACGTATGTAAGCGGAATGTGCAGAATGTGTATCTTTTGGAAGAATTGAATGAGAAAGAATTCGTTGATGATGGTGGAAAAAAATACAAAGAGAGTCGGAATGTTCTCAATACGAAACGGTATGGTAAGATAGCATACGGCGACGCTGAATGTGATGAGTTCCCTTCCAGAAACGAAATTTATTCTTTCTTGTGAAGCAGCGCGTACTTTTCCTCTTTTGAACGGATACATCATCTTGATAGTAGGATGGTCTACATTATATTTTTCAAAATGAGATTTCATTTTCCAAATACTTCCTTTGCAACCGCAACGGCACTCATGGCGTCCTTTGAATAAAAGTCTGCACCGATTTTTTTTGCATATTCTTCTGTAAGAACTGCGCCACCTACCATAATATTGCATTTTTTGTTCTTTTGGGCAAGTGCCTTGCGAAGTTCTACGATTGTTTTTTCCATGCTGCTTACTGTTGTTGTCATGAGCGCGCTTAAACCAACCAGGCAAATGTCTTTTTCAAGAACAGTCGTAATGATTTCTTCTGCGGGAACATTTTTCCCCAAATCAATGACGGTGTAGCCATAATTTTCTAGCATTGCCTTTACAATATTCTTTCCAATGTCGTGAATGTCGCCATACACCGTTGCAATCGCAATAGTTCCTTTGCTTTCCTGAGGAATTCCGGAAGAAGCAAGTTTCCCTTTAATAACGGTAAATGCGTTTGCAACAGTGTCTGCGCTGAGCAAAAGCTGAGGAAGAAATTTTTTCCCAGTTTCAAAGTCTTTTCCAACATGGTCAAGCGCGGGAACAATGCAGCGGTTTATGATTTCAACAGGCTCTTTTGTGGTAAGCAATTTTTCGGCAATTGATGATGCTTTGTCTTTGAATCCCTTTTCAATGATGGAAATGAAAGCTGCTTCGTCAGCAGACAGGTCTGTCGCGGAATCTATTTTTTGCTTGTCGTCACTTTTTGCAGAAGCTGAATCATCACTTCCTTGCTGGCTGCTGTTGTGATTCGGCAAACAGTTTGTTGTGGCTGCTGTATTTTTTGTCGCTACCATCGTAGGATCAACGGAATCAGTATATTTTTCAATGAAGTCAAGACAGTTCATGTCGTAGCCGGCGAGCGTG
>Ga0163159_1003972_pt1 | contig 10822 bp, 8 predicted proteins | sample BioMet9_FD_108702 | JGI IMG/M metagenome (GOLD analysis project Ga0163159, IMG submission 108702) | Microbial communities from bioreactor (seeded with sewage sludge) at Lawrence Berkeley National Lab, California, USA - Biofuel... | ecosystem: Engineered > Bioreactor > Anaerobic > Unclassified ... | reverse complement strand
CCATGTGCCGGGTTGTGAAAGTCAGTGAATCCGGGTACTACCGCTCTTTGCAGTCGGCTGGCAAGCCAAAACCGTGGCAGCTGCTTCTGGTCAAAATACGAGAGATTTATAAACAAAACCCGGACAATGACAATTATGGTGTTGGCCGAATCCTTCTGGCGCTTACACAGCGCGGTATTGTGGTAAGCCGAAGCAGCGTACGGCGAGCCATGAAGCCAAAAGTGGCTGACAGATATCACGCAGATCCATTGTCAGGACGGCAAGCTGTACCTGGCAGCAGTTCTGGACTGTTATAACGGAGAGATTGTCGGTCTTTCCATGGATGACAACATGAAAAAGGAGCTGTGTATCCGGGCTTTCCGGTCTGCCTGCCAGGCGCAGGGAGCCTATGGGATGATCCTGCACAGTGACCGCGGCAACCAGTTTACCAGCGCCGCATTCCGAAAGTTGCTGACGCAATGCGGTGCGATACAAAGCATGAGCGGCACGGGCCGCTGCTATGACAACGCCAGGATGGAGAGCTTTTTTGCGACGCTGAAGAAGGAAAAGCTTTATCGAATCAGGACGGAGCAGATGTCCATGGCGCAGGTTAAGAGCATCGTGTTCCGCTACATTATGACCTACTACAATCGGCAGAGGATCTATACAGCTAACCCCCGTGGTCTGCCGCCGGTCCTGTATCGTCAGGTCACCAGAGGCCTGGCCGCATAAACTGCAGATTTTGGGTGTTCACACTCTGCACTGTTCTTGACTTCTCCATGACTATGTAAATCCGGATAAAGCAAAAATTGTTTGCTTTATCTACGACAGCTATCTGAAGGGCTACAGCTTGGGCGGCATTTCCAAGCTCCTTCAACAAAAAAGAATCTCTTCCCACACCGGAAACGAAATATGGGGCAAGCCGTTATCGACAAGATGCTCTCTAATCCCAAATATGTTCATTTTATAGTGGATGCAGAAGTGTACAAAGCCGTTCAGGTCGAGAAAGCAAGGCGTACCAATATAGAAACCTTCTCAGATACGCTCACGAGGAAACCAACACACTATTATTAATTTGTGAATGACGTCCTGGGCAGTTGAAAATTAAACGCAATAATTGCATACAGATACATGATTCTGCAAAATCATCTCAATTATGGAATAAACTATTAGCGAGACATTGATCGTCTTTGGTACGCAGTTCGATCTCATCTTGAGTTGTGAATTATCCGAAGGTGCTTTTCGGGAGTCTTATCATTCTCTTTTTATATAAAATGCAGAAAATACTAAATAATATCACTTCGAACTCCGCTTCGTTTGAAATTCTTTGCGCCCTAAAGTATAATATCTTGAAGATAAAGCAGAATGCTGACATATGCTCCAATGCCGGACTGAGAGGTGTATAAATGCCCAAGAAAAGGACCTTTAACAGCAAAGCAATCTTCCTGTCGGACAAGATCCGGCCTCTGCTTCAAATGATTCCGCAATATCCCTGCACGATCATTGAGGCGCCTATGGGCTACGGCAAAACGACCGCTGTCCGGGAAAATCTCAGGAACACGGCGTATCATGTGTTGTGGCAGAAGGTTTTCGGCGACTCAGTTTTGGACTTCTGGTTGACTTTCTGTCGACAGATCCGTGAGTTGGATGCCATGCGAGCGGAGCGTCTGCTACAGCTCGGATTTCCGAGCGACAGTACGACGAAAGAAAAAGCGCTTGATCTCATACAGAGCGTGTTTCCTTCCGCCGGAACCATTTGGGTGATTGACGATTATCATCTGGTGGACTGTTCAGAGGTGGCTGGCTTTCTCGAATATCTGCTCTGGAACGAGTTGCCCGACGTTCACATTGTGCTGACCACGCGCTATAGCCATTTCATAAATCTGGATGAGATGACCCTTAAGGGCTATGTGAACCATATCAAGAAAGACGCCTTGGAGCTGACGCTGGAGGACATTGTCTCCTATTACCGCCTGTGTGGACTTGCTCTTAAGGAAAAAGAAGCACACTGGCTTTATGCCTATACCGAAGGCTGGATCAGTGCACTTTATCTTTTAGCGCTCAGTTATCAGGCGGAAGGCACCTTCGCAACGCCGTCAAGCATTACAGCGCTGATGGAAAAGACGGTTTATGCCCCTTTCTCTGATGAGATTAAGGAATTTTTGATGACCGTATGCTTTTTTGACGCCTTTACCTCGGAGCAAGCCGCGCACATGTGGGAAAAGGGCGGCAGCGAGATACTTCTGGAGGAAATTGCAGGTAGAAATGCTTTTATCGGCTGGGATGGGCGGAGCAGAGCTTATCAGGTGCACAGGATTTTCTCCGAATTTCTCAGAGGCCTTTTTGAACAGAAGCTGCCGGAAGAAAAGCAGCGCCTGTACGGACGAGCGGCAGCGTGGTACCAGCAGACTGGGGACTATGTTTCGGCTATGGAATATTACGAGCTTGCGCAGGATTTCGATAGTCTGCTGACTGTTCTGGAAGTGGATCAGGGACACAGTATGCACAATGAGCACAGGGAAAAGCTTATTGCTTATCTAGTGGCTTGCCCCGATCACATTCGGCAAGCGCACCCGGTCGCCCTGCTGGTTTATGCGCTCTGTTTATTTTCCTATAACGAGACAGAGCGGTTTGCCGATGCCTGTACGGAGCTTTCGCGTATCCTTGGGAGCGGTGGACTTCCGGAGGAAACGACACAGGCTCTTTCCGGAGAATTTGAGGTTCTGCTGAGCTTCAGCGACTACAATAATATTGAAAAGATGCTGGTTCACTGTAAGCGGGCGGGAGAACTGCTGGATCGGTCTGCCAGATTCATGGATACCCGCGGCGGATGGACCTTCGGCTCGCCCTCTGTGCTCTATATGTTCCATCGCGAGGCGGGGAAGCTTGAGAATGAACTAAGCCTGCTACGGGAGGCCATGCCATTTTACGACCGCCTCGCCAAGGGCCACGGCCGGGGCGCGGAGCTTGTTTTTGAGGCTGAGAGGGATTATCTTCGCGGTGATCTCGGCAGCGCGGAAATCGCAGTGCATAAGGCCCTGTATCTGGCAGGGGGCAGCAAACAGGAGGATATTCTCCTGTGCGCGGTATTTCTTCAGGCACGGGTAGCCTTTTGCAGAGGGGATTATGCGCTGGCGGCTTACAGCTTAAAAAATCTGCGCGAAGATCTCGAGCGCGGGGGCTGGTATCACCGAATGCATACGTTTGAGCTCTGTAATGCGTGGATTCAGCTTGGCCTGGGGCGGAAACAGCAGATTCCCCAGTGGATTTTGGAGGGAGACTTTTTCTCCAGCCACATCTACTTTCCCGCTATGTCGGCGTTTCATATTGTTTACGGCCGCGCGCTGCTGGTGTGCGGGGAGTACGCAAAGCTGCTGGGAAGCCTGGACTATTTTCTTGAAATCGCGTCCGTTTTCCCCAATCTGCTAAGCCAAATCTATACCCGTATTTATACAGCCGCGGCAAACGAGAAGCTGCATCGGCGAAGGGCTGCACTTGAGGAACTGCGTCAGGCGCTGGATTTGGCGCTGCCTGACGGGCTTTTGATGCCCTTCGTAGAAAACAGCGATCTGCTCACGCCTGTGTTGGAGGAACTCTCTCGAAGCGGAGAGCATCGGGACGCCGCAATTGCCATACTGGAGCTGTACGCGCCTTACAAGCAGGCGGCTCTGAAGATGACGCGAGAGTATTTCGAGGAAAAGCGCCCTGACCTGACCGAGCGGGAAACGGAGATTGCCCAGCTTGTGGCGCAGGGGCTTTCAAACAGCGAGATCGGCGCAAGGCTTTTTATCACGAATAACACCGTTAAAACCATGATGAAGCGCATCTTCGAAAAACTTGGCATCAGCTCAAGGGAAATGCTGCGGCAATACATACGGTCCCGGGAATAGTTCTGGTTTGTCACCCGCTCTTGTCACCCAGTGGGTGACAGACAACATAAAAATTCCACTGTACAATGAAAGTACGGTGGTTTTTTTATGTCATGGAGGTGATTTGTGTGAGTCGGATAATCAATGTTATCCCAAAAGAGGATTATTGTCTGGACATTATCTTGGATAATGGCAGCAGTATTCAGTTAAGTCTGAAAAGCCGGCTTGAAACCATACGGTTTGGGATACTCGCGGACGCGGAGCTGTTTCGGAAAGCCACCACCGACGGTATCTGCATCTCGTGGGATGGAAAAGTGGAAATTTCCCTGAGCGAGGCGTTCCAGCTGGCACAAAAATAAGGAGGGGTTCTAGAATGAAACAAACATGGAAGAAAATGGGCAGTCTATTTTTAGTGGTGTGTATGATTTTGACCATGCTGCCGACATCAGTGTTTGCGGCGAACATAGGCATGGGACAGATATATTTTGGAAAAAACAGCAGTGGTTTCCCTAATAAAGGGCGGAATGATTTCGACTGGAATGTCTTCTGATGTTTTCCAGCTTAGGCTCGACGGTGCACTGGCGGTAATTGCAAACAATGTTCCAATCGATGCTATAGCTACAGACAACGTATCCGGTGCTTCCGCAGTTGTGCGTGTCGCAGTTGGACTCAGCAGTGCCACAATCGGCACCGGAGAGGGGCTGACGGTTACATCCTACCATTTGGATACAGACGACAGCCTCACAACACAATGGTTGGTGCGAAGTGGTGTATCCGGAATCAATGTATTAAAGAGCAAAAGTAAGTCCTATTGGTTTGCACCGTATTCCGGTGTGAGTGTACACGTGCCAAGCTCAGTAAGCAGCGTGACAGTAGCTCCTGCCACTGTATCCATGCAGAAAGGCGCGACCCACCAGTTCAATGCTACGGTAGATGGAACAAGTAACCCAAGCAAGGCCGTGACATGGACGGTTGAAGGCGGCAACGGCACAACTTCCATAGGTACTGACGGTAAATTAACGATTGCCGCTAGCGAAACGGCAACGACACTCACGGTTAGAGCTACCTCTGTGACTGACACCTCTAAATTCGGTACAGCTACTGTAACGGTGACAACCAGTGGCGGAAATACCGATTCTGGCGGCGGTTCGGCTCCATCTACCCCCAATCAGGAAGCCAATATAACTGGTGGCGATAGCTCTATCAAAACTGAAATCAAGATCGATACAAAAGCGGGCAGTGCGTCGGTGAAACTGACCTCTGCGCAGATGGCAAAGGGCAAGGACATTGCAGTTGCCATACCAAAAATCACAGGAGTGAGCAGCTATAGCCTTGGTATCCCTGAATCCAGCTTATCTTCGACAGCAGACAGAGGTTCGGTCACTCTGAATACCGACGTGGGCAATATCACGCTTCCTTCCAACATGCTTGCTGGAACGAGCAGTATTTCTGGCAATCAGGCGCAGATTCATATCGGTGCGGTTAAGTCTGGCGATTTGCCAAAGGATGCACAGGAGAAGGTGGGCAATCACCCAATTGTTTCTCTCAGCCTCTCCATCGACGGCAAGGCTACAGTGTGGAATAACCCCGGCGCGCCTGTAACGGTTTCGATTCCATACACACCAACAGCCGAGGAATTGAAAAACCCTGAACAAATCACTGCTTGGTTCATTGATGGCAGCGGTAAGCTAATCGAGATGAAAGATGCAAAGTATGATCCGACGACCAAAAGCGTCGTGTTCACTACCACACATTTCAGCAATTACGCTGTGGGATATAAAATATCTGATCTGTCTGAAAAGTTTAGCGATGTTCTTTCCGATGCCTGGTACTATGATGCGGTGACCTTCATTGCTACAAAGGGCATCACCACTGGCACCGGCGAGGGCAAATTCAGTCCCGGCGCAACCCTCACACGCGGCCAGTTCATCACGATGCTCCTGCGTGCGTATGGCATCGCGGCGGACACAAATCCGACGGATAACTTCTCCGACGCGGGCGATACCTACTACACTGGCTATCTCGCGGCGGCGAAGAAGCTCGGCATTACCAGCGGCGTCGGCGACAACAAATTTGCACCCGACAACGCCATCACACGTCAGGAGATGTTCACCCTACTGTATAACGCCCTTAAGGTCCTCGACAAGCTGCCCTCCGGCGCATCCGGCAAGGCGCTCGCCGACTTCGCGGACGCAGACGGAGTTGCTTCCTGGGCAACCGACGCCATGACGGCGCTCGTCAAGGCCGGTACGGTATCAGGTAGCGGCGGTAAACTCAACCCCACTGGTGCCATAACCCGCGCGGAAATGGCGCAGGTGATGTATAACCTGCTTAGAAAATAGAAATTGCGCAAAGTGATCAATCAAGAATCGAGCGGTTGAAATTGACTTCCAATCCGCTCGATTTTTGACTTCAACCTAACCGAAAATCGTAAGAGTTCGAATACATTACCTTTAAGACCACGAAATAAAAGATATCGATTTTAAAAATAAAACGCAAAAAAAACGCTGTGATATCAAGGCTTTGCAGCCCTGATATCTCGGCGCTTTTTCTTGTCACAGTTCTTCTTTTGTCAGCGAGGTAGTTGCTGCGTGTCTGCCAATACGATCAAAATGAGAAGCCGCCTCATGCGGTTTCCTCATCGACATTTCCCACCATCAGCTCCGCTGCGCTATCAATAACCTCCATGACCTCGTTGTACCAATCGCAGTGAGTCCGGAACGCCGCCTTCATACAGAACTCAATGTCCAGCTTTCCGTCGCTGTTTTCATTGACGCGGATCTCCTGCAGCAGCATTCGCAGGTTTGCCTCGCTCAGATTCCCGCTGTCCAGAATATCGTCGATCAGGTCAATGCTGGTTTTCATTTCCATACGCTTTTTGTTGAGGACGATCTCCATATTTTGATATCCAGTAATTTGCTCCTTGACCAACAAAATCTCTTTTTCGTGTTTCTCCAGCATTCGGTCGTAGCGTACAGCGTTGCCTTTATCGCGGATACGCTCCATGAGAATCCCCTCCACATCTTCCTCGAGCTGGGCAATGCGCTCCTGCAGCCGCTTGATTTGCACATCCACATTGCTCTGTTTCGACGCCCAATTTTGGACCGATTTTGCAATCGCATTCCAGTTTTCTTCGGCAGATTTCTTCAGCGATTTCAATTCCTCTATTATCAACCGGTCAAGAAACTCCTCCGAAACGCGATGGGGGGTACAGTATTCCGCTCCGTAGCGGTGGTTGGAATTGCAGGCATATTCGACCCGTTCCTTCCCCTGCCAGGTGCGCTTGATTGCCACAAATTTCCTGCCGCACTGCTGGCAAAGGATTAGTCCGGAATATCGGTGGATACGCTGGTTGTGTCCTGCCCGCACAGCCCTCTTATTTCGCTCCGATAAAAGAAGCTGTGCCTGCTCCCATAACTCTCTCGTTATGATAGCAGGCACATAGTTTTCATGGCGGTATTGTTCTTCCGGCTGCGTGAAACAGAAGGTTTTGTTAATGCTGCTGGTTTCACTTTTGTGGTTTACCAGCGTCCCCGTGTAAATCTCATTGATCAGGATATTTTTGACGGTCGTATTGATCCATATATATTTTCGGCTGATCTCCGGACAGGTATTTGGGATGTTCTTTCCCGTTACTTCAAGCTGCATCTTCGCCGGTGTTTTGGCACCCAACTCATTGAGTTTTCGTGCGATTGCTTTTAACCCATTGCCTCCAACATACAGGGAGAAGATAAGCCTCACCGTCTCTGCAGCCTCCTCGACGATTGTCACCTTGTTGGTGTTTCGGTCTTTGAAGTATCCGAATGGGGCTACGATCACGATTCCGGCTTTTTGCTTTTGCCGGTAACCTGATGTTATTTTACGCCCGATGTCTCTTGCATAAAAATCATTGACCAGTCCCTTGAATCCAACAATCAGGTCATCGTTTTCATCAGAGGTATCAATATTTTCCGTCACTGAGAGTACCCGAACATGATGCTCTCTCAGATAGTCAATGAACAAAGCCGTTTGCGTTCTATGGCGGCCGATTCTGGAAAGGTCTTTTACCAAAATAGCATCGGCAGTCTGACGGTGCTTTCTGCTGATGCCTCGCTCTCCGTACTAACTATGAGCCAAGGCGCATTAATGCCCGCTTTTTCAAGCAGCGTATATGCATACTCAGTAACAGTAGAGAACAACGTGTCTGCCTTGACAGTGACACCTACAGCAAGTGACACAAATGCGACCGTCAAGGTAAACAGTACGACAGTATCGAGCGGGGCAACCTCCTACAACATTGCTCTCTCAGCAGGTACGAATACTATCACAGTTGAAGTAACCGCGCAGGACGGCACGAGCACGCAAACCTATACCGTAATTATCACGCGGGCGCAGGCGGTCAGTAGCGGCGGAAGTTTTGCCGTATATTATACAATCACCGCCTCCGCGGGCAAGGGCGGCAGCATCAGCCCCTCCGGAAACGCTTCCGTTGTGTGCAGAAATGACAAAACCTATACCATTACCGCCGACAAAGGCTATGAGATCGAAGATGTTCTGGTAGACGGTGTTTCGGCAGGTGCTGTTTCAACCTATACGTTTGAGAATGTAAAAAAATCGCACAGCATAGCTGCCTCGTTCAAAAAGAAAGCGGTTGAACCTGTTAATCCGTTTACCGACGTTAAGGAGGACGACTGGTTCTATAATAACGTACTATTTGCCTATGAAAACGGCCTGATGACCGGAACCGGTTCAGATACGTTTAGCCCCAACCGATCAACGACAAGAGCGATGTTCGCAACCAAACATTTTCTTTTTTGCATTGTCGAGTTCCTATAAACCCGCAGTTAGAAGAATATGGAATGTTGCAGCTGAGGCCTTACTTTAATTATTATTAAAAGCAGATACTACAGCATCATGTATCTTTTTGAAAACATTTAAAATTCGCTGCCAGGCACCTTCGTTCGATTGATCCAGCGCCTGTGTCTGTACCTCCTTTTGATCATCAACCGAGATCTCCTTGGTGCGCAAAATAAATTGCAGGCTTGACGGAGAGGGATTTTTATTTGAAGTGAAAGATTGCAGAGCGAGTGAATTGTCGATTTTCAACATATTAGAGCTATCTTCAAGACTGTCGATTTCATCATTGATCGCGTTGTGGATAGAAGTATTTGCAGTTTGCATATTTTTTGTAATGCCTGACGAATTGATCGCCTTCTGCATTATATCCAGAACTCCATCAATCAATTTCGATGTGTTATCATCCGCCTGCTGCCGTACGGAACAAAGCGTGCTTTGCAGATCGGTTAAAGTCTGGTTGGCGGATGCCAACGTTTCCTTGGTCGATGTCAGAAGTTCGGCACTTTTGGAAAGGATCCTGTTTAGCACTGGCACACTGCTATTCAGGGAGTCCTGCAGGTCTGGCAATTCATCGAGCACCTTGTTTATGGAATTGAGCGTACTGTCGGCTTGCTTGGCAAGCATAGCTGCACTATCGGTCAGATCGGATATGTGACCCGTGTGATCGTCAATGAGGTCCTTGTAGCCATCAATCAGCGTCAGTGTACTTTTTCCCGCACCGCTGATCGAATCTACAGCACTCAGAAGCTGTTTGCTATGATCCAGCAATTCTGTAACAGTGCCGCTCTGCAAGAGTGCCAACATTGCCGGATCAGTGATCAGTCCACTGCCGACGAGCGTATTAAAACCGTTTTCCATCTCGTCTAATGTTCCCGAAAGCGCCGTGGACGCGTTGGACAGACTTGAAAGCGCATTGGACAAACTGTCACGCGCCCGGTCCACATCGTCATCGCTGTAAGTCTTATTCGCTATATAGTCGAGCATATCGGTAACGCCGTTCAGGCTTGAGGTTAAATTTTTCAGAGCCCTGCGATATGGTTCAATATCACTCTGCGACTCTGCAATGGTATTCAGAATAGCGTTTGTGCTGTTTTGAAGCTTTGTCAAGTTCTCCTGTGTCTGTGACAGTTCCGGTACCATGGAATCCATCTGTTCAACAAGGCTTTTTAGAGCGGCCAAGGACTGATCCGTGTCCAAGTCTTCTGTACCGCGCGATTCAATCAGCTGATCGCGCACCTTATTGAGTCCGGTAATGCCTGCCGACATTGCGGTAAGGCTATTGTTCATGCCGCTGATGGTCGTTAGAAGTTCATTTATGCTTTTATATAGATCGTCGGACGCATTGCTGACCTTGTCCTTTGTGTTGCGAAAGTCTGAAATTTTATCGAATTGCGACATCGTCGCGGGAATCATCATGATAATCAAGCCGGTACTTTCAAATTTATCGGAACTGATTTGTATGGTGTATGTATTGTCCTCGCCTGGCAGTCCTAAAAAAAGCACGATTTTGTAGGAACCAAACGACTGAATCTGCGCGTCCGGCGCATCAATTGAGTTGTTTTTTCCCATGTCGATACCAGTCGTGACCATCAGCATCATGTTGTTCTTATAGTAATCACTGGCTTCGGTATCTGGAATAGCATGCACCGTAATTTCCACAAGACCTTTTACGCCAGACAACTTTTCCGCCTTGATCGGGATACCGTCAAGTTTGTAGGATACATCGAACGTCCATGGCATCTGAAGCGTCTTGCTATCCGAGGGAATACACTCATAATAGAAGCGCTGTTTATCCGGAACGGAAAGGTTCCAGGAAACCGCGCCGCTTGCAATTTTCGGCTCGTCATAAGTGCTCATGTTGTAGACTTTGGAATAATTGCCGTAATCGGTAAACGTGGTCTCTCCATTTAGGCTGACTCCCTTGACGATGCGCATGTCGGCCAGCGCACCATAGTAATCGAGATTGGCATAGACCTCCTCATCGGTCGAGACGGCGGGAGGCGCGGCCAGCGCCGTGCAGGTCAGGGTGAGGGTAGTGGCAACTGCCAATAAGCCTTCCAGAATTCTTTTTTTAATGGATTTGTTCATCGTATTTCTCTTCTTTCGGACAATGGATTTTGGATGGATCGCAGGGCTTG
>Ga0163159_1003968_pt1 | contig 10828 bp, 13 predicted proteins | sample BioMet9_FD_108702 | JGI IMG/M metagenome (GOLD analysis project Ga0163159, IMG submission 108702) | Microbial communities from bioreactor (seeded with sewage sludge) at Lawrence Berkeley National Lab, California, USA - Biofuel... | ecosystem: Engineered > Bioreactor > Anaerobic > Unclassified ... | reverse complement strand
GCTTATGATAAATCAATTGAAAACAATGATTTAGTATGATTAAAACCTTTTAGCAGTCAGGCGTCCGCCTGGCTGCTTTTTGGCAACCTTTCAACGCAGTTTAAATTAAGGTATAATAAAATCATAAAATACGTGTTTTGGTTGGGATTTTTTTGTCCATACTCCTTTGGTACACTGTAATTGTAAGAAGGCAAATGACTGAGTGTGATGTGGTTACCGGGGAGGTAGAAATGATGGAACAATACGGAGCAGTTCATGCTATTACGAGAAAAATGAAGAAGCTGGTGCCTGCTGATGGCAGCTATGGTCTCTCCAGACGCTATGAGGATGCGCTGGTTAGAGGCGAAGGACCGGGCAGCTTTTCAACGATCGGTATCATTTTTGACCAGCAATTAGCGGAAGACCAATTGCAGAATCTTTGGGACTGCCTGTTTCAGGTAATCAGGAATCAGCAGTTGTTTTATGCAAACACGACGAAGTATGCGCCTCTGTTTTGGAGTGACGGCCAATTTAAGAATCCGCTTAGTTCGTGCAGCATGCTGAATCGCAGCAATTTGCGGAGCCGGATGGATGATTATTTCCATGAATCTGGTCAAAGCGGTACGGCGGCGGAATTGTATGAATTCCTGCAGGGAATCAAGGGGTTGCAACACACGTTCGTGTTGACAACCAAAGAAAAAACGGCGGAAATTTTTTCGACACATTCCGTACGGAGCAAGAATTTCACATTTCTTTGTATGGATGGGGACTCGTATGAAGTGCATTAAAATAGAAAAGGAGCGATTACCAATGGACAATCTGAAAAAGGATGCACTGATTTATGAAAAAGCAGTACGGTTTGCTGCTGATGCGCATCAGGGAAGTTATAGGAAAGGTACGACCATACCGTATTTGATTCATCCGCTAGAGGTGTCGGTAATCGTATGCCGGATATTGCGCGAACTGAAGGGAAAAGTCAGCTTTGCTGAATATGAAATTATGGCGGCTGCCGTTCTTCATGATGTGGTGGAAGATACAGACTATAATATTCAGGATATCCGGGAGAACTTTGGCGAACGGATTGAGCAGATAGTTGCTCATGAATCTGAAGATAAAAGAGAACATGTGGACCCAGCGGCCACTTGGAAACTGAGAAAACAGGAATTTCTAGAGAATCTGGCTGGGGCACCGATCGAAGCAAAGATGATTGCCCTTGCAGATAAGCTGTCCAATGCGCGGGCTTTACTTTATGAAAAGAAAAAGTTGGGCAATAAAATGTGGGAAAAATTTAATCAGAAAAATCGGCATGAGCAGGAATGGTCTTACCGGAGCGTTGCAGAATATACATCGGAGTTAAAGGACACATCGGCTTATAAAGAATATGGGGAGTTGCTCGATGTGATATTTGCAGAGGAGAAAATAGAACAATGAAATTGAAGGAATTATGAGTGAAAGGAGAAAAAAATGGGATTTGACTATATGCAATGTAAACAGTATAAGCAATATGATGAGTTATTTAAGGATATTTATAATATGTCAGTTGTTTCAGTGGAGTTTATAAACAAGGTGTTTTTTGATGGTAAGAATAACGTTGCATTTCATATGAATAAAGATGTGGATAATCAGATTGTTTTGTGTGATTATGAATGTAAATCGATAGCATTTCCAGAATTTCTCATTTCAGATGCAAGACCAACTATAGATTACTACAAACTAAAGGAACCTCTGGAATGTAGGTATTTACTGGATTGTCTAATGTTATTAAGCAGCGATAAAATGGTTCAAGAAGATAAAAAATTTAAAGAAATCAAAAAAGTTATTGATCGTCTTATTCGGATTATCAAAATTGTTGACGAAACCTATAAGAAAAGAATTAATAGAGAAAAAAAAGATATTTTAGTTCCGACTTGGATCATGGATTTAATAGAACAATTGCTTAATTATCTGAAGGATGAAGATTGTTGGAAACAATCTATAGACGTAATTAAAAATCTCAAAGGCATCCTTGAAGGGGCTGATTTGTTTAGCATGGACATTGCTGGAATGTGCGATGCTCCCAGCAAAAGAATTATATTATATGTAAATCAGATTGATGATTGGAGCAATGAACTAAATAGGGCATATGCGGCTATCCCAGGTTCATATTTTTCAAAACATTTATTTAGAACTGTATTGCATGAACTAGTTCACTATATACATTATCAGTATATAATGCATATAGGAAATAGCTATTGGGGAAGCAATAAAGCAAGAGCTGAAAGAAGTACTGTTATTGAATGTGTGGCTAGATGGGCCGAATATGCATGGCTAAGTGATGAAATCGGAGAAGTAGATGCAAAAGAGATTATACTGGAAGAATTAAAAGGGATGAGTTATCCCATTTTTCCATATGATGCAGCACGTGTTTATATTGAACATGATGCGAATCCCAAGAACTTATTTTGGTTATCGACAGTATCATGGATGGATGCATATAATGAAATATTAAACATGGATGCACAATCTTTAAGATTTCCTTAAACGGTACCGAGGTGACCCCGATGGCTGAGAACAACAAATTGAAAATATTATACCTGTTGGATTTCATGCGTAAGACTGATGAGCACCATCCTTTGAATTCGACGCAATTGGCGCAGAAGCTGCAGCAATACGGAATCACGGCTGACCGGAAAACGATTGGCCGGGATATCCGTTGCCTGGAGGATGCTGGCTATGAACTTATCAAATGTGAAAACCATAATGACGGCTGGTATATGGTGGGACAGACTTTTGAAGACTATGAACTCAAAATGTTGGCGGATACCGTGGCAGCGGCCAAGTTTTTGACGTTAAAGGACAGCCGTGAGCTGATTAAAAAAATCAAGAATCTGGCCACCAAGGACGGGGAAAGAATCATCGATGCCACGATGGTCTTGGATGATACCCTTAAATTGACCGATAAAGAATTCAAATATAAATTCGATACGATTATGCGGGCGATTACGGAGCACAAACAGATTCGCTTCCAATATGAGGACATCGTGCAGGGGAACAAGCGAAAGGCCCGGAAGGGCGGTAAAGTCTATCAGGTTTCACCTTATTGCCTGGCTCTCTGGGGGGCGGAGTATTTTGTAGTTGCCAATATGTGGCCCTTCGATAATGCTATTCATTTCCGGGTAGAAATGATGGCCAACCTGGAGGCAATGGATGAAGCGGCACGGCCGATGTCGGAAATCGAAAACTTAAAGGACATTGGCAAAAAAGGCCGTACCTTTAGTGATTATATCCGCGAAACGGTGCATCTGTGGAGCGGTGATATGCGGACCATCCAAATCAGTGGTATCAACCATATCCGGCAGGACATCATCAGGAAATTCGGGAATAATCTGATGTTCATGGATCAGCCGGATAATCGGTTTTCCGTGTATCTGAAGGTTGCCGAGGGTAAAGGCTTTTATCAATGGGCGGCAAAATTTGGCGCCAATATGAAAATAGAAGGACCGAAGCAGATTGTCGATGAATATAAGCGGTATCTGAAGGAAACGTTGAAGCAGTATTGAAACCGTATATATTAGTATAGGATAAATGTAATTGTGGGGAAGGGAGTTGAGTGATATGGGAAATAAAAGATATAGTAGGAATGGGTATTGGATTAGATTGGCATTGGATGGTAGAGTACTTGCTACTTACAGAGTTACAAACGATTATAATACAGAATATTATAAGGATGGGGAATGGCATCATCGTAGCACTAAGTGGGAATTAGGTGTTGATGAGGAGTATGATGATGTGTCGGAAGAGGAAGCTTTACGTGCTTTAGGTATTAAAGAATGGTAGGATATAGTACATTATACTTAGAGTATAGATATACAGTGAAGATGAAGAGTAGTGGTATATATTATGATATCAGGTTTTGAAGTATTCCCCGCAAGTGAGGTGTGATCCCAATCATGACGGAATACTAGACGGATACGAGGAGAATAAAGATGAAATATAAAATGAATGCATTTTATGGGCCAATGCCAGAAGATAAAGATGGCATGGTGCCTGCGGAAGAATACACCACGTATGAGTCTTTGGAAGACGTTATCGATCTTTTCGAGGACTGGATGCAAGATGATAACATCGAATCACTGACGGTCACAAAATTGGAATAACCATGATGATATGTTGAGAGAAGTCGATGGTAATGAAATGTAAAAAATAGCGATGACAGTATTTCTGGGGCTGGGATGTCCGTTTCTGCTTATGCTTCTGCTTATGCTTCCATACCTATACATTTCAGAGTCAAAATGGTACTGAAATTGAGAAAAAAATAGGATTAACAATGAGACGTTTGACTTCCAATAAGGTTTTTTTTAGGTTTTTTGCACAAAAATAGGGCTCTTGGCAGTTTGCCATGAGCCCTGTGTTTATCTATGGAGCGGATGAAGGGGATCGAACCCTCGTACCAAGCTTGGGAAGCCTGTGTTTAAGCGCCACCTATATAGAATATAGATTGAAAGAATAGTCGTCAAGCCCTTTATTATCAAGGGCTGGCGGCTATTTTTTATTTTGAGCGAAACGCTGAATTATGATGAAACATTGCCTCGTTTTCAGTGATTTTGGGTCGTTTTATCCGCAATAAGGTGCGGATAGGGTGCAAAACAGCTGTAGATTGAAAGCTCAGGATAGATGCCCTGAAGCAGGTGCTTTGGGGGTGAATTCAATACGAAGAGACATGTTCAGGCCGTCAGCAAGTTTTTTCAACATATTCAGGGATGGATTACGGTTGCCACGTTCAAGGCGGCTGATGTCGCCTTGATTGATGCCAGTCCGCATAGCTAAATCGGCCTGGGTAAGGTTCTGTTCCTTGCGAGCCTTGATCAGAGTGCGGATGATCTCCATTTCAGGTTGTATGGCCGTATATTCCTTGCGGAAGGACTCGTCGTCCTTTAGGCGCTGATTCAGGGAATCACGAAAGGTCTTCATACTGCATCACTTCCTTTCTGTAGTCGTTTGCAGATAGTATAGCTCCCGGTATTTCTTTGCCCGTTCGATTTCTCGTTGTGGGGTCTTGGCAGTTTTTTTAACAAAGCCATTGGTTACAATGATTTTGTGGCCAACACAGAAGAAATAGAGGATGCGCGTGATATTGGAACTGACTTTGGCTCGCAACTCGAATATACCATCACCGAGTGGCTTGGAATAGGGTTCACGCAGTTCATTGCCGAAGTCTGATAGAATATCCATCAAGCCATAGAGCTTGGCTGCCATCTTGCCATCCAGCGAATCGAGAAAGTCCTGAACAGGACAACTGTGATCAGACAACTCAAAGAAAATAATATCGAAGGTGTCCATTTTCATAGCATCCTCCTCTTTCTTGTATTTTATGGTATTTTCACCATATTGTCAATGAATAATATGGTATTTTCACCATACCGTTTGTTGATGGATTGTGATTGTTGCATTATGGGCAATCAATGTTTTTCTGATTAATGCTTGTTTTTATTATTCCATAGGGTAATGCCTTTCCATGAATCTGGCTTGGTTGACGTTAAGACGGATTTCCAATCTTCTAGTTGTTCGTAGAGAAAATTAATATAGTCAGCAAATCTTTTTTCTGTAGCGCCGGTATTACTAGTATTATTGGCATCTTCTATAGCTTGTTCCAATTCGTCCTTTTTTAGCTTTAACCCATATATGACAAGGCTTTCTTTTAAAGACTTACCATAGGGAGAAATTGGTTTTGTGAGTTTTATGTAGAATAAATATTGGGACGAAATTTTCCATCTTGCAAAATACTTTTCAACAATGTCACTACATTTTTTAATGTCCATATTAGACCATTGTGAGAATGCAAAAATGACATCATCACGTGCGGTATAATCTAAGGATGTAATGCCAAGCTGTGCACTTATTTTACGGCGATTAGTATGTCCACCACTAGTGTTGAGCTTAGATATATCTTGATTTTGCAGTAATTTATCAATGTCTTCTTGTAAGATCTTATTTTGAGTGTTGATAAAGAAACTATTTATAAACGATTCAAAGTATTCTAAATCTGATTTCGTGTTGTCATCAGATTCTATTTGTGGGAATAGCTCATCTAAAGAGGGGGACTCAATAAAATATTTTAATGCAATAAGTGCAAGAACTACTGCATTATTTTTATCTATATTAGGGAATGTTTTCCCTGATATATCTCCGGTAAAATGTATTAAATCTGCAGAAGAGAACTTTTCCTTATAAGATTCCAAATCGCTTGCTATACTCATAAAATATGTATGACAATTATAAAAGGTTTTTCCAAATACATCATCTCGATTATTTTTATTTAAATGGCAAGGTGCGTTTTTCGTTAGTTCTTTAAATTTTTGTATATTTGTTTCGGTGTGATTTTGTTTTGTATCAATATTGACAGTTATACCCAAGATATCATTTTGGATTGGTAATGATGATTTAGTAGAATCAGAAAAATCTGAAATGGAGTAAGTAGATATGATATCCTCTCTTTTTACAATTGAATTAAGTTGTAAAAGATTAATAATGAACTCTTTTATTAATGGTACATCTTGACAAATAATAATAGCGTGCTTTTTTATTCCAGGGTGGATAATATTTGCAGCATTATATCCGAGAAGCGCTATTGCTATCGATTTTAAGAATTGATCAATGACATAAATATTTCCTTGGGAAATAGTCCAAAGAATTGAAACCGTTAATTTATCTGGAGTTGTTATTTCGTGTAATGAATAACTGATAGAGTTAAAAGTTTTATGCGCCTCTAACTCTTCGCAATTTGAAATCTTAGATTGATTTTGATAGTAGTGCGAGTTTTTAGCTATTGATGGTTGATTGTGATCTATTAATTGCATACATATTGATTGTATTATTTTGTATGGTTTTATGTGGGGATATTTATATAAAGGGATAATATATTTATCTTGTAATGCTATTTTATGGTGATAGGCAATGACTTTTTCTAGTGTTCTTTTGTCAATGTTTGTTATAGAGAAAATGGAATTTGGTAAGCAATTATCACGAATTATCGTTAAATCGCTTTTTTGAAATATATAGAGATCGTTTGAAGGGTTAGTGCGGCTAGGCATAACATAAAATACGATTTCATCTATCCGAGCTGCACGAATATTATGAGCGTTTAAAAGCCATATAACAAAGTCTGCTGGTGAATTTGGCGTATTGGTAAATAGGCTTTTGCAACTTTGTTGATATGCTCCTATATATTCCATGTCTGTTAATGAATTGCTATTATGGACCGGAGGGTTATTGGTACTTGATAATCGCTTTTTTGCATCTGCATATATCTTCTCTTTGGGCGTGAGTTTTGGTGATGAATCAGGCAATTCTTGTATATCTTCTGGGCGGAACTTATGTTTCTTTTCCATAAAAACAACCTCCTATATCTACTTCGCTAACACTGTTGCTAACCATTCTCCAAGGAGAAATTCAACATAGAGAGGACAATGTCCTGCTTTTTATGGAAAAAGCTGCAAACCCCTTATGTATCAAGGGCTTTTGGGGCTGTATGGAGAGGCGGGATGTGTGCCGCTAACCCTTTTATGGCGCTAAGCTGGATTTGTGAGTTGCCTGTTGATATGGGGGGCAGGTTATAAAAACAAAGTCGTTTTCTCAAGACGGTCATTCTGATGATACGGGAAAATGTTCCTGTCGGGCTTAGTGGTGTAATAATAATCATGTATGAACGTAGATGTAAAAAAATAAACCATATTAACATCATAGGTAAAGGATAAATGTCTATATAGGGATTGGGTAGTACTAGCATGCGTAAGGTAACAACGTATATCATAGAATGCTGTTTAGAGTGATGGAGTTGATGGTTAGCTGTATATATAGTTGATGATAGCAAGATAGGAAACTGCTATACATAAAAAAATACTCTGGCATGAACTATAGGGTAGAACAAATAGTTCATCCCTATACAGATGATAGTTATTAATAGGAGATTTATGTTGATGATACAGTTCAATTGTCGTTTAAGTCAGGCCGATTTTGATAAACTAGATGCGTTGAGTAAAGCGTCTGGAAAGGGGAGGTCCGAAGTTATACGTGGATTGATTCATGATGGGTGTGTGAAAGAGGTGGATAAAGAGCAGAATAAAATAATAGCGCAAGGGATAGCAGAATTACATGATCAGTGCAATCAAGGGTACTTGCGTGCCTTAAAAGAAATAAAGGATTGTAATCATCGTATTGATCGATTAGAGCAAAGTACCCATACAAAAACCGAATATGCCAGTGTAAAGCACAAGGTATTGAGCTTAAAACATCAATTGGATAATATAATGGATTATTCTGAAAAAATCAAAGAAGAGAAAGAAAGCGGGGTAAAAGCAATTGTCGATATTCAGCGTGAAAAATGATAAGGAAGGAAACCCTACGGAACATCTTCACCGTAAATTGAATTATGTGCGGCGTGCAGGGGTTACCGATTATGATGGTATGTATGGAGCGGGGGTCTCAATAGATAATGCTTTTAGTGAAATGATGCTTGTAAAAAAAACGTATGATCAATGTAATAGGAAAGGATTTTATCATTATGTGTTTTCACCAGCGAATGGTGACAGGTATAGGTTGCCTGAGCTTTATGATACAGGGATACAGATAACAGAGCTTATCGCACATTTCTTTGGCCGTTATCAGGTGCTTATGACACTCCATTATATTGATGAATGGCAAACACATGTTCATATTATTGCCAATAATATCGATTTGGATACAGGACAGCGGTTTGACTTGGATCGACAGAGATTGGCTCTTTTGAAAAGAAAGATAAATGAGTTACTTAAAAGAACAAATATTTCGCCAATCATAATTAATTATTGTGGCTATGAACATGGCATGGTTTAGATTCTCCCAAAGGAAGGCCAGTACCTTCGGGTGCTTTTGCCAAACCATACTATAAAGCGTGGTCAAAAGGCTTATTAGGAACATAGACTCTATTGCTGTAAGCCATGTAAGATTGACTACGAGCGGTGAGGTTCATTCATGGATTATGGCGTATTCGATTTGGATTTGCAATTCAGGGGGATGAAAGTGATGGCATCTGATGAGTTGATATTGATTGTATCAAATAGAAAATAAAATCTATATTGACTTACTCATAATGATGAAAAGGAGTGATGAAAAATGAAGTGTGAATTTTTGAATACAAGACAAGTTGCGGAGGAGTTCTTTAATGGAGTTTGTGATTACCAAAAGGTTTTGCGAATGGTTCGTGCGGGAATACTTCCAGCTGTCAAGATTGGAAAAGGATATGTTTACCGTAAAGAGGCCTTAGAGGATTGGGCAGAAAAAAACTTTAGTTGCCCGGCATGGTCGAAAATCAAGATTTAAAAAGACTATGAAGATATAGCTGTTGCGCAGTTTTTCTTAGCGTAGCAGCTTTTTTATTGGAGGAGATAAATATGGCTGGATCAGTTATTAACCGCGGTAATGGACATTGGGAGCTCCGTATTCCGATGGGATATGATGCCAATGGGAAGCAGATCAGGCAAACAAAACGTGTAAAGGCAACTTCGAAACGTGCTGCGCAAAAGGAATTGGATAAATTCTATTGGTCGGTAATGCAAAATCCACAGGAGAAGCCGGATGTGAAGATGACTTTTGGCGAATTTGCCGCGATATGGGAAGATCGGCATAACAATCGGCTGGCATTGACAACCAGGATGATACAGAAATCTTTACTTGATGATCGGATTATGGATGAGTTTAAAGGTGTTCCTTTGCATAAAATATCGGCAGAGCAGATTATGAAATTTGTCGATAAATTAAGGCAACCGAAGCAGAATCGAGTGATGAAGGGGAAAAGCCTTTCGGCTACGATGGTACATAAGCATTACAAGCTCTTAAATCATATGCTTAGTAAGGCCGTGGAATGGAAGATGTTGACACACAATTCATGTGATGATATCTCCAAGAGTGAGCGGCCCAAACCAGATTATCATCACTATCCAATTTGGCAGGAAGAAGAGCTGAAAAAATTCTTGACGATTATTGACGCATTGCCAAATTCTCCTCGTGAGATTAAGCATAAAACGATGTTCTATGTAGCACTTATGAGTGGAAGCCGAAAGGGAGAGTTCAGTGCACTGACTTGGGATGCGATTGATTGGAAAGAGAAGTGTATTCATATAGACAAGGCTCAAAAATATATTGATAGCGATCACGTAGAAATTTCAGCGCCAAAAACACCAGAATCGGTACGTGGGCTTTATGTCGACGATTACGTAATGGAACTGCTTCGTCAGCATAAAGAAATTCAGGATCGCTATCTGCGCTGGAAAGGCTATGAGAATCTGCACGGTTATATATTTCTGGCGGTTCGATTGCGCCATGATGAATTAGTTCCGGTCAGTCCCAGTTGTCTGTATATATGGTTGAATAAGATTTGCAAGGAGAATGATCTGCCGCATATCACGGTGCATTCCTTACGACATATGGCCGCCACCTATGCATTGAATCATGGCGCACCACTGACCACGGTTCAGACCATGCTGGGACATACGAATATCCGTACGACCTCAATCTATTTGCATCCGCTTGATGCACAGCGCAAACAGACTGCGAAGGTTTTGTCCCAACATCTTAAAGCATTGAGAAATGAATCGAAGGAGGATGAGTAGGATTGATGTTGTATAAATAAAGTTGACACCCTATCCTCAAGGATTTCATATATAATAATCAGAGGACAAGGGGGATGTAAAAATGTCAACAGGAAAACAATACGACAGGGAATACAAGCTTCAAGCAATAAAGCTGGCCAAGGAAATTGGTCAGGCAAAAGCAGCGATAGAATTAGGAATACCCAAGAACACGGTTTATGGCTGGGTACGGGGTATCCGTCTTG
>Ga0163159_1003965_pt1 | contig 10831 bp, 5 predicted proteins | sample BioMet9_FD_108702 | JGI IMG/M metagenome (GOLD analysis project Ga0163159, IMG submission 108702) | Microbial communities from bioreactor (seeded with sewage sludge) at Lawrence Berkeley National Lab, California, USA - Biofuel... | ecosystem: Engineered > Bioreactor > Anaerobic > Unclassified ... | reverse complement strand
TATTTTCCATGTCACACTCCCCCAGTCGTATTTCATAACATTTGTTATTCTACTCTTAGGGGTGTTTTCAAAATCTAAAGAATTCATTAAGATTCTCCGAGGTTAAATGAAAGAGATTTACCGTCCGTAAGACAGCCGGACAGAAAATACGGATGATGATGGACAAAACGACTGACGTTTGAGGTCGATAACCTGTGCTAAGGGCTCGTCGTCAACATGGCGCTTGGCTAACCTCTTGATGTCACGTTTGAACGCGGCTGAGAATTGTGCCCTCAGCTTTGCCACGTTTAAGCTTTCGCCGCATCGATGAGGGCGCGCCCGGAATCGTAAGATGCGCTCGTGCCACCGGCCGCAATTATGGACTCTGTTTCTTGGATGCTGCGCAGACTCTCCGCATTAGGCTCGCTGTTTCCAAAATCCAGAGGGATGCGATGGGTCCGAGCCATCTGCTTCCAAAGGGCTCGAGTCACAGACGAGAGATCGAAGCCGTAATACTCAGCGACCTCTGCCGCGGCAGCCTTGTCCGCATCATCACAACGAATTGTCATTGTAGCCATAATAGCCTCCTTTCGTACTTCTTTTAGACATGTATTGTAATATATTCTTTATGGAATTGCATGAGTATGCTCTCGAAACCAGGTTAGGCTTTTGCGGAGAAGCAAGATCTCCAAGCTACGAATACACATGTGCCGCAATAACGCGCAACCATAGACCGCATAGCGCATTATCTGCCGACTATATGCTGCATCATTAATATAAATTATTCATTAATGTTTACCGTGTAGGCGCATCTCGAGAGAGGATGGCTGCACGGGATAGACCCGCGCACCGAATTCGAACAGCGCGGCAGCTCCTCCATGATCACCTCCGAAGTCGCACAGGCGTAGCAGGATACCCCCGAATCCCGTGCTAAAATCTATCCAGCGGAGCCGGCACCGGAACGCAGAGGTTTCGTGGCCATTGTAGAATCCGCCGTGGCGAAAATCGATCAGGAGCGGCTATGAGCTTCAGGCAACTGGAAACCTTGGGCCCCGTGCTTGCGCGGATAGATGCGCTTCAGGGGAAGGTGGACGAGGCAAAGACCTCGCAGCCCGATGCATACGACCGTGTCATGGAATCGTGGGCCATCGAGTCCACGTACAACTCGAACAACATCGAGGGTAGCACGCTGTCGCTCGGCGATACAGCGCTGCTCTTCGACGGGGTGCAGGTGAACGGTCCAGCAGACGACATCAGGCAAGCCGAAGGTGGATTCGCCGCACTCAGGTTCCTGCGCTCGGCGGTATACGGGCGCGAGCCTTTGACCGAGACGCTCGTGAAGCGCGCCCACGAGCTCGTCTTCGCCGAGGCGAAGGATCCGGCAACGAGGGGCGTGTACAGCACGGTCGAGGTCGAGATCACGGGGACGAGCTTCCAACCGACGCCGAGTGTCTACGTGCCGGAACGGATGGCCGAGCTTGTCGCGATGTGTACCGAGGCGAAACGCCACCCTGCAATCGTCGCAGCCCTCTTCCACCTGGAGTTCGAGAGCATCCACCCGTTCGTCAACGCCAACGGCCGTACAGGCAGACTCATGAGCAACTACTTGCTCATGAGCGCCGGCTTCGAGCCAGTGAATATACAGGCAGAATCGAGGGCGCGCTACATCGCCGCAATACGGGCCTTCCAGGAAAACGACGACCCGTACCCTTTCGCGATGTTCTTCTGCCTCAATCTCGCAGAACGTCTCGAGAAGGTCCTCTCGCTTCTGACCACGGGCAATACAAGCGTGGCCGCGCGGGGGCATTCGGATATCGGCGACTTCCTCCACGAGTCTGACGACCCGGACAAGAACCTGACGATTGATACCCAAGAACCTGACGATTCGCGCGAAAACCTGACGTTTGGAATACCGGGTACCGATGATTCACTTGTCAGGAAGAGACTCGAGGCCAGCGGCTTCAACGCGAGCACCAGGTCGAATGTGCTCGTACTCTACAGCCGGCTTGCGGGCGGAGACGGCTTCGGGCGCAAGGATGTCATCGCCGTACTCGGCGGATCTGATAGCAGGGCTGGCGACCTGCTCAAGAAGATGCTGGATGTCGGGATAGTCGCGAAAGTCTCAGGCAAGGGCAAAGGCCGGTACGCCTTCGCGGAGAAATAGACATAGTAGAGCCCAACAGGGGGTAACTCATATCGCTCACACCAATGCTCTCAAAATGACCGCAAAACTGTTCCTCTATACGCGTAAACACCCACGCGGAACGATTGGGCGACCTTTTCCGCTTAGTCTTCCCATGTCCGAGGATTTCCCACAGCGTACAAAGGGACGTTCCGCATCCATCCTTGGTCGCGGAAACCCGACATGCTGAACCTGCGGGGGCTCATGCTTTCGTACTTCGCGTTGAATGCGCTGAGGCTCTTGGCCTCGAGGTTCTCCTCTGCCTTGACCTCGATGGGGTAAATCTGCCCAGCTTGCCGATGCGGCGCACCCTGTGGATCAGGCTCGCCTGTTCGAGCCCTCGGAGGCTTTCATCGAAGTCTGCAGCGGGCGACCCCTTCCGAACCTGCCCGAAGATGAATTTCTTGTTCTCCTTGGAGAGGTGCTTCGGGATGGAATCCCAAGCGAGCATGGTGCGCGCGAAGAGCCTTGGGGGGATGTGCTTCGCGAAATCCCGGACATAGCCGTCGAGGATCTCGCGCTGCACCGACCGTACGGCCTTTACGTTCCCATCGTCGACAAATGCGTTGACCGCATCGGGCATCCCACCGATATAGCGTAAGTCCACAATAATAAGGACGTATAAATGTGTTTCAGCGCGTTTTTTAGGACGTATGCTAACCCCGCTTATCTCAACTACTTTTCCCGATTGGAGAATGGTGAAAAGCTGCGGAGAAAAGGTGCTAGGCGAGTATTCCCGCGGCGAAATCGATCTTGCCGCCGTAAAGCATCAATAGGCGCGGTAATCATCGGGGAACGTGGCCGCGACGTTTGCGATTGTCGCGGCCACGCTCCCAGCGGTCGGCCCCAAGCGATGGCGATGCCGTCCCTGCTCGATATCCTATGCAATCGTTCCAATTTCCCTCTCATTCAGGACTTTTTCAAATACCATGCTCAACTGCGCCCATACAATAAATGATATGGAGTTTGTCGGCGCAAGGGGAGGCAGGGTGCCATGTGCGTGAAAGTTCGGGCTTTGGCTGATTGTGCCATGAGGGTTTTACTCGCCGTGATGCTTGCTGTGGGGCTTGCACCGCTGGCGGGCTATTCGGCACGTGCCTATGCCGAGGACTCCGGCACGTCGACAGCGGCGCTTTCAGACGAGATGCGTGCATCCATTGATCAGATGGAAGAAAACGGCACATGCGCTGCAGGCCAGGCTCTTGTCGTCTACCACGCATCCGGCGCTGTGAAAGGGTCAACGGGGGCGCTCTCCATTCAATCCGAATCGGATCCGCTTGCTTCGGCGGGCTTCGATACGTCGAATACATGGGACCTCTCGAATGCCGATACCTTGGAATCCGCGGACAAAGCGGCTTCCGACGGAGCCCTTTCCGTGCAATCCGAATCAACTGGTTCGTTCATAGCGTCAGGTTCGGATGTGCGTGTTGCTCTGGTCCAGCGCGATGGCATGTCCGTTGCCGACCTGGTGGCAGCTTTGAAATCGCTGGACTTCGTGGAATGCGCGCAACCAAACTACGTCACGACCGAAGACGCTCTTGCCGCTGCGGATGACGAGAGCACAATTGCCTCGGTGAAGGAAGCCGCAGCTACGGCAAAGTCGGATATCGATGCGACTGCCTCCTCGTCGACATCAACATCGACGTCTGCAAACGATCGGCATTCCTCGTCCAACGCCACCTCGTCGACTTCGACGAACACCTCATCGAAAGACGTGTCCTCGTCATCTGCTTCAACGACATCGCCGAATGCCCCGTCTTCATCTTCCGCAACCACAACCTCGGCTTCGATTCCCCAGACGTTGGTGACGCAGCCGCTTGCATCGGGCAGCTCCATCACGAACGATACGTACAACAGCATGCAATGGGGACTTTCGGGCACGGGTTCCGAAATCGCCGGTTCCACTGAGGGAATCGGCTATGCAACGGCATTGGCAAAAGACACCCCATCCACCACTACGAAGGATTCGGCGGTCGTGGCCGTTATGGACACCGGCGTGGACTACACGAACCCCGATCTGGCGGGCATCATGTGGACCGACCCCGGGACCATCGGGCTGGGACCTGCGGATTCCCACGGCTATAACGGCGTGACGGGCGCCTATGATTGCAAGCCCGAGCCAGGCGCCCTCCATGGCACGCATTGCGCAGGCATCGTCGCGGCGCAAACGAACAACAATGCTGGTGTGGCCAGCGCTTCCGGCGCCAACGGCCATACCCAGCTCATGGGATTGCGCCACGAAACCGATGATGGGTACATTCTGTCTTCCGCCTATATCGGTTGCTATGAATACCTGGTTCGCGCGCGTGCGGCTGGCGTGAACGTGGTTGCCGTCAATTGCTCTTGGGGGGCGGATACATCATCCACCTACAACCCCGTGCTCGATTACGCCATCAACCAGGCCGGCAAGGCGGGCGTCCTGTCGTGCTTCGCGGCTGGCAACGCGAATACCGATGTCGTGAATGATTATGAGGGTGCTCGATTGGAAAGCCCCTATTACCTCAACGTGGCCTCAAGCAACGAGAGCAATGCGCTTTCCGTTTACAGCTGCTACAACGAAACGGCAGTCGACGTGGCCGCCCCGGGGTCGAAAATTCTCTCAACCGTTCCCGTCACGACCGGCGGTACGAATTTCCTGCCCCTGCTTTCCCATGAAGCCGGGAAGACAACGCCCGCCCAGGGAATGTTCCACTACACCGATATCGCAGGTATCGGGATCGGAGCCGGCGGCATCACCTATACGCTCTACGATACTTCAACGAAAACGACATTTACCTGCGACGGAGCCGCAGCGATAAGCGCGACCGGCAACACGCTTCTGGAATCGAATGCCCTGAAGGTGAGCGTCGATTACGACAAGATTAAAGAGTCTGGACATACCCCCAGCGATGTGCGGGTAAGACTCTCCTGGTCGATGACGAACCCCTTCAAGGGCGCCTCTCTCAGCGATACTGACCCTTCGCATTATGCGGTTGGCGTGGCCGTGGCCGGTTCGGGTCTGACCGGATGGCAACGTGCCAAGGTCTATGAGGGACTTTGCTCGGGAGAGAACAATCTCGTGAAGGCCGATTCGGTATCCGCGGCGGTCGCTGATGCGAATTGGCTGAACAGCGGAGTGCTGACTTCGCTGGATACCACGAGCAATACGCTGAGGGCGCAGTTGGACGTTTCATTCGACTATCGCACGTATGATAAATCTGACTCCGCCGTGCAGCCGACTGGTACCTGGTCATGCCTTCTCACCGGCTACGGCATCGGCAAGATCACGAATCCGAACACGGATGCGACCAGCGCTTTCGTTCCCTACTTCTTTGAATCCGGCACCTCGATGGCCACCCCGATGATCACGGGCGCGGTCGCCGAGCTGGCGGCGCTTTATCCGGACGAGAGCCCTCTTCAGCTGCGTGGGCGCATCTGCGGAGGCACCGAGGCCATCACGACGGCCACGTACGGTCGATATGGCGGCGAAAAGCATACCGCAAGCGATGGGCGTTTCACCTTCGAAAAGGCTTTGGACACCTCCGCGATCAACGCCAACACATGGTCCATCACGCCGGCTGGCACCAGCGTTACCGTACACGGCTTCAACTTGAATCGCGCGTCGCTAGTCGTCGACGGTACGGCAGTGGCGATAACCTCGCAATCGGACAATACCATCACGTTTACGGCGGATTCGTCGTTGTACGACGGCAAAGCGCACCGCTTCGACGTGACCGACACGATTACGGGTCGCACGTACAAGGCATCCTATGTGACCCCCGATGCTTCCAAGGAATCGCTTGTGCGTCTGTCTGAGCCACCTACGGCTATTAATGCAAGTACTGCCAAACTGGTTTCGGCGACTGATCGGTTGTTCTACGCCGACGGAAACGGCACGTATCTCTACAGTTGTGCCGATCCGTCTGGCGCAGCGGGCGCATGGGCGGAGCTTGCCGCTCCCGGTGCGCCGTTCGACGGCAGCAAAACGCTGAATTCCAAGTCTATCGAATACGTTTACGTCGACGGCTCTATCTACGCCTTCGCGGCCGGTACTTCTGCGCAGTCGACCGAGGCCAAACCCTTGGCATCTGTGAAATGCAACGTCTACTCCATCGCTTCGAATACCTGGTCGGGCTGGAGCGAGATAGGCACGGTTGCATCGAAGTCCATGCTGGTTCTTTCCGCATCTGCCGCCAATGGTATGCTCGACTGTTACGTGAAGGCAGCTGCTTCGGACACCGAACTGAACTATACGCTGTTCACGGGCAAGGCCGGTTCGACGTCTTTCACGTCTGCCGTTTTCATAAAGGCTTCGATGTTTTCCCTCAGTGGCGTCGGCACGTCGCTCTATGGGCTGTGGACTGCGGAGTCTCCGACCGTTCACGGTTCGTATACGATGGGGCTTATGAAGGTCGATCCTTCGACGGGGGCCTCTATCAACGCCAAGTATGTGAAAGGATATACTCTCGCCGATAATTTCTACAAGATCTTTTCCGAGCAGAATGCGTGCGAAGCCGGCGCGGGCAACGGGCTTGTCATAGCCGGCGTAAGCGATAAGGGTCTGGGCGATATACAGCTTGTGGGGGCCGACTTCGACGTGGATCCCCAAGCCGAATACTGCACCACGACGAAAGTAGGCTATTTTGGACTTTCATCGGCTGATGGCTTGACGGTGGGATCGATGTGCTTGTACGGCGGAAAGCTGTATCTGAATTGTATCGATCATGCTCAGCAAAGCGCTGATACCACCGGCCTCTACACGCTGCCGGACGCTGCGGCTTCGAAGCTGGCCACCACCGACGCCGCCCTAACCGCATCGGCCGAGGCCGGAGGCGCGGCGACTGTGTCCGACTGGCGGGGGAGCGCGGAGGCGTCTCTTGCCGTGCGCATGGGCGACACTGCAACGTGGAAAGCGGAGGCGCAGACCGGCTATTCGTTCGACGGCTGGTACGGATCGGACGGCAAGCTCGTCTCCTCCAATGCAACCTACAGCGCACTTGTCGGTGCCGACACGGCTCTGGCCGCGCATTTCAAGGCGCATGAGTACACGATTTCGTTCGATAAGAACGCCTCTGACGCAACCGGGACGATGGCTTCGCAGCCTATGGTCTACGGCACTTCTGCGGCGCTGACGGCCTGCGCCTTTACCCGCCCCGACTACTTCTTCGCAGGCTGGAATACTAAGGCGGACGGCTCCGGCACATCCTACGCCGACAGCGCGACGGTCGAGAACCTTTCGGCCGACGATGGTGCGACCGTGAAGCTCTACGCGCAGTGGGGGCAGAAGAAGGAAATGAACGGCGTGACCGCCGTACTCGTGGGAAGCGGAGAGGACATCGTGAACCTTGTCATCGAGCCACGCGAAGCAGTCTCCGATACGATTTCATCTGCGCTGGGTGCGCGTGCGCTGCAAAGCGACTGGGACGTTTATTTCACCGACGGCACCACCGAAGATTTCGGCACGCTCACGCTCACGTTTCCCGCAACCGGGGAGACCGCGCAGATATGGGAGTTGCACGGCGGGAGGCTTGTCCAAGACGCCGATCAGGCTGTGGTCGGCGGCAAGGTATCGGCAACCGTGACCACGCTCTCCGAGTTCGCGGTTGTGGACGGGGGCGTGGCACCCGGGCCGTCCCCGGCTCCGACCCCGCAGAATTCGGCCACCGGCACCCCGTCGGCTGCCGTCTCGTCCACCGCGAGAACCGGTGACGCCGTCGCGCCCTGGGCGCTTGCGGTCGCCGCGCTCGTCGCGGCCGCCGGAGCAGCTGTGGTTTTCGCGGCACGGCGAAGGCGTTTGTAGGGTGGCATCCATGGCTGCCGACGCTGCTATAGGTTTGTGGTGTCGTTTCTGTTCGTTGGAGCGTTGCTGCTGCTTCAAGTTCCCAACATCGACGGCATCATGTTCTATGCCTTCATCGGCGGCAACGTCGCCTACTATGCAACGGGCATCGCTTTGGCGTTCGCGCTCAGGGACAACCGCGCCTTCTGTAAATACGTCTGCCCGATAACGGTGTTTCTGAAAGTGGGGGCGTCGCGCTCGCTAATGCGCATAAAGGTGGATGAGGATATATGTGTGCATTGCGGGAAGTGCACCGCCGTCTGCCCGATGGATGTGGAAGTTCCCAGCAATTCCCGAAAGAAGCGCAACGCCTCGGAGTGCATCCTCTGCCTGAGCTGCGTGGAGGCCTGCCCGGTGAAGGCGCTGCATTTGTAGGGCTTGGACGCGTACTTTAAACGGCTATGTACGGCTTTGCGGCGAAGGGCGATGATCCCGTACCTGGCCTAGCAAAGTCAGGTACGGTCTCTCCCCTTCTTCGAATCGGGTCCATCGGTCTCCTCGTGCAGGTTTCTGCGTATGCGCCGAGCCGCGATTATCGTCGCGCCACCGGCAACCAACGCCATGACGGCGAGTTCGAACGGCAGGGGTGAGTCACCGGTTTTCGCTGTTGACATAGCAGAGCCGTAAGAGTCGCTGCCGGAGGTGCCGGAGTCGGTCGTTCCGGGCGTCGGCGTCGGAGTGGGCGTTGCGTTCTGCGTGAACCGCGCCTTCAGGGTGCGATCGCCCGTGGCGATGGCGGTGTAGGTCGCATCGGCAGATACCTGGTTGCCATCAGCGTCGTACCAACCGACGAACGTATAGCCATTCGCAGCTGTCGCCGTCCAGGTTGCCGTGTCTCCCCCGCGCATCGTAAGCGACGAATCCGCGGAACCGCGCCAATCGGATACGGTTGCGCTGCCGCCGCCATCCGATTCTGCAGCGGCGGTCACGTCGGTGGTCGTCACTTCGGAGGCGTAGGCACTCGGCAACGTGTATATGCCCAAATACGCGCTTGCGGATTGCGCGGAAAGCCCCTGTGATTGCGAGGTCGTCTCCACGGAAGTGCCCTCGTGGTCGACGCATTGCAGGTACAGCTTACCGCGCAGCATCGCCATCGACCCGACGGTCAACCCGTCGGCGGACATCAACCCGTAGCTTCCCAGTTTGGTCGCAGATACGGCCGACGTGTTGACCAGCTGCAGGTCGCCCAAACCGAAGTCAGCATCGCCAGCCACGACGATGCCGTTTCCGACGGCAGTCATGACTTTGGTTTCATAGGAGTAGATCTTATAGATGTTCGTCGTCTCCGCGTATCCGGCTACCTCTCCGTTGTCGGCTGCGGCAGGAGATGCGGAAAACGGATCGACACGCGCCAGGTGGATGGTGTAAGCGCCCTCGGTCTCGCTGCCTCCGAGGCCCGTTCCGTAGAGCGATTCGTTCACCATGTAGGTTTGATAGGGCAGGCCAACCTCTGCATCCGAGAAGCTGAGGTTGGTTTGGGCGAATGATTCGGCGCCCGGTGCTTTGGCAAACAGCACGCCGAACATCGAGCTCGAGCTGTCGACGGTGTACGCCCATGCGCTCACCAGACCGTTGTCGCTTGTTGCGGAAATGTCGCCGACGCCGGCGGCTTCGATTTCACCGATTTTCGAGAAGCCCGACCATGCGCCTGAGGCGATGTCATAGGTGCTGCAGTAGAAGGCAGCCTGCTCGGCGGCGCTTTGCGTTGCGGGAACATCGTCCACCGCGAAGGCATAGAGCTTGCCGTTGCAGTACGTGAACGCCATAGGCAAACGATTGCCGCTTACTGCAGTCCTCGCCCACGGGGTACCGGGGGCGGTCAGCTTCGTCCACGCGGAGGTTGCGTCGGAAGGGTCGGCGCAGCTGTAGAGGAACGTGCCCTGCCCGTCTGCGTAGAACATGCGGTCGGTGGCCGAAACCAGTTTACCCGTGCCGGCATCGTCGGATGTCGGCAGGTCATGTACGCGCACAAGTGAATCGGACGCGACAGCGGGTGTGACATAGGCGGCCTTGTACGTGCGTCCGTTTGCATCCGTCACGTCGAAACGGTGCCGCGTGCCATCCAGAATCGACGAATCCGCCGTGAACGTGATCTCGCTCGAACTCTGCGACGTAGGGGTTATGGGGACGCCGTCCACGCTCAACGTTGCTTTGCCCAGGTTGTAGCCATGCACGGTGACCGCGGTGCCCGACGTGGTGATGGACCAGGTGTTCGCGTTGACCGTTGAGTCGCTCAGCGCCTTATCGAACGTGAAGCGTCCGCCGCTCGCGATTTTCGCCTGATAGGCGGCGGTAGACAGAGCCTCGGTGCCGCCGCAGATGATGCCGCGCAACTGCAGCGTCGAATAATCGGGGTGGATCGCTGCCAGCTCGGCAATGCATCCGGCGATCATCGGAGAGGCCATCGACGTCCCGCTATCGAAAGCATAGGGCGCGTAGGCGCTGGTCGTATCGGTGTAGGGGTTCGTATCCCTGCCCACACCGTAGCCGGTGACCAAGCATGACACGCGCGTCGAAACCGGTATGGATGTGCTGCTCGAGAACTTGATTGCCACTTGGCCGGTAAGCGTGCTGTCGGCTGTGTCGAGGCCGGTGAGCGTCGCGCTCCCGAAGCCCCCCTCGCGCCCGATATAGTAACCGTCGCGCGTATAGAGGGTGCATGTGCCATCCGTAACAAGGTTCGTTCCGCTCGGCGTGAGAAGGCGCTCGTACGCATAGACTCGCTGCGAGGTGTCGAGGTCGATGCCGGCAACCGAGACGCCGGCCGCATAGTCGGACGCCTCCAGCGTGGTCTTACCCGCGAAGGGGTTCGCCATCGTCCATGACATCGTCGCGCGCACGTCGTCCGCAGT
>Ga0163159_1003961_pt1 | contig 10837 bp, 7 predicted proteins | sample BioMet9_FD_108702 | JGI IMG/M metagenome (GOLD analysis project Ga0163159, IMG submission 108702) | Microbial communities from bioreactor (seeded with sewage sludge) at Lawrence Berkeley National Lab, California, USA - Biofuel... | ecosystem: Engineered > Bioreactor > Anaerobic > Unclassified ... | reverse complement strand
CATCGGCAACCACCGTCTTCTCATTACCCCAAGTAGCCCCGCCGTCGCCAGATACCCGCTTCACCAACAATGCCTTAGCATCATCATCCACGCCACCGACAAACTTCGTATACACCGTCAAAACCCTTTCCTTCCCAATCATCGCAAAAGCCCCCTCACTCGTCCTTGGATTCCCCACAACCGAAGGCATCACCAACGAATCCGTCCTCGCAAAAGCCGCATGCGAAGAGCGGGGAGTAGAACAGGAGGCAAAAAGAGTTGCCAAGGATATTAGGGCGATGAGATAGTTTATCTTTTTCATATCTATACATTTAAGCGGTATATTCTATTTTTGAACAAAGATAATAAAGATATCGGGGATATCATAATGTGGTATTGCTTGCATTCCTAAGACACAAATGTATCATTCATCTTCTAAAATATCTGAAAGCTGAGAAAGCAATTCATTCTCGCCTTTTACATCTTTTGAAATCTTGACTTCATCAAAAGTGTTTTCTTTTAGAAATACGGAAAGGGAATCATCAATCGGGACATTTATCATTATCCAGATTGGGCGTGTTGTCTTGGGAGAAAGATCGAAACGATCAAAATCTTCAAATCGGTCTGGCATCAAAAAGCCATTTTTATAGGGCGAATCGCCGCAGACAGCCTGCTTTTCTGCATAGGGATAATTAGATAAAACATATCTAACCAATTCATATGAAATATGTTCTTTAGAGATAGAATGGATGCCGTCATTATGGATCAAATCATGTTTAATAAGACGAACTTGTTCTATCGAATCAGATGACCATACAAGAATTTGTAGATTAGCTCTTTCACCCTTCCATACAGTTATAAAACAGGAAGAAGATAAATTTTCTCCAACGCTATTTGGAACCTCTCGCCTAAAATAAGATTTATTTGTAGAACCTAATGCACAATGAATGCCTCCCTGATTTTTCCAAGCATCGTTATTTATGCAAACATCAGAAATAAATTCCGGATTATGATGTGGACTTTCTGTTGGCATAAATGCAGAATCCATTTCTCCTTGATGCATTTGTCCTAAGAAAAAATGACAACAAAGGAAAAGACTTAGTGCAACAAAAATACATTTTCTCATAATGCTGTCACTTATTTTCTTTTTCTTGGTGACTAAATAATTGCTTTATACTAACCGTTTGATTGTTTATTAAAGGTTTAGCCCAGAAAGAGATGCTAAGGATATAACTTAAAGTTAAAAATAAAAAGCATATTGAATATTTTAATCCTATATGATCACCAAGCCATCCAATAATAAGCGGAATCAATGCACCACCAAAAATACCGGTACACAATATTCCAGAAAAAGCACCATGATGTTTATCGACAGAATTAAGTGCAATGGCAAAAATCACAGAGAACATTATAGAAATAGAGAATCCACAAAAGGCAAATGCTATAATGGATACATTTGTTGGCGAACATAGTGCCACAATCAAATTAATAATTGCAATTATAGAAAATATACGGAGCATTATTTTTGAGTCTATTAATTTAACGATAACCAGGCCTAACAAACAACCTATTGACATTAATCCCCAAAAATAAGCGACTACAGATGCTCCCGTAGTTGCCGGATCTACTCCATGATACATATTTAGATACACACTCATCCAATTTGCCAATCCTTGTTCTGTACCTACATAGGCAATGATACCAAGAAAATAGAGTATTACAATCTTCTTTTTTAATAATTCCTTATAATTCTGCACAGTCCCAACTTTCTCTTCTTCTTTCAATCGGACAACAGGGAATTTTGTATAACCAATAACAATAAGCATGATTACAAATACCACAGTAAATATGAAATATAAAGAACTCCATGGCAAAGATTCTGGTGTTATTTTAGATAGAAAAGTGATAAGAATATTATTATTCGTACTTTTTTCAGCAAATTCTTGGATAAGGTAAGATAAGAAAAATGGACTTAAAAAGGAGGCTGTCCCAAAAACGATTTGAGCGAGTACTTGATTGAAAGCATAATTCTTTTCTCCACCCGATTCCTGCATTAAAGGTAATATAATCACTTGCAGCATCGCCATTCCTAAGCCTATAGTAAATAAAGAAATAAGTACTATTGCATATGTTGGGAACAGGACAAATAAGCCTGATCCGCAAAGTGTTAGAGTAAATGCGATTAGCAAAGAAATCTTACTGCCATATTTTTCTATGATTATTCCTGCTGGAATTGACATGATTCCATAAGCAAGGAAAAAAGAGAATGGAAGAAATGATGCCAACGTTAAGTTCAAATTGAAACTTTTTATGATCATTGGCAGCATAGGTCCAATCACATTTGTAACGAATGATATAACGAACCATATGCAAAGTATTAAAATAACGATGTAACTATTCTTTTTCATTTTACTAGTATTTTCTTCCATTCTACAATTAAGCACGTAATGATGATTATTATAAAGCGTCTTTATCAATAAGACAAACTACATTAGGATGCAACCACAATAAAGAGGCAGGTAAAGAAGTTGTTATTTTTTTCTCAAATAACTTTTTTGCAATTTCACGCTTTTTACTTCCACTTATTAAAAGGATAATGAGCTTGGACTGCATAATATTTGCCATTCCTAATGTGATGCCATACAGTGGCTTTTCATCACTATCTGCTAACATTGGATGCTTAAGCGACTGCTCCGACAAATGTGCAATATGACAATCTGCCTCTAAATAGTCTGCCGGTTCATTTAATGCAATATGCCCATTCATTCCTATTCCCAGGATACAAATGTCTATTGGTCCTTTTGCTTCTAATTCTTTTTGGACTCTTAAACATTCCAACTCCGGATTTTCGGATTTACTCTGAAATGAAATATACCTTTCTTTGGGTACTTTCAAAGGTCCGACTACATGTTTTTGTAAATAGAATTCACATGTACCTTCATTGTTCATGGGCAAGTTTCCCCATTCATCCAATTTAAGCAATGTAAACTTTGAAAACAAATCCGGTTTAGTTTTAGCCTCGTCAGCAAGATCTTCATACATTTTTGTAGGAGAACCGCCTGTTGCGGCACAAAGCATTAAATCTTTGTGCCGTGACAGTTCAGATACTATGATGTTTTTAGCCTCAAGGCTCAAACTTTCATATGATTCACAAACCTTGATCTGCATATTATAGCTCTTTAATACGGATATTTTTAAAGCAAACGCCATAACCGTGGTCCTGTAATCCTATATATCCAGGTTTTTTGCCGCAATCCAACATATAGTCGTATGCTTCAGGACACTTCTCAGGGCTTTCACTGAATTTGCTGAATTTACTTTTATCAACCAAAGCTCTCCACACTGGCGTTCCCAGTTTATATTCTAAAATTGGAGTATCATTAAGATAATGAATAACACGTCCGTTATAAACAACAATCTTTGTCTTGTTCCAATTACCGTAAGGTTTAACTGTTTCCGGAACCGGAGGAATCATATCATATACAGCACCGGCTTGTCTGTTTCCATCAACTCCTTCCCAAGCATCAGGCATGTTTTCATTATCCAACAACTGATATTCAGGACTTGAGTAATAAATAGGCATACCTTCTATTTCTTGTGCCGTATAGAATATACCGCTATTGCCACCCTTATCTATTTTCCATTCAATTTCGAATACAAAATTCTTAAACTTCTTATCATAAATCAAATCACCTCCACCAGGTTCAACTGTGCTCTCACTGCCTTTGTAAGTGATTGATCCATCTTCAACAACCCATCCTTTCGGTACATTTTTCTTGCAATACCCTCGCCAGCCATTCAATGTTTTTCCGTCAAACATGGTGATCCATTGTCCTCCTTCTGGAATGCCATTGTCTGAAGTAATTCCCTCTTGAGAAGGCTTTGCGTTGCTATTAGTTGTATTTGATGTACATGCTACCGTACATGCCAATAATCCAATGAATATAATGCTACTTAAAATCGTTTTCATATTTTCTTTATTTTAATGTTATTTCTTCCCAACCTTTTCTATAAGTTCTCTTTATATATTGATTTGCGAGTTCGAAGTTTGTAATGCGCATGTTTTCTCCATCCCATTCGAATGTTTTATTTCTTCCCGGATAAAGGAATCCATCGCGTTCGCCGTAAATGGAATCATTCGTCTTAATCTTTTCACGGATGTTGTAACTTCTCAAAATTAAATTACCCATTAAGACTGTTTCAGTTAACGGACCTGCATATCCTTTGAATGGTGAATCAACGTTTGCCTTGCCATAACCGGCGATACAAGAATCTATCCATGACCACCAATGACCGCTCATTCCTCCTTCAATCCTTGGATACTTATGAGGAATATTAACGTCTTTATCAAACAAAGGCTTTTTATTATGGTTAATTCCTTTAGGCCAGAATCTAGGATCTGTTCCACCCCATCCGCACGAAATCAAACCTTTAGGACCGACAAAAACCGTTGCACCTTCAACATCTGTTATGTCTAAATCTCCCATTGTACTGGTCATATCTCCATCCGGATCGATTTCATCGAAGCGTTCAGGCATGATTCCTCCGTCCATCCAATAAAGACTTAAATCCTTTCCATCCGGTTTTTTGAATTTGTAACGTATAGAGCTTGCTGTCGGACAGCTTTCCGGATAATAGGCTTCTTCAAAAATACCTTTATATACAGTTGTACAGCTGCTGGATACTTCATAAGGATATCCTAAATGCAGAGAACTGAAAACAGGGCCAATAATATGACAACCCATATCACCCAAAGCTCCTGTTCCAAAACGCCACCATCCTCGCCAATTAAATGGAAGCAAGTTATCAACATAGTCAACATATTCTGCAGTTCCCAACCACAAGTCCCAGTTTAAACCTGCTGGAATGGCTGGTTTCTGATTTGGCCAAGGAATTCCCTGAGGCCAAACAGGACGATTCGTCCAGCAATATACTTTGCTTATTTCTCCAATTAAATCTGCATCAATCCATTCAAGCAAAGTTTTCATTCCATCGCTGGAATTACCTTGGTCTCCCATTTGGGTGACTACTTTGAATTTATCAGCAGCAAGTGTAAGCATTCTTGCTTCATAAATATCATGAGCAATAGGCTTTTGTAAATAAACATGTTTGCCCATCCGCATTGCACCGAAAGCTTGGATTGCATGATTATGATCAGGAGTGGAAATGCTTACAGCATCGAAATTCTTCTCCTCCTTATCATACATCTCTCTAAAATCGTTATAATATTTGGCCTTAGGACATTTTTTACGTGCATCAACCGATTGGCGATCATCAACATCACATAAGCATGTAATGACAGCATTCTTATGAGGAGTACTCATGAAAGTGCTTAAATCAGCAGCACCCATTCCACCACAACCTATTTTTGCAATGCGTAACTTATCGCTTGGAACAACATGTCCTAAGCCTGATATTGTATAACTGGGAAGGATTGTAAGTGCTGCAGCACTTGTTGCTGCAACACTTAAAAAATCCCTTCGAGTCATTTTGTTTGAACTCTTATTTTTCATTTTATCTATACTTTAATAATCAATCTATTTAAAACGAAGGATATCCTGGATTTTGAACTAAATTATTATTCTTTTGCCAAGCAGTATAAGGGATTGGGAAAATCTTCCTATATTCTGCTGTCTGATTAGGTTTCATATACCGAGGTTTTAAGTATGTTCCAAAACGAATCATATCTTGACGCCGAACAAACTCGAAAGCCAGTTCGTAACCTCTTTCTTTGTAAATATCATCTAGAGTAACATTTGCATAGTCATGCTTAGAATCTCCATATGCACGCTCCCTTATCAGATTAACCAATCGAGTTGCTTCGCCGGCATCCTTTCCTGATCGGAGCAATGCTTCAGCCTTCATCAAATAGACATCTGCAAGTCTGAAAATAGCAACATCGTTCTCCATATTTGTATTTTGCATGCCTTTTTCAAAAGTCCATTTATTAATACGTGCTCCATCTTCTTGGTTAACATCGCCCCATGGCGTTGGATTTCCATCTGCATCTGCTCGTTCAGTACCTGGAACAACATTCAAATCAATGGTATGATTCAGATCATGACCCAAAGTAGTCTTAATAACTTTTCCTGTAGTCAGACTAATCATCGGTCCAATGAGGAACGTACCTGCATAACGAGGATCTTCTACATCAAAAGAACGAACGAAATCAGGCTGAGCGCATATACCATTCCATGTACCCGCTGTAAATCCTAATGCTTCAGGATCCAAATAATGGAGAGTCCAAAGATGAATAATATTTCCCCAATCATCAGAAGCCTTATAGCAAATAGGAAGAATTATCTCTCTTGAACCTTCATTATGAACGGCAAAATTTGTTTTCCAATTAGGTTCAATGATATAATTCAGTTTCATTATTTCATCACATTGATCTATAACGCCTTGCCAATTAGGTTGTCCTGACCATTCTTGAGCATTTAAGTACATTTTTGCTAATACCATTCTAGCAGCTCCTTGTGTAAATTTACCATAACTTTCATCAGAAACATCTGAACGTAAATTTGGAATGATAGCTGTCAATTCACTAACTACATATTTGTAAAGTTCCGCACGACTGGTAATAGAAGGAAGCGATGTATCATGATAATCAGTAACTAATGGAGCATTACCAAAATTATCGATAATAAAGTAATACCATAATGCACGCAATCCCCGCAATTCTGAAAGATATCTTGTTTTCAACTCTTCACTCATTGCAGTATTAGCTTCAATGATACTATATATAGAATTCACTGTTGTTAAACCGGTCATACAATCTGTCCAATCATTCTCTACAGAATAAGAGTGCGCATTCCAAGTGTGCATGCACTGTTCCATATATTGTCCACCATCCCACCAGTCGCCACCGACACGTGTAGGAATAATTAAAATATCGGAAGTTAAATCGGCCATTCCCCATGGACCATCATAATTCAACAAATATTTTAAGGACTGATAAGCAGGAGCCATAATCGCATTTATTTGTTCAGATGTCGTTCCGAATTTATCGGTCGGCAATTTGTCATATACATTCTCATTAAGATCTGTACAAGACATAAGAACAAAAGGTATAGAGACTATATACAATACTTTCTTTAATACACTTTTCATATGCTATAAAATTTAGAAATTAGAAATTTAAGTTTAAGCCTATAGAGTAAGTCCTTGCCTTCGGATAGAATTCTCGTGGTTCTATACCTGGAGTAAGTCCATTCCCTGAATCAGTTGGAACTTCTGGATCAAGACCTTTATATTTCGTGATTACAAATAGGTTTTGAGCTGTGAAGTATATACGAATGTTATTCAACGCTTTAATATTATAGCCTAAAGTCAAGTTTTCCAAACGCATAAAAGATCCTTTTTCCAAATAAAAACTTGAAACTCTAGGAACATCAGTCAGAGTATATGTTAATGGATCATCTAACGCATTTGTTCCAGGTAAAAATCCTGATTGAGCATATTGCATACGTGAGCCATTTAATATGTAATTACCCAAGTTTCCACGTAAGAAAAATGATAAATCAAAATTTTTATAAGTGAAAGTATTTGTTATACCGTAAGTTAACTTTGGCTGTGCACTTCCTAAATAATCACAGTCTGCAGGATCACTGATTTCACCGTCTCCATCTTTATCAACAAAAACATATCTACCATTACTATCTAGGCCAGTACATTTCAATCCATAAAATTCTCCAATAGGATATCCTTTTTCCAAAACATGTGTTCCTGTAGAAGTACCACCTCTTACGAAGAAATTACCTAATAGGATGCGATCCATAGAATATATATCATTTGATAATCTTGTTACTTCATTGCTATTGTGTGCTAAGTTCAAAGAAAGATTCCAATTAAAGTCTCTTGTTTTTATTATATCAGAATTGATAGTTAATTCAATACCTCTATTTCTCATATCGCCAACATTAGCCATAATCTCTTTGTATAAATATGGAGGAGTTGATACAGGATATGTATAAAGCATATCAGATGTTTTCTTATTGTACCATTCGATACGTCCATTAATTCTGCTTTTTACGATAGAAAAATCAAGACCTACATTCAACATAGCTGTCTGTTCCCACTTCAAATCAGGATTTGCATTTTGACTGATCTTATATGAAGGTAGCCAAGATCCACTATCATAATAGACTCCGCCCGTACCGTAAAGTTCCAATGTTCTATATGGATCCAATCCAGATTGATTACCTGTAATACCATATCCTACACTTAATTTTAAATTGTCAAGCCAAGATATGTTTTTCATAAATGGTTCCTGCGTAATATTCCAAGCAGCAGATACGGATGGAAAAGTACCCCATTTATTATTTTCACCAAATTTGGTTGATCCATCCCTACGTACTGTAGCAGTTAACATATATTTCTCATTATAACTATAGTTAGCCCTTGCATAATAGGATATCAAACGACTTTGATTCTTTGAAGAAGTTGCATCTCCTGTATAAAGATTCTTTCCTGCCGCTAAATCATTAGCACCCAGTAAATCTGTTATGAAACCTGCACTTTGAGCAGAATGATCTTCATAATTATCTTCCTCCCATGAATAGCCTACCAACGCATTAATTTTGTGTTTCTTAATTTGTGTAGCATAATTAAGTGTCCATTCCATTAAATCTTTATCTTTTAAAACGCCTGCACGTTTTGCAAATCCGCCATAATTATATCCGGCTTGAGATCCTATGCTTCTGTATTCTGTTTCATCTTCGCTATCTCTACTCTTTGCTAAAAGAGTTTTAATGTCTAAGCCATTAATAATTGAATAACTGACTTCAGCTGTACCATATATATTATTAATTCTGATTTCATGATTATTCTCATCTTGATTTCGAACAGGATTACCTTGATCATATTCACGTGTATCAAACCATGAACCATCTGCCAACTTAACAGGTCTAACAGGAATCATGTTATAAGCCAATACAAAATTTGTAGCATTTGCCGGTTTATTATTTGTAATTGTGGAAACAGCTGTAATATCAACTTTCAAACGATTATTTAAAGCTCTTTGTGAAAATTGCATACGTGCATTATATCTTTCCAAAGAATTATCTCTAGCGATACCATCGCGACGCATATAGGAAATTGATCCACGATAATTATGCTGAGATCCTCCTCCAGATAAAGAAACGCTATGATCTTGCTGAATACCAGTTCTTGTGATTTCATCAAACCAATCGGTATTGGCACCCAAATCGAAGTCTGTTCCATCCTTCCCTGCAGTTGATGAGGTATAGGCTCTCCATTGATCAGCTGTGAGTAAATTTGGCTTATTAGCTAAAGTTGAAATACCAAAAGCTCCATTATAACTGATTGCGGGTTTACTGGCATATCCTTTTTTCGTTGTTATTAAAATAACACCTCCAGCAGAACGAGAACCGTAAATTGCAGCAGAAGAAGCATCTTTTAATATAGATATTGATTCAATATCTTGAGGTGCAACTGTTGACATATCAGCATCAGGAATATTATCGATAACAACAAGCGGTCCTTGATCGTTTTGCAATGTTGACAATCCTCTTAATTGTATAGTAGAACTACTAGTAACATCTCCGGAACCTGAATTAACGGTAAGACCAGCAACTTTTCCTTGCAATAAATCAGCGGCATTCCTTGTTAATCCTCTATTAAAATCTTTTGTAGTCACATTTGTGATTGATCCGGTAATTTCACGTTTAGTCTGTGTACCATAACCAACGACTACTATCTCATCCAATTTTTGAGTATCTTCAACTAACTTAATAGTCAGATTACTATTCTTCCCAATAGTTATATCTTGAGTTAAATAGCCAATATAAGAGATCTGAAGGATAGATGCAGGGGTTACTTCTAAACTAAAATTACCATCATTGTCTGTAATAATTCCATTCGTTGTTCCTTTCTCTACAATATTTGCACCAATTATAGGTTCACCTTTCTGATCAGTTACTACACCAGAGATGTGTCTTTTATTTTGCTGTTGACCATTGGAAGCTTCTTTTTTGTAAATGATAATGTGCTTTTCGTCTACAGTAAAAGACAAATTTTGTCCACGTAATATCTGAGTCATCACATTGTAAATGTTCTGTTTATTAGCACTTACAGATACTCTTTTTGATAGGTTGACTTCATCACTTCTATACCAAAATGAGAAATCACTTTGTGCTTTGATCGCATTAAATGCTTCCTGTAATGTTACTTCTTGAAGATGAAGCGACAATTCAGTTTTTTGTGAATAGCCGACTTCTGCAAATGAGCAGAATGTGGCAAGCAAGCATAGTATTATAGTCGATCTCATGATATTAAATACTTTTTTTAGCAGATGTTTGGATATAATCTGCTCATTGTTAGAATATAAATCCATACTTTTGCATGATTTTAGGTTTGTAATTGAGTTTACTGATAAAAAATTTCAGACCGAAGTCTTATAAATCGGAAGATGCGCCAACATTTTCCGATTTTTTTTTGCTAATTTGTATTCTTCACGGGCAATCCTTTCTTTAATTCGTTAGACAATTATTTTATTTCTGATATATAAATATGATCTCCATCCCATTTACAACTAATTCGTTCATCATAAGTCATCACTTTTAAAATCTCATCCAAATTCTCTCCACGAACAAAATCTCCAGTGAAGACAGTGTTTCTCAATCTATCAGACTGAATATGAATATGTACATTAAACTTACGCTCTAATTGTCGAGCAATTGTTCCAAATGTTTCATTATTGAAATATAGCCTGTTGTCTTTCCATCCTATATAACTCTTCACATCAATGTTCCTTTTTGTGAAGGTTCTTTTGAATTTGTCAAAGATTACTTGATCCATCGGTATCATCTGGACAGCGGAGATTCCATTTTCCAAACTG
>Ga0163159_1003956_pt1 | contig 10846 bp, 9 predicted proteins | sample BioMet9_FD_108702 | JGI IMG/M metagenome (GOLD analysis project Ga0163159, IMG submission 108702) | Microbial communities from bioreactor (seeded with sewage sludge) at Lawrence Berkeley National Lab, California, USA - Biofuel... | ecosystem: Engineered > Bioreactor > Anaerobic > Unclassified ... | reverse complement strand
TTGTTTCTAAATTTAATCCCGCCGATGTTAAAAAAATCAGAATTAAAGAAGATTGGTTTTTCGATAAACAACGCTCGGTGATGGATGTAAGAATCATTGGAATTTGCCCGGTTACCGATAATTTTGATGAAAAAGGGAATTTCAGAGGCGTAGAACCTATGTTCTGGATTTATTTTCCCGAAGCTCGTCCGATTTTTGCAAAAACAGAAGTATTTAACCGATTTAATGGTGCCGCTCAGCTTACCTACGACGACTTGTTCTGGAAGCGGATTTTTTCGAGCTATATTTATAAAGTCGAAAATGTTTACGATCGTAAAATTGTAGATTATTCCCAGGGTTTGGATGCTTTGTTGGAAGCCGAACAAGTGAAAAAAGATATTTTTGACTTCGAACAGGACTTGTGGGAGTATTGATAATAAGATTTATATCTCCAAAAACTCCTCCCTTTTAATTTTGGAGGAGTTTTTTTTTACCCGAATTTTACGTTTATTTTTAACTTTGTATACTCATAATTTAATCTGAATCATGTCGCACCCCTTTTTGGATAATGGCGTTGAATACATCAAAGGCGTTGGACCAAGGCGGGCTGAATTGCTTAATAAAGAATTAAATATCTTTACCTGGGGCGATTTACTTAGTTATTATCCGTTTAGATATACCGATCGCAGTAAATTTCTGAAAATTGGTGAAATAAAATCGGATGCGGCGTATGTTCAGGTTAAAGGATATATTCGCGATATTCAGATAATAGGCGCTGGAAACGCAACGCGTATGACGGCTTCCCTCACCGACGATACTGGTAGTATGGAGCTTGTCTGGTTTAAAGGGTTTAAATGGCTGAAGGACCGTTTTAAACCCAACGAAGAATTTATAGTTTTCGGAAAACCATCCTTGTTCAATGGTAAATATAATATTATTCATCCCGAAATTGATGATACGGGCGAAGATAAAATTACGTTTGCCGAGGGCTTGCAACCGTTTTACAACACCACCGAAAAGCTCAAAAATCGTGGTTTTACCAGCAAAGGAATTGCCAAGATTATCAAATTAGTAACATTAGACGTAAAAGGTACTGTTTCCGAAACTTTACCGGCTGATATTATTAAACGCTTTAATTTTATTTCGCATGAAGATTCGGTACTTAACATTCATTTTCCGGCTGATGCGCTAATACTGAAAAAAGCCCAGACCCGGCTAAAATTTGAAGAGCTGTTTTTTATTCAGTTGACTGTTCTTAAACAAAGAAATGTCAGGTTAAAAAAAAGTAATGGGCATGTATTTTCGGTTATTGGTAAGCATTTCAACGATTTTTATTTTAAAAAACTTCCGTTTGAGCTAACCAATGCTCAAAAAAAAGTAATAAAAGAAATACGAGCCGATGTTGGAAGTGGAAAGCAAATGAATCGCTTACTACAGGGCGATGTTGGCAGCGGAAAAACTTTGGTGGCGTTGATGTCCATGTTAATGGCTTTGGATAATCATTGTCAAGCATGTATGATGGCTCCAACCGAAATCTTGGCCAACCAGCATTTTAACACTATTACTCGCTTACTATCGGGACTTGATATTTCCGTTGAATTGCTTACCGGGTCAACCAAAAATGCGCAACGGAAAATTATTCAGGAGTATCTGGAATCAGGTAAACTCCAAATTCTTATCGGCACCCATGCACTTATCGAAGAAAATGTAAAATTTGCCAATCTGGGGATGGTTATTATTGATGAACAACATCGTTTTGGTGTGGCTCAACGGGCTAAAATGTGGGAAAAAAACAGCGTCCCACCTCATATTTTGGTTATGACGGCTACGCCTATTCCTCGTACCCTTGCCATGACCGTTTATGGCGACCTTGATTATTCGGTGATTGACGAAATGCCTCCTGGCAGGATACCAATCAAAACGTATCATTTTTTTGAAAATAATAATCCGAAAGTTATTTCCTTTCTGAAACAAAAGATTGCAGAAGGGAGGCAAATTTATATCGTTTATCCTTTAATAAACGAATCGGAGACATTGGATTTTAAGCATCTTTTGGAGGGATACGAGGTGGTAGTCAGCGAATTTCCACCGCCACAATATGCTGTGAGTATGGTCCATGGTCAGATGAAAACAGCAGAAAAAGACTTGGAAATGAAACGTTTTGTCGAGGGGAAAACGCAAATTATGGTTGCCACCACGGTAATCGAAGTGGGCGTAGATGTGCCTAATGCTTCGGTAATGGTTATTGAAAATGCCGAACGTTTCGGATTATCGCAATTGCATCAACTCCGGGGCAGGGTAGGACGGGGCGGCGATCAGTCTCACTGCATTCTGATGACTGGCTATAAACTTACATCCGAAGGCAGGAAACGCATTGAAGCCATGGTCGGAACTTCTGATGGCTTTGAAATAGCAGAAATGGATTTAAAACTTCGCGGACCGGGCGATATTGAAGGAACCCAGCAAAGCGGCATACTTGATTTAAAACTGGCGGATATTGTTAAAGATGAGAAAATTCTTAAATCTGCTCATAACATTGTTCTTGAAATACTTAACGATGATCCTCTGCTCGAAAAAGAAAAAAACAATCTTTTGGCTTATCAGCTTCTGTTACATCAACGAAAAAATAAATATTGGGGTTTAATAAGCTGATGGAGAAACATGATGATAATTCTGCTCCGAAATCAACATTTATCGTTATTTTTGCCATTCTTTTTAAAATTTATTTATACTGATGAAGATTTCTTACAACTGGTTAAAACAGTACATTGATATTGATTTACCTCCAGAAAACGTCGCTCAATTATTAACTAATTGTGGTTTGGAAGTGGAATCAATGGAAACGATCGAATCCGTGAAGGGCGGATTAAAAGGCGTGGTTATCGGCGAAGTAGTTACTTGCCAAAAACATCCCAATTCCGACCACCTTAGCATTACTACGGTTGATATCGGACAAACTGAGTTACTTCATATCGTTTGCGGCGCGCCTAATGTGAAAGCCGGACAAAAAGTTCCTGTTGCCACCATAGGTACAACTATTTATAAAGAAACAGAAAGCTTTCAGATTAAAAAATCGAAAATTCGCGGAGAAGTATCCGAAGGCATGATTTGTGCCGAGGACGAACTGGGTGTAGGCTCTTCTCATGATGGTATCATGGTGCTCGATGCTGAAGCTAAAGTAGGAACTCCCGCATGGGAGTTTTTTAAAATTTCGAGCGATACTGTTTTCGAAATCGGATTAACGGCCAATCGTTCTGATGCTACTTCGCACATTGGCGTTGCCCGCGATTTGGTTGCTGTTTTAAATGCTATCGAATTTCTGAAAAATAATTCCAATCCATATACATTAAACATTCCATCGGTCGAACAATTTTCCGTTGATAATCACGATAATCCTATCGATGTACAGATAGAAGATACTATGGATTGTCCGCGATATTCCGGCTTGACCATTTCCGGTGTGGAAGTAAAGGAATCTCCCGATTGGCTAAAAAATTATTTAAAATCCATTGACATACGGTCCATTAATAATTTAGTGGACATAAGCAATTTTATATTATTTGAAACGGGTCAGCCTATGCACTTTTTTGATGCTGATCATATCCAGGGGAAAAAGGTTATTATAAAGAAATTGCCTGAAGGCACAAAGTTTATTACTCTTGATGAAAATGAAAGAATCCTTACGGCCGATAATCTGATGATATGCAATGCGGTAGAAGGAATGTGTATCGCCGGAGTTTTCGGTGGGCAAAAATCGGGCATAAGCGAAAAAACGAAAAATATTTTCCTCGAGAGCGCTTATTTTAACCCAGTTTCCATTCGGAAAACTTCAAAACATCATGGACTGAAAACGGATGCCTCTTTCCGTTACGAACGTGGTGCCGACCCCAATATTACCATCTATGCCCTGAAACGTGCCGCTTTACTTATCAAAGAAATTGCCGGTGGAAAAATATCGTCCGATATTGTAGATGTTTATCCAAACCCGATTGATAATTTTAGGGTTGAGCTTAATTTTCAGAATCTTAATAAATTAATTGGAAAAGCCATCCCTGTTGCCGCCGTTAAAAATATTTTAACCAATCTGAAAATTGAAATTACAGCAGAGTCTCCCGAAGGCTTGTCGCTTTTGGTACCTCCTTTCCGGGCCGACGTTCAGCGCGAAGCCGATGTAGTGGAGGAAATTTTACGGATTTATGGCTATAATAACGTTGAAACCGATGAAGTTCTGAGATCCAGTTTGTCCTACTATTCCAAGCCCGACAAAGAAAAAATTACGAATCGCGTTTCCGATTTTTTATGCAGTAATGGCTTTTCGGAAATGATGTCGAATTCACTTACCAAGTCAGAATATGCTACCTATACTTCGGCTTTTAGCCCGGAGTATAATGTTAAGCTATCCAATCCATTAAGTAAAGAACTTGATGTGATGCGACAAACATTGCTATTTGGTGGATTAGAAGCACTTCTTTTTAACCAAAACCGGAAAATCAACAACCTGAAAGTTTTTGAATTTGGCTCGACATATCACTTAAATCTTAACAAAGACAAAGAATCCGATGTCCGAAGAAAATACATTCAGGATACACACCTTGCTTTGTTTATTACCGGAAGGCAAGAAACGGAAAGTTGGCGAACAGCAGACGAAAAAGTCGATTTTTTCAGTATTAAAATGTATGTCAATTTATTATTGCAGAATATAGGTTTCAATGTTGCGAAATTATTTAGCGAAACCATTTCAAGCGAAATTTTTGAAGAGGGTTTAAGCTATAAGGTTAATCGCGAAGATATAGTTCAGTTTGGTTCAATTTCATCCTCTCTTCTTAAACGCTTTGATATTAAACAGCCTGTGTTTTATGCCGATTTTAACTGGGATGTGCTGTTTTTATCAATCAGAAGCCGGGATATGAAATATGAAGAAATATCAAAATATCAGGAAGTTAATAGAGATTTGGCTTTGCTTATCAATGAAAAAGTAACCTTTGCAGAAATCGAAAAACTTGCTTATCGTGTCGGCAAGCCACTTTTGAAAAAAATTACTTTATTTGATGTTTATAAAGGGGATAAAATTGAAAAGGATAAAAAATCGTATGCCGTCAGTTTTATTTTACATGATAATACTAAAACGCTTAATGACAAAGAAATAGATTCGGCTATGGAAAAACTGATGGTTGCATTTAAAAATGAATTGGGCGCTGAAATCCGGTAAAAAATAGTGCTTACTACAATTTTTTATTATGAAATTATAGCTGGTAATTTTTTGATCAATTGATTTTATTAGTATATTTGAAACCATAAATTAATATTTAAACTATAGATTGCAATGGGTAACGAAACTAAATATTCGGTAAGTCCAGCGGGTATTAAATATCCGCTTCCGCTAAAGGATGAATATAGTAAAGAATATCAGCGAATAGAGATTTTAGCTAATCAAGCTCGTTCCGAAGGCAAAGAAATTGTTGTGGTGATGGGCGTGGGATTTGTTGGTGCCGTTATGGCCGCCATCGTTGCCGACACCAAGGATACGAATGGCAATCAAAGTAAATTTGTTATTGGTTGTCAGCGTCCTTCCGTACGGAGTTTTTGGAAAATCCCCATGCTTAACCAGGGCGTATCGCCTATTAAAGCCGAAGACCCGGAAGTTGATAAAATGATTAATCGTTGTGTTAACGAAACCAAGACGCTCGTTGCAACGTATAATAGTGATTGCTTGGCGCTTGCCGATTGCGTGGTGGTTGATGTTCAATGTGATTACAAAAAAAATAGTCTGGGGAATATGCGTACCGGCGAAGCCGATATGGCAGCCTTGGAAGCTACTATGAAAACGATAGGACAAAAAATAAAACCTCATTGTCTGGTACTTATAGAAACTACCGTTGCTCCGGGTACTACCGAATTTGTAGCTTGGCCAATCCTTAAAAAAGCATTTACCAAAAGGGGAATAACTTCTGTACCTATTTTATCGCATAGTTTTGAAAGAGTTATGCCCGGCAAGGAATATGTGGCAAGCATCCGTGATTTTTGGAGAGTTTGTTCAGGATGCAACAAGGAAGCTCGCGAACGGGTTGAAAAATTTTTACGTGAAGTGTTAAATACTAAAGATTTTCCCCTGACGGTGATGGATCGCCCCATTGAATCGGAAACTACAAAAATTATTGAAAATTCATACCGGGCTGCCATCCTTGCCTTTTTAAATGAATGGAGTATTTTTTCCGAACGCAACGGCGTGGATTTGATTAAAGTAATTAAAGCCATCAAAATGAGGCCTACGCATAGCAATATTATATTCCCGGGGCCAGGAGTTGGTGGTTATTGTTTACCAAAAGACGGTGGTTTGGGCTATTGGGCTTACCGGAATATTCTTGGATTTGAAGATGGCGACGAAGTGTTTAAAATTACTCCGACAGCTATCGACATTAACGATACCCGATCGCTCCATGTAGCTGAGTTGGTACGTGATGCATTACGCAATATGTCGCGCTATATTGCCGGAGCTGATGTCCTGATTTGTGGTGCAAGTTATCGTCAGGATGTAGGGGATACCCGATACAGCGGTAGCGAAATGGTTGTTCGTAAACTCAGTCAGATGGGTGCGGAAGTCAGGGTTCATGATCCCTATGTGGACCACTGGTACGAATTTGAAGATCAGGATGAAGACCCGACACATTCGTGGAAACGTTTTTTTCGTAATCAGGATAGTTTAAGCAGTATCAAAATACTGAAAGATTTGCCAAAAGCAATTTCTGGTGTAGAAGCCCTGGTCTTAGCAGTACCCCATTCCGATTATCTGGATTTAAATCCGGATGATGTCTTGAAGTGGGCTGGCAATCCCATTGCTATTATTGATTGTTTTGGTATTTTGTCAGATGAAAAAATCCGTCGCTATTTTGAACTGGGGTGCGAAGTAAAAGGACTTGGCCGAGGGCATATTATGCGAATAAAAAAGGAATTACTAAACGAAAAAAATAAATAAAATGGTTTCCTGAAATTTTTAAGAAATTATAAATGCGCTGCTTTACGTTTATCATGTACCAAACTAATCTTAAAAAATGGTAAACTTAAAGCAGGCTAAGGAAAAAATGTCATTATTTTTCTATGGAAAGTAATGAGTGAGCATTTTTTATATGGGTTTGCATAACAGTATTAAGTTGATTTGTACTTAGTTTTACAGAATGAATATTCAATCAATTAAACAACGTTTTGGAATTATAGGTAATTCTTCCTTGCTTGATAGAGCCATTGATATTGCACGGCAAGTATCGCCTACCGATATTTCCGTGTTGATATATGGTGAAAGTGGTACAGGGAAAGAAAACTTTCCTCAGATTATTCACCAGTTAAGTGCTCGCAAGCATGGCCAATATATAGCCGTTAATTGTGGTGCTATTCCCGAAGGCACGATTGACAGCGAGCTGTTCGGACACGAAAAAGGCTCATTTACCGGTGCAAACGAAGCCCGAAAAGGATATTTTGAAGTAGTCAACGGCGGTACCATTTTTCTGGACGAAGTTGCCGAATTGCCGCTATCAACCCAGGTCAGGCTGTTGCGTGTGCTGGAAAGTGGAGAATTTATCCGGGTTGGCTCATCCAAAGGGCAGAAGACCAATGTGCGCGTAGTTGCGGCTACCAATGTTTATATTCCCGATGCTATTGATCAGGGAAAATTTCGTGAGGACCTCTATTACCGTTTAAATACGGTTCCCATACATGTACCCCCTTTAAGAGACCGTAAAGATGACATTTTGCTGCTTTTCCGAAAATTTGCTTCCGATTTTGCTGAAAAATATCGTATGCCAGTTATTGAATTAGAGAACGATGCAAAAAAAATGCTGGTTAATTACCGCTGGCCGGGAAATATTCGTCAATTAAAAAATATTACCGAACAAATCTCTATTATCGAAGAAAACCGTGTTATTTCATCTGAAATTCTTATGAAATACCTGCCCCAAAACCAGAATCGCGACTTACCGGTACTCTATTCCAAAAAAGAAGCTTCCGGTAAGGAATTTCTCGAAAGAGAATTGCTTTACAAGGTCTTATTTGAGATGAAACAGGATGTTAATGATTTGAAAAAATTAGTAGGCGACATCATTGAAAATGCGGGCTTGACTCATCAATTTCGGGAAAACGATTCCATTCAGATTCAAAACCTTTTTAAGGATAATAGTCCAGATTCCAAAGAATCGGAAAAATTTGAAATACATCAAAACTATATACCTGACGACGATGAGCCGATACAACACTCTGAGATACTTGAGGAATCGTTGTCGCTTCAGAAAAAAGAGGTGGATCTGATTAAAAAGGCTCTCGAAAAACATAACGGGAAGCGCAAAAATGCTGCAAAAGAATTGGGTATTTCGGAGCGGACTCTCTATCGAAAAATTAAAGAATACGACATCCAGTAAACATATAAGGTGAAAACCTAAGGGTTTAGAATGGAAATATGAATAGTAAAATTATGAATAGAACCTTGAAACAACGGAACCATTTCCGATTTTTTAAAAATATAATATTTTTTACCGTGATTTGCTTCACGTTTTCCGGATGTGGTATTTATTCGTTTACCGGAGCTTCCATTTCACCTGAAGTGAAAACCGTTACTATTCAATATTTCCCGAATAATGCTTCCATCGTTCAGCCGACCTTAAGCCAATCATTTACCCAGGCGTTAAGGGATAAGTTTGCTTCCCAGACTAATCTGACTCAGGTGAAATCAAATGGCGATCTGAACATTGAAGGCGAAATCACCGAATATATTCCTGCACAACCAACGGCAATTCAGGGGAACGAAACTTCGGCGCTCAATCGGTTGACCGTAAAAGTGAATGTCCGGTTTACCAATAAAACCGATCCAAAACAAAATTTTGAATCTTCTTTTGAACGATATGTGGATTATGAAAGCAGTAAAAACCTTTCACAAATAGAACAGGATCTGATCAAACAAATTAATGATTTATTGGTTGAGGACATATTCAATAAATCGGTGGTAAACTGGTAAGGTTAATTATCAATGAACAAAACCGAATTTGATAATTTTATTCAACGTCCAGCTCAATTAAACAATCAAAGCCTTGCCGGGCTTGAAAATTTAGCTGAGAAATTTCCATATTGTCAGGTTCTGCAATTATTATTGGTTAAAAATCTTCATATTCTTAATCATTTCCGATTTGCCAGTCAGTTGAAATTGGCAGCCGCCTATGCATCTGATCGTAAAAGGCTTAAACAATTAATCGAAAATCCGTCGAGTATACGTAAGCTTTCCCTTTTTATTCCTTCGGGCTATCGGTTGAAAACAGAAAATATCGCTGAAAAACCGGAAAAAGTATCGGCCAAAGATGATAAAAAAACAGATTTATTGGAATTAATCAAAAAACGGCTTGCCGAAATTAAAGAAGAAAAGTCAAAAGAACGTTTATCTCCCCAAAAGACAGATGACAAAATAACAGATAGTTACAATTTAAAGAAAGAATTAATCAACAAATTTATTATTGAGCAACCGACCATCGCAAGAGGAAAAGCCGATTTTTTTAAACCTATAGATTGGGCACGGCAAAGTACACAGGATAGCGATGATTTAGTTACGGAAACATTGGCTAAGGTCTATCTGAAACAAGGTCATCCGGAAAAAGCCATTAAAATTTATGAAAAATTATGTTTGGTTTTTCCTGATAAAAGCAGTTACTTTGCAAACCAGATTAACGAAATACAAAAACTAAAGTAAAAATTAAGTAAAATAATATAAATCATCATGGGCGCATATATTTTTATTTCTATTTTGATACTGATTACCTGTATTATACTAAGTCTTGTCGTTTTAGTTCAAAACTCAAAAGGAGGTGGATTAGCTTCCAACTTTGCAGGTTCCAATCAGTTTATGGGTGTCAGGAAAACTGCTGATTTCCTCGAAAAAACCACCTGGACTTTAGCTATTATTCTTTTGGCTTTAAGTTTGTTTTCTATTTTTGTTATTCCCCGCAACACTGCTGTAAAAAGTGCTTCCGATACGGAATTGAGAAATCAGCTTGACAAAAATAAAACGCAACAAGCTTCCGATTATAAAGCTCCTCCGGCAAAAGAAGAATAATCCCGCTAACGGTAAAAATTTAAAAAAAATGTCAGAATGTCATAAAATTCTGACATTTTTTTTATAAAACGACTTTGGCATAAAATATGACGTTTGCCAGGTACAATTATTATTTATTATTTATTTATGTCTAACAAAAAAAATAATTAACATGACGAAGTTGAACATCAAACCATTAGCAGACAGAGTGCTGGTTGAACCTGCCGCTGCCGAACAAAAGACTGCAGGTGGAATTATTATTCCGGATACAGCAAAAGAAAAACCACAAAAAGGCATCGTAATGGCTGTAGGAAATGGTAAAAAAGATGAGCCGATGACCGTAAAACCTGGAGATACCGTATTATATGGAAAATATTCAGGAACCGAAATCAACGTAGATGGTAAGGATTACCTGATGATGCGTGAATCGGACATTTTGGCAATTATTTAATTAAATTTAAATCAAAGTATTAATCATTAACTTAAACTATTAATAAAATGGCAAAAGATATTATATTCGAATTTGAAGCTCGCGAAGCTTTAAAAAGAGGCGCCGATGCTTTAGCAAATGCCGTTAAAGTTACCTTAGGACCTAAAGGCCGCAATGTTATCCTTGACAAAAAATATGGCGCTCCAGCTATCACCAAAGATGGCGTAACCGTAGCCAAAGAAATTGAATTGAAAGACCCTATTGAAAATATGGGCGCTCAGCTTGTTAAAGAAGTTGCTTCTAAAACTTCCGACCTTGCAGGCGACGGCACCACCACTGCAACCGTTTTGGCACAGTCCATCATCAACACAGGC
>Ga0163159_1003950_pt1 | contig 10859 bp, 6 predicted proteins | sample BioMet9_FD_108702 | JGI IMG/M metagenome (GOLD analysis project Ga0163159, IMG submission 108702) | Microbial communities from bioreactor (seeded with sewage sludge) at Lawrence Berkeley National Lab, California, USA - Biofuel... | ecosystem: Engineered > Bioreactor > Anaerobic > Unclassified ... | reverse complement strand
GAAAAATGCCTTGATTTCTTTAACTGGGCTATTATCTTAAAAGCTTATTGCAGAGATTATGTAAAAACTAAGAATCTGTTTTTCAAGAATACCGATTTATTTAAAGATCCCGATGAATTAGAGATTATACAACACGAGGCAAATTTAGCAAAGCAAAAAGTATCAGAACAAGAACAGCTTCTTAATACTAAGCAACAGATGTTAAACGATCTTCAGCTAAAATATGACCGGTTGTATAAAAGTAAGGATTTATTAAAGGATGAATTACAATCCGAGATTGATTCTTATAAATATGAAGTTGATTCACTGTATGCTTCTTTACGAGCATTGCCTGGGACTTATCTAGATAATAATAATATCTCTCCTGAAGAAGTAGAAGATTTGAAGGTACTTATATTCTGTGGGCGTGACCGTTGGCAAAAAAAGATAAGTGAAATGTTTCCTAAGTTTAAATTTGTACAGACGGATGATGCAGGCTTTGATACCAATTTGATTGATACTGCAGATTATGTTGTCTTTAACACGCTTTATGCCTCTCATGGGTTGTTTTATAAAGTCATCAATTATATAAGAACAAAAAAGAGAAAAGTCATATATGTTGATGGCTATAATGAGCAGCATCTTATTCAGGCTTTGTATACCGCTAAGCTTAAAACAAAATAACATATTGTTGAAGAAACTCCTAAACTTAACTGTTTAGGAGTTTCTTATATTAAAATTATGAAGCTGATTATCATGTAAAATCTCATTTAAACATATCTGCGTGTTGCTTCATATATGCTTCTCTGAGTTCGCTCAATGTCTTACCTGTCTTCTTATCAACAGAAAACACATAAGTTTCCACAGAAGACCATCCATATATATTTTTAAGCCATTGCTGAAGCGATAATTTCTCTTTTCCAACCTGAACCAACCCATTTTCTAATAGTATTGCTTCTTTCCCATCTCTGTATCTGGCGCTAATAATATCTCCACTTTTAACAATACCCCACTCCATAAGCTTATCTATCTTTGGTAATGTTCTTCGTGTTATATCCTTTCCTTTCGTAGCGCCTGTTATTCCATGCTGAGCTATGTCAACATAAAAATCATTATATTCAACAACTGGAAGTACTTTCTTTACATCCAGCATAGTATCTCCATTAACCTTATATGGACAAAGCTGATAACAACTTATATCCACGTTATTGCTGTTCAGCCATGCCACTGCAGAAAGTGTTTGTTCATCAAATTCAGAAGCAACTAAAATTATCCTCTGGCCTTTATTAAATTCTGTTTTCTTAATATGATTTCCGTTTGCAAAATCATCATATATTCTTTTTGCAATTTCGGAAGCGGTTAAACCAGGTTGTAAAGAGAATTCAGTTTTATGTTTTTCTACGTATGGAACAAAGACATTCTGTATTAGTTCATCACTAGTTTTTATTGTTGCACAGCTTGCTGCATAACGAATGGCCTGAAATTCAAATGCTTCCTTACGCCCAGTAATATCGTCCTTGTCACGCTTTATTTCGATAAGAACAATATTTCCGTCATTATCAATGGCAGTCAAATCACTTCTGCCATTACTCACATTTCTGACCTGCTGTCCTACAATCAGCATTGACTCTTCATCATCGCATAGCATATCAACATTTTTACGGAGTATTTCCTCTATATCGCTTTCCTTCATATTAAGGTCAACGAATGTTACACTTTCAGCCTCTGTAAGTTGTCCATTTTTAAGTATGTACATATAGAAATTCCTCCAACACTTATATCTATTAAGATAGGCTCTAGTATTTATGCATGCTGTCGCATTTCTCTATAAATCACCTGTGCGAGTGCCCCCATTATAGCGTTATACTTACTCTTATCTTCAAACAAGGCAGTATATGCATCTTGTGATTCATCATAACTTTGTATAGCTGCATTTTGAAAAGCCTTAGGGAATATGCTTTCCGTGAAAATTTGTGAATCAGAACTTTTAGCAATATTAATCAACTTCTTATTAGATATAAGTTTACTATGAAGAGCAGTTAACAACACTCTATCACCATCAGTAAAATTACCCTTAAATCGCTCGTTAATCTTGTCAATAATTTCATCCAATGGCTTTTTAGGATTAATTGCCCCTGCACCTATATGGGTAGCTGGTTTATAAACACCCTTCTTTGTCATTAAATTAATAGATCCTTCAAAAGTTTTTTGGAGTTTATAAAACTCTAGCTTCAGCTTCCCTTCTAGGTCTATCATATTTCCTTTTTCGTCAGGTAACAATTTAACCAAATATGAGCAGAACACAAATTCTTTATGCATTTCTTTATCAAACATACGAACAATCTGAGAAATATAACTATACCATCTAATAAAATTACGTACTCCTCGCTTAAAACTATAACGATCATTAGGTGTCTTTTGGTTATATTTGTCGGCTACAGGTTTCAAGATGCTTGTCATCCTGCCCATAGCTTTTGAATCTTGGCTCGAACTAGAAAAGTATTCTTTAGCAAAAGCGTTTATATCAGCATCAGAATAAATGGCAAATCCTCTAATTTCTTTTTGTGTTTGATAAATTAAATCAACGTTAACTTCCTTTTCCAAGTATGTCTCTTGATAAAAAGGCTGAAATGCTGCTAGTATCTCTTCTTTTGTATTTACAAAATCCAAAACAAATGTATCAGTTTTACCAGCATGTATTCTGTTTAGTCTAGACAAAGTTTGTACAGCTTTAACTCCCTTTAACTTTTTATCCACAATCATAGTATGTAGAAAAGGTTCATCAAAACCGGTTTGATATTTTTCTGCAACAATTAAGATATTAAAATTGTCATGGAACTCATCTCTAGTTTGAGTTTCCGAAATATGGGTACCGTCTTTTCTAACATTGATATTGGATTCTGTATAGTTATTACCGCCATCATCAATAGCACCCGAAAAAGCAGCCATTACATCAATAGCGCCATACTCTGGTTCATTATTCTTAATTTTGTCCTCTATGTATCTTTTGACTTCATGATAATAACGAACAGCTGCAAGTCTCGAAGAAGTAATAACCATCATCTTACCACGCCCGCCTATCTTATCATGCGTAGTTCCCAAGAATGTTTCAACTATAATTTGAGACTTTTGGCTAATATTATACGGGTGTAAGTCCTGATATTTACGAATTATCTTAGTTGCCCTATTTGCAGGAACATCCGGATTATCCTTCATTGTTTTTGCAATCTTATAACAGGTGGAATAGGTCATATAATTTTGGAGTACATCCAAAATAAAGCCTTCTTCAATAGCTTGTCTCATGCTATAAATATGAAACGGATGAAAACTGCCATCAGAACACTCTGTACCAAATAGTTCCAATGTCCTATCCTTAGGTGTTGCTGTAAATGCAAAGAAAGATAAATTTTTATGTCTACCATGAATTTTCAACTCATTAAGAAGCTTGTCTTGAGGATCTAATTCATCTTCAGCTTTCCCTTCAAGCTCTGCATATTCTCTTAAAGCATCTTCTGTATCAGCAAGAGCTCCTTTCAGTTTTAAAGCAGAATTGCCGGTCTGAGAAGAATGTGCCTCATCAACAATGATAGCATAATTGCGCCCCTTAACTTTATCAACTTCTTGATAAATTACAGGAAATTTTTGTAAAGTAGTAACAATGACACGTACGCCATCATTAATGGCTTTTTTTAAATCTTGTGAATTTTTGTTTTTGTCAATAGTCTCAACTGCTCCTATAGTATGATCGAATCCAGCAATTGTTTCTTGCAATTGTTCATCAAGTACGGTTCTATCAGTAACTACAATAACACTTCTAAATATTGCTTTGTTATCCACATCATGTAAAGAAGCTAAACGATATGCTGTCCAAGCAATTGAATTAGACTTGCCTGAGCCAGCACTATGCTGAATTAGATAATTTCTCCCAGCACCAGAAACTTTAACATCAGCAATTAACTTACGTACTACATCAAGCTGATGATATCGAGGGAAAATTATTACTTTCTTTGATGTCTTTTTCTTCGTCCCATCAGGAAATGTTTTTATTTCTTTTATTATCTGCAAGTGAACAAACTTTTGAAGAATATCCATCATGCTGTCTTTTTGGAATACTTTTTCCCATAAATATGCCGTTGGATAACCATCAGGATTAGGAGGGTTGCCATGTCCACCATCATGTCCAGCTCCATTTGAGCCTTGATTAAATGGCAAAAAGTAAGTATCTTTCCCCGCTAATTTAGTTGCCATGAATACATCTGTATGATCTACGCAAAAATACCCTAAAATGCGTTTATTAAATTGAAAACATATTTCTCTATAATCTCTATTGTACATCCATTGCTCTTTAGCATTGTCTACTGTTTGACCAGTATATTGGTTCTTTAATTCAAATGCAAAAACAGGAATGCCATTCACCACAAGCACCATATCTACGCTATTCTTATTATCAATAGAGTAGTACCACTGCCTGTTACAGTTAATAACGTTTTGAGCATACTGAACAGCAGAAACCTGATTTAAGCTAGATTCTGGCTTGAAGTAACACACATGAAAAGTAATACCACGGTGTTTAAAGCCATGACGAAGCACAGAAATTAAACCGTCTGTATCACAGGCAGCATTAAAAGCAAGGCAAAACTTTCGTTCTGTATTATCCTTGTTTTGATTCTTAAAACGCGTCCATTCCTTAGGTTGAGTTGTTTTAACGAAATTAATTAATGTATCAACATATAGGCCTAGTTTAGCATCATAAGAATCTGTACCCTTAGTATAGCCACCAGCAGGAGACAAGAAGAATGTTTCAATATCTTCTTCGAATCTTTTCTCTGTAGTTACATTGACTGCCATTGCTGTGGTACCTCCCTTTTTCCGGTTACATATTCGTAGATTAGAGATTTCTTGTAAGAATCAATTTCTGAAAGAAGTTGTTCCTTTTTCAAGATAAGCGCATCAATTTCTGAGCACTTTATATTTAAATATTCTGCTATCTCTGATTGTTCCTTTGTTGATGGTATTAGAACTGATATGTTTTTCATATCTGACCACCCTGTTGTCCACAAATCATCTACTATTCCATGTCCCCATTTGTAGAATTCATCCGCAAAAATAGCTGTGTGAAACAACCAATCATAATACTGTGGAACCATTTCACCTCTCGGTATTAAAACAGTATTGATCAAAGAAACAGAACCATCAAGACTTGCAATACCACAAGAACCCCTGCGATCAGACCTACTATTTATTGCAAAATCTCCCTTGCGAACCAATTTTCTTTCATCATGTGCATTGGTTTTAGCAGCAGTAGAAAGTTGTAACAATACTCCTTGTTTTGTAACGGAAAGCGGTTTGTATTCGCTGTCACTAACTTTCATACGTCGTTCATCATATAGCTGCCCAATTTTACCGACTTTCCACTCTTCAGGAATTGCGCCAATCCATTCTATACCACTGTCTTTTTTCTTCCTGTTTCCCGTCAATCCCTTGGTAACTGCTTGAACAATAACAGATTGCTTAAGCAGTTTATATTCATCAATACTGCTTCTAGTTTTACTTATAACAATATCAACATCATTACATTCCGCATCCAAATAAGCTGCAATACGTTGTTGTTTTTCTTGTGCGACCCAATATACTTCTCTGTTACCGTAATCAGAAAAATATATATGTGGTATTGTTGTTTTTTCAACGCTTTCGTCCAAGCGTAAAGACATTAAAGTATACTTCAGCCATTTCATGTCAACTTCAGAATTAGGAACAATATATGCCATTGTTCCTAAAAGAGATGTATACGCCTCACAATAAACGACTCTACCTATTCCAGCTCCATCCTTAATTATTCCAAGATATGGTCTATCGCACGCAAATGTGTCGAGATATCCAACATGTCCTGATGCGCCATAAACGCGATATAATCCAGCATTCAATAAATTTTCAAGAGTTAACCCTGTAGAAAAAGATTTACAAAGATACTTTAACTTCATAATTATTTCTCCTTATGGAACAAATTGCTTAGGCTAACAGTAATGTCAGTTTCCAGGCTATTAATTCTAGTGATAATATCTTCAATATTTTCGAGTTTCTGATACTCGTAAAAATATCTGGTCATAGGTATTTCATAGCCAATTTTTGTCTTCTTTTTATCTATCCAAGCATCAGAAACATAGGGGAGTACTTCGCGTTTAAAGTATGTATCTATATCTTCGGTAAGGGGAATTTTCTCAGTATCACGTAAATTTACATCTGCAACCGGTCTCTTTTTTTTGTCGTAAACAATTTCTGCTTTTGGGTCTGTTATAGCAATATAAAGACATGGATCAAAGCTACCAGTGGTTCTATAAAATTTACTAAAATCATACTTGCACTTTTGGTTAAATAGTTTTGTAAACTGATCTACATCATAATATGGCTTGTCCAGTTTTAATTTATTAATTGTTTCAAAGAAAGAAACTAATTCCTCGGATGTTTTTCCTTTGATTGCAGCTTTTGCAATTTTAACAAGTCTCTTTTTCCCGTCCATTGCGCTTTTTAAAGCATCAATTTCTGAAGCATCCTTCTTGTCAGTTTCAAAAACATTATATGAATCAAAATATTTTTTAGTTTGTTCTAATGTTTTATCCGTTATTTCTATTCTTTGACGCAAAGGCCGCTCTACTACAATTTTGTTATATCCAAATTCTTCTGTTCCGAATATTTTGCTTTCACAATAAACACCGTTTTTATCACCATAAGTAGCACCATTATTATATTCGCCATAGGCAGCGACAATTAGCTCTCTACAATGATCAGTAATATCATTTCGCTTTGTGCCTATGGGCTTCCTTCTCTGTTCAAAGCAATGAGACGCATCAATTAATTGTACCTTGCCAGCTCTATAAGCAGGTTTGTTCTTAGACAACACCCACACATATGTGCTAATGCCTGTATTCATAAACATATCAGTAGAAAGTTGCACAATACAGTCAAGCCAATCATTTTCTAATATGTATTGCCTAATATTAGATGGCCCACTACCAGCATCACCGGAAAATAAAGGTGAACCATTTTGTATTATAGCCATCTTGCCATTAGGGGCTAATTTGGCCAATCCATTTAAAACAAATAATTGCTGGCCATCAGATATCTTAGGCAGGCCTGGCGCAAATCGTCCTAAATCGCCTTTTTTTGCCTCCGCCTCAACAGCCTCTTGTTCTCTTTTCCAGTCAATACCAAAAGGAGGATTTGAAATACAATATTGAAAGTTAAAATTCTCAAACTTATCATCAGATAAAGTATCCCCGAACCTCATATTATTAGGATCCCCACCACGAATCATCATATCAGCTTTAGCAATAGCAAATGTAGAAGGATTAAACTCTTGGCCAAAGCAGGTTACTGAAATTTCTTTATTCAAATCGTGAATACGTTCTTCCATACAAGATAGCATTTGGCTTGTTCCCATTGCCATATCATAGACAGTAATATTGCCTGCCTTGCTCAAATCAGCATCAGACAAAAGTAAATCGCTCATAAGATAAATAATATCACGGCTAGTAAAATGGGCTCCTGCTTCTTCTCCAAAAGATTCTGAAAATCGTTTAACTAAGTCCTCAAAAATATAGCCACAGTCTACTGCATTAATTTTATCTGGTCCTAGATACCCTTTTGGAGTATTAAATTCTTTAATAACTAAATAAAGAGTATTGCTTTCAACCATCCGTTTAATTATGTTCTCAAAGTCAAATTTAGCTAATACATCTTGGACATTTGGAGAAAATCCTGCTAAATAATCACGAAAATTAGCTTCGATGTTAGCCGGATCGGCTAACATTTTTTCGAAAGTAAATTTACTGATATTATAAAATTGATAGCCTGAAGCCTTAGTCAAAAAGCCATCAATTACAGCAAGTTTTTTTACCTTGCTATATTGCTTCTGTACTGCATCGTAAGTAGGCAACAGGCAATCATGGAAACGTTTTACTACTGTCATAGGAAGAATTACAAGGCCGTATTCATGTGGTTTAAATGGTCCCCTCAACATATCTGCCACATTCCAAATCATAGTTGCTTTCTCCGCAATATTTGTACCAACCACGCTAATTTTGTCATCAACCATCAGTAAACTCCCCTTTTCTATATATTAGTTTCTATATGGCTTTACATAATTATCGCATTTTCACCATATAATTATACCCTATAGAAAGACATAAAGCTAATTTCCTCAACAGTTTTATAAGTATTATATATCCCATTAAAAGGACATCTTCTCTAATTTAAAACAGTATTAGATTTCTCGTAAGTTTATCATTTAAAACTAATATTTAAGGAATCCTTGTCTAACTTCTTCACCGACTACTTCCTTCAAATTAGTCTTTGTAATCTTCAATTGGCCATTACTTGTCATACGAATCATTTTGGTATATCCATCTGTCTTTTCCATCATAGTAATAGCACTACTAAAATCACCCTTGCCTGCAGTAGAGTGAGGCATTGGACCTATCAATATCAGCCTATAAGATGGATTATATTGCAATGCCTTAAAGTTAAAAGATTTAAGTTCATCATACCCTAAACGCATTTCAATCTTATCTTTAGGAATTCCTACGCTCTTAAGTGAAGCCTCTATTTCTCTAACTTTACAAGCAGCTTCTCCTAAAACAAGTATCTTGCCATTGGGATATGCTCCAGTCCAAGCCGATTCAATTTCTTCAGGGTATAGTTCCAGCATTCCTATTCTAGATAAATATTCTTTTAAGTTCCCTGTTTTATATGCTTCTTTAATTCTTTTAAATAATAATGAATTAGCTTCCGCTGAAATATCCATAACAGTTTCAAAGGTCAGTTCCAATTACAACACCTCCTGTAATAGATCTGACATTTTATACTCTATGTTTGCCTTCTGCTTTTCAATGATAAGCAGCTCGCTTCGCAGGTCCTCATATTCTTCAACAATCTTATTTTGTGTTTCTATAGGAACATTGGCAATACGAACATCCTTTAAATCTCTAATACTTAGAGCTTTCATCACAGCACCTTTGGCCAAACGGTTTAATTCAGACATGCCGGTTTCACTCTGAAGGTACAACATGAAAAATGTAGGGTTAATCTTTTTCTTATCTACTTTTATAAGATAAAGGTTACCATTCGCCATAATCTGCTGTCCTTTAGGAACATGAGCCATGGCAACTTTGAACGGAGATATCTTTGACATAATAATATCTCCATTGCTAATAATATAATGTTCTTGGCCTTCCTCTATTCCTTCTAAATAAGGCAATTCAGCATCAATAGTACCGTTATTAATATTTTTCAGCAGCAAATACTGATATTTCGTTGGGACTTTACTAATTTTGGCATCCAAATCTTCTGCCCTAAGTACTGCACCTCTACTAATAGACAAACATAAATCACCCAAAAGCACTGCGTTCTTTATTTCAGTTTCTTCTCTTAATATGTATCTTGATGGGCTTAGAACGTATCCTTGCTTAGCTAAATCTTCCTTAGAAATTAAGACACTATTTTTTGTCTTTCCACTATATGCCTTAACTATCTCACTAATATTTTCAGAGCTTAAAGTATTGTATCGTCTACCTTCAGTAAAAATTTCTGTAGCATCTACAAGTTTGACTTTCTCATTGCCATTGCTCATAACCAAAATATTTATCGGTATATTTGTTCCAGTAAGCAATCTTGGCGGTAATGAAATAACAGCTTCAACCAAACCACTTTCAACAAGGTATTGCCTAATGCCCTCATCAGGATTATTAATTAAGCCGCTATTAGCCATTACTGTAAGAGTTTTTCCGTCTTTTGCCTGGTTTAAAAAGGCAGCAAGAGAAAATACCCAATCACTCGATGCAGTTCTCTTCGTATTAATAAAATATTTTCCCAGACGACCGTTTTCGCGCATTTCAGTAACTATAGGTCTTCTTGCAAAGCCAAAAGGAAAATTAGAAAAGACTTTTGTTGCATTCAAATTGCTATAATCTTGACTAATAGCATTTCCTTGAATATTTTCGATATTTAGTCCTAATACTGCATTTTTAACCAAAGCTATAAACATAGATTCAGTATTAATTTCAACACCAACAATTTTCTTTGGTTTGTTGCTTTTTTCTACTTCTATACCAAAAGAATTAATACCAGAACACAAATCCAAAACAACATCCTTATCGGTAATATCTAATATCTTAATGGCTAAATCACAAATGCTCATAGGTGTTGGTAATGTATGCCAACCAATATAGTCTCCTGAAAACTGTGCAATATAGGCTTTGATCTCCTGTTTAGAACATGCCTTAGAAATTTCTGTTACTTCTTCTTTCTGTTCCTTAAATATTTGTGTAAGCTGTTCTTTTATGTCATTATTCTTTATAACTTTACTAATGCTCTTTTTTAAATCGTCCGTTTCAAAACCAGGTTTATAAAAATAAGCTAAAACTGCCAGCGAAAAAGAAGCTCTAACAATTCCATCTCTACTGCTGCCTTCTGATCTTAACTTGTTTAAGCCAGCCCACACAGCCTGCCTAACATTGGTAACATCCATAAGTTGCAATTCCGTCAGTTTGTTTTCCAATTCAAATCCCTCCATTTCTTATCTTAATAATAGTATACGGTATATTTATGTATTTGTCAAATGGTTTTTTAAAACCATTTTTATATTATAATTAACAACCATTTTAGAGACTTGAAAAGCAGACAAAAATATTGCTTAAATACCAAATGATAAAGTTGCACTTTCTCACACCTAATTTCTCCCATATTTTCCACAGAAAACAGTCTTTCCATAGAAAACTGTCCTACAAACTGTCCTACTTAACAAAAAAACAGGGTTCTGGATAAAATGTCCAGAACCCTGCGAGCAAGTCATATGGCGGAGTGGGTGGGATTTGAACCCACGCGGG
>Ga0163159_1003949_pt1 | contig 10865 bp, 11 predicted proteins | sample BioMet9_FD_108702 | JGI IMG/M metagenome (GOLD analysis project Ga0163159, IMG submission 108702) | Microbial communities from bioreactor (seeded with sewage sludge) at Lawrence Berkeley National Lab, California, USA - Biofuel... | ecosystem: Engineered > Bioreactor > Anaerobic > Unclassified ... | reverse complement strand
CAGGTCTGCGAGCGCGCCTCGGTCTTTGCCAAGCTCTCCCCCGCGCAGAAGGCCCGCGTCGTGACGCTGCTGCGGCAGAACGGCCACAGCGTCGGCTACATGGGCGACGGCATCAACGACGCCGCCGCGATGAAGGCCAGCGATGTCGGCATCTCCGTCGACACGGCCGTGGACATCGCCAAGGAGTCCGCCTCGGTCGTTCTGCTCGAAAAGGATCTGCTCGTGCTCGAGGAGGGCATTCTCGAGGGCCGCCGCACCTACGCGAACATGATCAAATATATCAAGATGACCGCGTCGTCCAACTTCGGCAACATGCTCTCCGTGCTGGCCGCCAGCGCGTTTCTGCCGTTTTTGCCGATGGCCTCGGTGCAGCTCATCCTGCTCAACATGATCTACGATTTCAGCTGCACGCTCATCCCCTGGGACAACGTGGACGCCGAATATCTCAAAAAACCCCGCCAGTGGAGCGCCAATTCGATCACGCGCTTCATGCTGCGCATCGGCCCCACGAGCTCGGTGTTCGATCTCGCGACCTATGCGCTCATGTTCTTCGCGATCTGTCCCGCCGTCTGCGGCGGCGCCTACGGCACGCTCTCCCCCGACGCCAAGGCGCTCTTCGTTTCGGTCTTCCGCACCGGCTGGTTTGTGGAGTCCATGTGGACGCAGGCCCTCGTCGTGCACATGATCCGCACGGAGAAGGTACCGTTCCTGCAGAGCCGCGCGTCCCGCCCGCTGCTCTGTTCGACCTTCTGCGCGATCGCTGTCGTGACCGCCATTCCCTTCACGCCGTTCGGCACAGCCCTGGGCCTGCATGCGCTGCCCGCCGTCTATTTTGCCTGTCTGATCGCGTTTGTTCTGGGCTATATGCTCCTTGTCACTGCCGCGAAAAAAACGTATATCCGCCGCTACGGCGAACTGCTGTAACCGTTGGAAGAAGCCCCTCCGCAAAAGCCGAAGCTTTTGCGGAGGGGCCTATTTTCTGTCGGGAATTATACCGGCCTGATTCATGGCCTCCCGATGCCGCGGACGCGCCGAACCTGCCTGACACCGCGCGAAAAAACAATGGACCTGCGGGACCGTCTGTGTTATCATGCAGAGTATCACCGCTGGAAAGGGGCTGGTCATCATGACAAAAATCATCATTCGGGACCGCACGAACAGGAGGGCCGCCGCCATCTGACCCTCCGCAGAGAATGGAGGATCTTTTGAACAACATTACCCTGAGACAAATCGACGAATCCAACTTTTTAGACTGCTTCGCGCTGGAGCTCGCGGCCGGACAGGAGAAGTTCGTCTCCAGCCCGATCCGCAGTCTGGCGCAGGCATACGTCTACCGGAACCAGTGCACGCCGTTCGGCGTCCTCGCGGGCGAACGGATGGTCGGCTACGTCATGGTCATCTACGACTTCGACGAGCAGACCTACAACATCTGGCATCTGATGATCGACCGGCGTTTTCAGGGCCGTGGATACGGAAAACGCGCGCTGGACGAGGCGCTTCGGTACATCCGCGCCAGGCCCTTCGGAGCGTCCGGCACGGTACTGCTGACCTGCAGCCCGGAAAATGAAATTGCCCTTCGCCTGTATCGCCGGGCCGGGTTCACGGAGACCGGCCGCAGCGACGGGGACGAGATCGAATGGAGCTTGCAGCTGTAACCTGCGCAAAAAAAGCACCCCTTTAAGAAGGGCTTTTGGTATTGCGCGTAAGCGCAGTATGAAAAGCCCTTCTTTTTTTACAAAGGCGCAAAAACAAACCATTCAGGAGGAAACGACATGTACACCATCACAGCCCAGACGCGCGACCAGAAGGCGAAGGCCCATCAGCTCCGGCGCAGCGGTTTCGTACCGTGCGTCATCTACGGCGCGCAGCTGCCGCAGTCCCTCAGCATACAGCTGACCCGCGGCGAGGCCGAACAGCTCCGGCGGGACCGCCGCACCGGCAGCAAAATCGGCATTCAGCTTGGCGGCACGACGTATCCCACGCTCATCAAGGAGCTCGATTTCAACACCCTGACAAGCGAAATCATCCATGTCAGCTTTCAGCTGCTCGAGCGCGGGAAAAAGATCAACAGCGTCGCGGATATTGTGCTTCTCAACAGGGATACCGTGCCCGGTGTGCTGGAGCTGATGCAGCTCCGGGTTCCGCACGCGGCGGAACCCGAATACCTGCTCGACACCGTCGCGGTCGATCTGGAAAACATGCCGGTCGGCACGACGCTGACGGTCGGCGATATTTCGGCGTTCCGGAGCGATAAAATCGAGCTGCAGTCCGATCCGTCCGCCATCGTGCTGCGTATCCGCGATAAAAAGCGCGCCGAGGCCAGATTCGCCTAGACGCGTCTGCGGCACCGGCGGCGGCGCCCATGCCTGTCCGCCGCGGACCGGCCAGAAAAAAGCATGTCCCTCCGGGCGCCGGCGGGGGATCCGTGACAGGACGTTTCCCCCGCGGCCTCGGAATGCCATATATTTTGTGCGGATTGCCCGCGGCTCCGCTCACATCAGCTCATCGAGCCGGTCCAGAACGTCGTCGACCAGATCTTCCAGCTTTTCATGCCGGTTCCCCCAGTCCACGTAGGCTTCGCTCAGCATATCCTCCGGCTCGCTCTCGTCCAGCTTGGCAATGCGCGCCTTCAGCGTCTCCAGGTACGCCTGAAGGCCCTCCTTGTCCAGCTCGTCCGGGTTCGGTTCCTCACGGTAGCGATCCATGTCCACGATCTTCGCCATACGCCGCTCCTTTCCCTTACGAAAAAGCATAGGTCAGACTGTCGATGTCGAACTTGCGCGTTCCGTCATTGGCCTGCTGATCGGAGGCCTGTATTTCCTCATTGGTTTTCCAGAAATAGAGATTGTGCATGTAATCGTATCCGCTTGCGCTGTCCCGATCGATAAATGTGGTATCGACATTATACCAGGTGCCGTCCGACCAGATCTGCGTCCAGGCGTGGTCGATCCCGTCCGAGTCCGTCATTCCTCTGGCCGGAACGCCGGCCAGATTGCACAGATAGGTGTAATAGGCGGTATAGCCGGAACAGACCACCGTTTTCTTTGCCGCTGCCTGATAGATTGTATAATTCTGATAAGTGTAGTCGTAGGAAAGTTCGTCGTGGACGAACTTGCACAGCACGTCCGCCTTGTCCCTGACTGACATGCTGCCTGTCAGGGCGCCGGATTCGTACAGCTCCGCGACCTGTCTGCGGCAGAGGAATTCGAACGCATGGACCTCCCGCCTGGTCTCGCTGTCACTGATGCTCTTCCCCGTGTTGTAGTCGTATCCCGTCAGGCGGATCGTGCAGTTGTCGGTCTCCGCGCCGCTGCGATCAAAGCTCCGCGTGATCATCATATTGGTCGAGTAGAGCATCGAGGCATAGTCGTTGTATTGAAATTGCGCGAACTTCTGCGCATTTACGATGGAGGCCATGACGTTTATCCTGGTGTCGGGCATTCTGAGCTGAAATTTCACCTCGACGGGCGCGTGGAGATAGGCGTAGCTCATGGCCTGCACCAGCTCGCCGAACGTTGTGACCGTTTTGGGGAGGGTGACAGCGTAGTGCCTGAGATCGAGCGAATAGGCGGTCTGGGCTGACCAGTCCGGCTTCGCCTGTTTGTCCTGCAAATGCAGCAGCATGATGCAGATGTCGCAGCGCTTGACCTTCTGACTGCCGCCGAAGATTACGGTTCCGTCCTTCTGCGGGATGCCCGTGATGACGCCCGCGTCATAGAGCGCGTTGGCCACCGAGGAAGTCGTGTCGGCAAAGACATGGGAGGTTGTCGCGGTCGTATCCAGGCGATAGATGCCCGCGATATAGGAGCAGATCTGCTCCCGGGTCGCGCTGGCCGCGGGATCGAGGTCCTCCGGTGCGATCTCATGGGCCTGCGCCCAGGTGACCACGTCCGAATACCAGGGGCTGGTCACCTTTGTATAGCCCTGATAGGCTATCCCTGCAAAGGTGCAGACAATCTTCAGCGCTTCGGCGTTCGTGACGGGATTTGCCGGTCTGAAGGTCCCGTCGGCGTAGCCGCTCACGGCGCCCGCCGCGCTCATCTCGCGGACCGCCTCACTGTAATAGGCATCCGGCGCCACATCCCGGAAGGACGGGCCGGCGGCTCCGGCCGTACCGGCCAGCAGTGCAGCCAGCATCAAAGCCGCCAAAAGGGCGGCTGTTGTTCTTCTCCTTGTTTTCCAGATCATTTTCTGATTCCTTCCCCGCGCGATTCTGTGGAAAAACAGCAGTACTATTGTTATATCACGCCGAGGCCACAAGTCAAGCCGGTCGTTCGGCAGTTTTATCCGAAAAAGCGGCATCCGGGAGTCCGGATGCCGCTTTTTATGGGGATCAGAGGTCAAAATAATGGGAAAATTCCGCTGGATGCGGGATGCTTTCGACCTGTGCGGCCTCCCGGCGCTTCCGGGCGATCCACACGTGCAGGAGCCGCTCCGGGAACACATCTCCGCAGGTCAGATAATCGTGGTCGCGCTCGAGCTCGTTCAGCGCCTCGCCGAGGGAGGACGGCAGCGAATCGATCTTCGCCTTCTGCTCCGCGGGCAGCTCAAACAGGTTGCAGTCGTACGGTCCCCAACCGCCCTCGACCGGGTCGATGCGGTTTTTGATTCCGTCAAGTCCCGCCATCAGAATGGCGGCATAGGCATAATAGGGATTGCAGGTCGCGTCCGGATTGCGCAGCTCGAAGCGCTTGCTCATGGGCGATTTGGCATAGGCGGGGATCCGGATGACTGCCGAGCGGTTGGCCGTGGCATAGCCGATCGTGACGGGCGCCTCAAAGCCGGGGACCAGCCGCTTGTAGCTGTTGGTTGAAGGATTTGTGATTCCGCAGAGCGATTTCGCGTGCTGCAGAAGGCCGCCCATAAAATAATGCGCCGTCCGGGAGAGCTGGGCGTAGCCGTGCTCGTCGTAAAACAGCGGCTCGCCGTTTTTGGTCAGCAGCATATGGACGTGCAGGCCGTTTCCCGCCTCTCCCCAGATGGGCTTCGGCATGAAGGTGGCTGTGCGCCCCTCCTGCGCGGCGGCATTGTGGATGATGTATTTTGTGACCATGGTGTTGTCGGCCATCGAGACGACATCGGCCAGCTCGACTTCGATCTCCAGCTGACCCGGTCCGCCGACCTCGTGATGGTGGTACTTAACCCGGACGCCCCAGTCGTCCATCATCCGGCAGATGCGGCTGCGCAGATCGCCGTACTTGTCCTGCGGCGGGCCGATGTGATAGCCGCCCTTGCGCGGGATCTGGCTGCCGCTGCCGCTCACGCCCGAGTTCCACTCAGCCTCGTCGGTATCGATCCGGCAGAAAACGCTTTCCGGCTTCGTCTCGTACCAGACCTGATCGAATACATGAAATTCGAACTCCGGTCCGATGATCATTTCATCCGCAATGCCGGTCCCGCGCATATACTCTACTGCGCGCTTGACGACGCTGCGGGGATACTGGTCGAAGGGAACGTTCCGCGGTCTCGCGATCACCATGGCGTCGCCGGACATGGTCAGTGTCGGGACCGCCGCGAACGGATCGACCGCGGCGGTGGACAGGTCGGGAATAAACACCATGTCGCTGTTCTCGACCGGCGCATAGCCGTAGTTGGAGCCGTCGAAACCGATCCCGCTTGTCATGGTCTCCGCGCTGAATCGCCGGGCCGGGATCGTGATGTGCCGCCAGCGGCCGTCGATGTCGGTCATCTTGAAATCGACCATTTCGATGTTCTTCTCCCGGATCAGGGCCTGTGCCTGTTCAATCGTTGAAATCAAAGCATGCGCCTCCTCTATGGGTGGAGAATCGCCGTGTTCTCCCCGTCTTTCATTCTGCCATAGATTCCGGCCCCGGTCAACCCCGTTCCTACTATTTTACACAAATTTTATATCTTATTTCCCCGTTATATTGTGCATCTTTCACGATAATATGCAGGAATATCCCTGCGTTTATGCAAAACCGGCTCTTTTGCCTTTCAGCCGCCGAAAGGCCCCGGGAGCGCTTTCCGCGCCGTCCGGAGCCCTTCTCACAGCACCTGATAATCTCTTGTGGTCTTTTGATAGGACCGGGTGATTTCCTGTAAAATATCGAAATGTGTGAAATCCCGGTTGTAAACGACCCTTGTTTCCCGCACCATGCTCAGATTTTCGATCGGCAGCGCGGTGATCTTTTTCTTGCGGAGCTCGTCCATGCACGCGCTCCTGGGCAGGATGGAAACGCCCATGTCCTTTCGGATGAGATCCTTGATTGTTGCAATATTGTCGACCTCGAGCGTCACATTGAAATTTTCTATGGACTCGCCCGTGCTGTTGAGCGTCGATTCGAACAGCATTCGCGTGGCTGAAGAGGCCAGGCGCAGAATCATTCGCTCCTTCTTCAGATCGGCCAGCGTGACCATCGCCCGCCGGGCCAGCGGGTTGTTGTTCGACATGACACAGACCAGATAGTCGGTATCCAGCATCAGACTTCCGAAATCCGGATTGTGCTGCGCGCCCTCCACGATGGCCAAATCGATCTCGTAATTTTCCAGCATATCATAAAGATTATTTATGGTATCCGTAATTATTGTTATCTTTAAGCTGCTGTTCCGGCTGCTGCACTTGGCCAGCGCCTCGGTCGTGAGATTGCTCTCGGACGTGTGAGTGATGCCGACCTTGAGCTGTGTGACATGCTTCTGGGAATATTGCAGTTCCGAGAGCAGGTTTTCATAGATCGCATTCAGCCGCTTGGCGTATTTGACGGCGATTTCCCCTTCCGGCGTCAGCTTTAGCCGCCCGCGGTCCCGGATAAAGAGCGGCGCGCCGAGCTCGTCCTCGAGCTGGCTGATGTGATGGCTGACGGCCGGCTGCGTGAGGGACAGCGCATCGGCGGCCTTCGTAAAGCTGCCCTGCTCAACGACGGCAAGGAGGGTTTTCATTTTTACGCCCAGCATCTGATACATTACCACCTTTTATCTGTCTATCAAAAAATATAATTTGCATTTATGATGCTTTCATTATAACATCTGGTACAACAAAGTCAACCGGAGGTGAGCGGTTTGTTGCCGAAAGGGATCTTTTTCCTGCGTCTGATGTTCCTGAATCCGCTGCGGCTTGTTCCGTCAGCCCGTCCGCTGCTGCTCCGGGCTGTCGGTGCCGGGCAGCCGGAGGAAGGCGTGCTGAATGTCTCCGCGCTTTTGAATCTGGGCGCCAGCCGTTACGGTCGAGCGGGTCTCTGGCTGGGCGCGCTCGCAATGTATCTGCCGGGTCTCGTACTGATGCTGGCCGGGCCGCGGCTCCCGCTGCAGCGAGAACTGCTGAATGCCGCGGCAGCCGTCTTTTGCGTGTTCCGGTTCGATGTGTTCCGTCCTCCGGAGCCGCTGAGTCTTCTGCCGTTCGCCTATCTCGTGCTTGCGGCCTGTTTCCACTTCTTCTGGCCGCTTACCTATCTGTTTCTCGCAGCCTTTTCCCTTCTCACCAGAAATCTGCCGAGAGGAGGCTCTCATTTTGGGTCATTTCTTTGAAACGCTCCGCACCGCGTCGCCGGTCGCCAGCGTCATCATCTCCATGGCGTTCATGCTCTCGTTCGGATTTCTCATGACGCGGCTGACCAAGCTGCTGCGGCTGCCGGACGTGACAGCGTACATCCTCGCCGGCATTCTGATCGGCCCCTGGTGCCTGCATCTCGTGCCGCAGCAGATCATAAGCAGCACGGATTTTCTCTCCGACATCGCGCTGGCTTTTATCGCGTTCAGCACCGGAGAATTTTTCAAGGTCTCGGTTCTGAAAAAGAACGGCGGAAAGGTCGTTGTCATCACGGTGCTGGAAGCCTGTCTCGCATCGGTGTTCGTCTTTGTGCTGACATTCTGGATTCTGCATCTGAACCTTGCGTTCTCCATCGTGCTGGCCGCGCTGGCCTCGGCCACTGCGCCGGCCTCGACCATGATGACGATCCGCCAGACCGGCGCGCACGGCGACTTCGTCGACACGCTGCTGCCCATCGTTGCGCTGGACGACGTGGTCGGACTGATCGAGTACAGCATCGCGATATCCGTCGCGTCGGCCTCTGGCGGAGGGGCCGCCTTCCGCGCCGGGAGCGTCCTCCGGCCGCTGCTGCTCAACCTCGGCGTGCTGGCCCTGGGCGCGCTGTTCGGCGTCTTTCTCAAGGGACTGCTGACCAAGAAGCACTCGACCGACAACCGGCTCATCATCGCAGTGGCACTGCTGTTCACGTTCTGCGGCGTCTGCGCGATGTTCAGCGTTTCGCCGCTGCTCGGCTGCATGTCGATGGGCGCGGTCTACATCAATCTCACGGACGACGACAAGCTGTTCAAGCAGCTCAACTACTTCAGTCCGCCGATCCTGCTGCTTTTCTTCGTCCGTTCCGGCATGTCTTTCCGGCTGGATTCCCTCTTCAGCTCGTCCACGCTCATCGGCACCGTCCCGCTCGTCACGGTCGGCGTCCTGTATTTCATCGTGCGCATCGCAGGCAAATACGCCGGTGCATGGCTCGGCTGCGCGCTCGTGCACAAGTCGAAGCCTGTCCGGGACTATCTAGGGCTGGCGCTCTTCCCGCAGGCCGGCGTGGCCATCGGTCTTGCGGCGCTGGGCGCCCGGACGCTCGGCGGCGAAACCGGCAGCGCGCTCGAGACCATCATCCTCGCCTCGAGCGTCCTCTACGAGCTGATCGGCCCCGGCTGCGCCAAGCTCGCGCTCTACCGCTCAAAGTCCTATTCGACGAAGCTGGAGGACATCGTGCCGTCCAGCGAACTGCCGGACGCGGAAAAGCCGAAATCCGAGGCCGAGCTGCTCATCGAACGCATCCGCAAGATCCAGCAGACGCTCCCCGGGCGAAATCCTTCCGTTTCGGAGGAAGAAGCCGCATTCCTGGAAGCTGCCGAGCAGCAGGAGTCCGCCGTCTGGCCTGCCCGCCGCTATCCGCATTTAAGGAGGTTTTAATCGTATGAATCTGCATTCTGTTGACACGCTTGCGTCCGTTCTTGGGCCCTGGGCCTCCGGACTGGGCGTATATTCCATATTGCTGCGGATTGCTCTGTCGATCCTGCTATCCGCCGTCATTGGCTGCGAGCGCTCGAGCAAGCGCCATTCCGCCGGACTGCGGACGTTCATCCTCGTCTCGCTCGCCGGCACGGTCGCCATGCTGACCGATCTCTATCTGATGCAGCTGTCCGGCGGCACCATCCCGCTCGTCTCCGCAGCGGCGGTCGTCGGCGCGGCCATGGTCAGCGGCAACTCCATTCTCTTCAGCTCGCGCAATCAGATCAAGGGGCTCACGACCTCGGCCGCGCTCTGGGCCTGCGGACTGATCGGCCTCACGGCCGGCGCCGGGCTCTACACCGTCACGCTTGTGTCGTTTCTCGCGCTGCTCTCCAGCATCTCCTTCTTTCCGTCGATCGAGCGGCTTCTCAAGGATCAGTCCAATCATTTTGAAATCCATCTGGAGCTGAACAGCAAGAACGACCTGCAGGACTTTGTGGCGACCGTCCGGAAGCTCGGACTGCGCATCGACGACATCGAATCGAATCCGGCGTATCTCAACTCCGGCCTGAGTGTCTACACCGTTTCGCTTACGATCGAGAGCCCGGAGCTGCGAAAATATAAGAAGCACGCCGAAATCATCGAGGCGCTGCAGTCGCTCGACTATGTCTCCTACACGGAGGAAATGAATTAGACCTCTATGCCGGCCGATGCACCGCAGGCGCCGCCGACGCCGACGCGGAAAAAACGGCATGACGCAAAAGCGTCATGCCGTTTTTTTATGCGCTCATAATGTCCGAAATGGCCTTCAGAATCTCGTCGTGGCACCTTCCGCAGCCCGTGGAGCAGCTGGTCACCTTCTGGACCTCCTCGAACGTCTTTTCCACCTCCGGAAAGGTCTTGCTCTCATGCAGCGCCTTTTCCACGTCGTGGAACGTCACATGTTTGCAGTGGCAGATCTCCCGGTTTTCCTGGTATTCCTCCATGGTAAAGCCTCCTTATCCGGTGTGCTCCGGTTTTATATGGATTGATTCTAGCACACCGCGCCGTCTGGCGCAAGACCCGGCGGCCGCTAAAGGGTCTGCCCTTCCCGGCCGCGCCGGTCGGGGAGAAGCATGCTGCGTGCCTTTTTGCAGCGATACATCGAATCGTCCATTCTTCTTAAAAAGTCGTCCGTCGTATCCCGGCCGGGCACGAATTTCGCGATGCCGTAGGAATAGTTCAGTTTGTACGGCCGGCCGGCAGTCCCGTTGAAGGCGTCCACCTGCTTCTCAAGCTGATCGGCCAGCTCCCTGAGGCTGCCGCCGCGCCCGTTTTTACGGATGATGACGAATTCGTCTCCCCCATAGCGGGCGATGATGTCGCGGCCGTCGGCGGCGGCACGCAGAATACGGCCGAAATCCCGGATCGCGGCGTCGCCGCACTGGTGGCCCAGCGTGTCGTTGATGCTCTTGAACCGGTCGAGATCGAACATCATGCCCTCATAGCCGTGTCTGCCCTCGGCGTGCTCGCGCAGGTACGAATCCAGATACTGCCGCGTGTAGACGCCCGACAGCGCGTCGACCGAAGAGAACTCGCACTGCACGTTGATGTAGATGGACGCGACCGAGATGGCCAGCGCCGCCCAGATCAGCGACAGCCCGTAAAACAGCATTTGCAGCACGCCCGCCGCCATGATCGGCAGCAGAAAGATGACGGACGGCATGAACAGATACCGCCTGTCGTTGCTTTTGCTCGTGTAGATGGCCAGCTCCGAATAACCGAGATAGAAGAAGCTCACCAGAAACGGCACGACCGTCAGCGACGTGCGGGCGTACACATTCGCGGCGGAGACCGTAAAGATCACCGGCAGGAAGAAATTCAGCACAACCATGACCAGCACCGCCGCCATCGGAACGGCCATCCAGAT
>Ga0163159_1003948_pt1 | contig 10866 bp, 5 predicted proteins | sample BioMet9_FD_108702 | JGI IMG/M metagenome (GOLD analysis project Ga0163159, IMG submission 108702) | Microbial communities from bioreactor (seeded with sewage sludge) at Lawrence Berkeley National Lab, California, USA - Biofuel... | ecosystem: Engineered > Bioreactor > Anaerobic > Unclassified ... | reverse complement strand
TAGCCGCGGGATCCTCGCGGGCACCGTAGAGCGCATAGCCGTGTCTTTTCGTGCTACTAATGTCCTCATCAGGTTGCGACAGCGGGGTTCCCGTACAAGGCCGATGGTTCTTGCATGACGCGAGGAGAGCTGTCGAGCTCGCGCTAGCCGGGAATTCCCCACGTGCATCATACGATGCATCTCCGCTGCTCTTGTGCTACTGCCGCTTCGCCGGAATTGATAAGCGTGCACGCGCGTAGACGTGCGTAGACGTGCGTGCACGCGATTCGTGTGTCGGTAGTTTTTCGTAATAGGTTCGTCAGAGCCCTATTTCTGCTTTGTAAGTTCAAGGTCCTATCATGTGCTGAAAGATCCAGCTCGTGATTGGGAAGGAGTAGGCTGTGAGTGTGGTGCTATGTGGTTCCTCTGCTCTTGATTTCTGGAGATCGGATCATCCGATTGCGCAGAGTCAGCCAAAGAAATCCAGCCTCAGGAAGTTGCCGAATTCAATTGATACAAGTTTACCTGCTATCCAGCAAGCGCGTGAGATTTGTGGAATCGGTCAGCGCCCTCTGCACATTATGGTGCTGAAAGCTTCTTCTCGGAGAAGAATCCAGAATGTAGAGTTTCATGTGAGAAGCCAGCCATTTCCCTCTGGCTCTTTGGTTAGAATCGACGATAACGTGTTCGTTGCGTCACCGGAAATGTGCTTCGTCCAAGTGGCTGCCGAAGGGGTTTTCCCTATTACGGCAATTGCCGGTGTTGAGTTCTGTGGATACTATGCCGCCGCGCCCAAACTCGAAAGCGGTATGCGTCCAAGACGCCCTTTGACATCTTCGCGACTGCTTCTATCCTATTGCGATAGGGCGGCAGGACAGCCTGGTGTAAAGAATGCGCGCAAAGCACTCTCTTACATCGTCGACTTCTCCGCTTCGCCAAAAGAAACTGGTCTCATGCTCCTTCTTTGCCTGCCGGGATTAACTGGTGGATACGGCCTCCCTCTCCCTCTGCTGAACCATCGAATCGATGTCGGAAAACATGTACGAAAAGTCTCGAACAAGAATTACTACCGTTGTGACCTCTTCTGGCCCGAACCGAGTCTTGCCATCGAATATGATAGCAACTTTGCGCACACGGGCTCCGCTGACATCGCCAATGACTCGAAACGGCGCAATGCTCTCGAAGAGATGGGCGTTCATGTCATGTCGGTCACATGGGAGCAAGCAAAAAACCCAAACGAGTGTGAGAAGATAGCCAGAATTGTTGCACGGCGCCTAGGCAAGCCTCTCCGTAACCACAGCTATGACGTTGCCGAAAGACGTTACGAGTTGCGCAGATACCTGCTGGGAACTCATGGCCTTTAACAGGTACGATGCCAAGGTTACTAGCCATAGAATTCGATGCTAGCGCATCTTCGACGGTTTTTGCGCGATGCGACGAGAACTGTCGGCTTTGCGCCAGCCGCGGGATCCTCGCGGGCGGCGGGGAGCGCATAGCCGTTGCTTTCTGCATGTCCGGCATCCGGCTCAGGCAGCGTAGGCGGGATTCCTGCGCAGAGCCGTTGCTTTTTGCGCGACTCGACGAGAACTGTCGGCTTTGCGCCAGCCGCGGGATCCTCGCGGGCACCGTAGAGCGCATAGCCGTGTCTTTTCGTGCTACCCTCGCACTGCAAAAGCCGAGACGGTAGGGCTGTCGCTCAGGAATCGCTCAGATCTCGCGACCCGTCGCGCGGAACGGCGGTATAATCGTCTGCGGATGAATGGATTGTTTAACGGCTACTCGAAAAAATGAGGTCGTCATGTCTGCACGTGCCATCCGTCCGTCCACCCTTCTTCTCTGTTTTCTGCTCGTGCCACTTCTCGGCGGTTGCGCGCATTCCACCTACACGAGCGATGAAGCCGGCGCGGCTATCGTGGGAGGTGGTTCGACATCCACTGAAACCGCCACGGTCGACGACTATGTCGAAGCTCCCGCCGCCAGCCCCGTGGCCATTCAGAAGTCGGGTTGGTGGGACAAGGACAGCTACGTCCGCTATGGCATCATGGTTGAAAATCCCAACAACGACCTGGTGGCCTGCGACACGCAGGTACATGTTTCGCTCAGAAACGAGGAAGGTGCCGTCGTCTACGAGAGCACCGATACCATCGCAGAGATCGCACCCGGGCAGACCATCGGTTTCGCCGGAATCTCGGGCGATGGATGGGCACCGACGACGGTGGATATCGAGCTCGTGACTGGCTCGACGAAGTGGCGCAGTGCGGATTCCTACGTCGAGCCGTTGAGAATCGAGAGCATGGCCGAGCAGAACAAGCTCTATTTTCGCTATGAGCTGACCGGCCAGATTACCAACGAGACCCCCGAGTACATGGGCACGGTGACGCTATCCGCCATCCTCTTCGACGATCAGGGTAACATTGTGGCCGGCTATAGCGGCGAGGCCTACAAGATCAAGGGCGGCCAAACGAAGAGCTACTTGCTGACCCTGCACTCCGCACCCGACCACGCATCGGTTCAGCTCTTCGCGCAACCCGAGAGCTGAGCGCGCCCACAGCCTGAAAGCTGAGTGCCCGCCGCGATGCTGCTGCTGCGATATGCGCATCAAACGCCACGGTTTTGACGACAATTTCTTTGAGCCGAGGCTTCTGAGTCGTCAAAAACGCGGCGTTTGTTGCATCAAGGCTTGCGGACGGTCGTCATCGACCCGCAAATTGTTGCAACAAAAACAACGCGCTGAACAGGGGAAATACAAAGTTCACTGATTTTCCGTTATGGACGGGACGGGCATCATGACACTAGCATGCATGATGACCGAATGTGCGGAGAGCTGGGATGCGATCCTTTGTCCTTCTCCCCCAGATGCAGTGCTCCCGGCAAACCGACACATCCGTCATGTTGATCCTCAACCATTCGAAGGAGGTCATATGAGTGCGAGAAAAGGCGCCCTCGGAATCGCGATGGCGATCACGTGTGCAGCCGCTGGATTGAGCGCTTTAGCGGGTGTCGGATATGCGGCGGAGTCCTATACGCCGACCGTTTTGGGTAACAGCTCCTACAGCAACCAGACCGATGCTATCAATGATTATCAGGTTCAGGGCATCGACTATACCGCGCAGATCGCTTCTCAGAACAGCGATACAGTCGCGGAGGCCGAATCCCTCTCTGCCACGATTGGCACCAAGTCAGATGCAGCATCGCCCATCGTCGTGACGAACAGTCTTGGCAAGACGATCAAGGCATTCACGTTCCGTTCCGATGCGGACACGAGCTACCCGGCAAATATGCTGAGCGCAAGCTTGAAGAGCGGCGACAGCGCCTGCTGGTACTACACGTACGATTATGCTGAGAAAAAGTACACGAACGCGACCAACATCACCATCAACATGCCCGAGAACTACACGTTGCAGGTGACGTTCGACGACGGTACCACCGCCGAGTTCCACAACCTGAACATGAATGCGGTGCGCACGATCAACCTGTGCTACTCCGAAGACTACAAGGTCTATTACGCGGAGCGTACGACCATCACCAACCACACGCCGGACCCGAACCTGTACTACGAGGTCAATCTCGCGAACTACACCGGCAGCGCTGCGGAGTTCGATTATCATGTGAACTCCGGCGGCAGGATGGGCGAACTGGCCATCACCGCGGCGCGCGGCGGCGGTTGGGACGAAGGCCAGAGTGCGGCAAAGGAGACCATCGAGAACTACCGGCTCACCACGCTGCCGCTGTATGGGCAGCCGACCGGCGACTACACCGATGGTAACTACGATTATCTGCACTGGAACAGCAACGACCTGACCTGGCGCAAGTACAGCACCGACTAGGAACCGAAACCGTACGCGCAGATGCTTCATCGGGTATTATGAGCAGATGCGGATCAGGTCCCATCGGGAATCGGGGTCGGCGTTGACCGCGGATGCGCTCGTGGAAAACACGCAGCCGCATCGGGAAACGCGCCGACCGCCGATCCCGACGGGTGGTCTGAAGTAGAGATGGCGCATACCCTCACGGGGGCGCGCAGCCAGAGTTAAGACGACGCATACCCTCACGGGGGCGCGCCGCCAGAGTTAAGACGACGCGTGCCCTCATGGGGTGCCGTCAGAGACAGGAACGACGCGGACCCCGCATGAGGGCGGGCCGTCAGAGACAGAGGCAATATCTCTCCAACGAGGGTGAGCCGTCATAAGCAAGTCCATGCGTACACCTAATGGATGAATCGGAGGGTGGGTGCGCTGATGACAGATGAAGAGAAGCTGCCCTGGCGGCTTATAATTGGTGGCGCTATCACGCCCGGGTGTTTTTTCTCTTGGGTGTATATCACGAGCTTCACGCCCATCCTTTTCGGAATGGCACCGACGGCGAGCAACTGGTTTTTCATCCAGGAGTTCGTTGCGTTCCTCGGATTCGTGGTCGCGCTCGGATACCGGGCTGTCCGCGAACGGTCAAACGGCAGTTTCTCGCAGACTACGGTTATCATCCTTTCGGTTGTTGCCGCGTTTGCGACAGTGCTCATGGAACTTACCTGTCTTATTTCCAGCAATCTGCTGGCCATCGTGCTCATCTGCGTGGCGGCTTTTCCCGCAGGGCTGACATTCGGCTTGGTGTTCATCGAGTGGGTGCAGCTCTATGCCGCCCAAGGCGACGTGAACGCCATGTACCTGATCTCGGGGATGATGCTTTCGACGACTATATTCTCGGCGGCTGCGATTGTGCTGCCGCTCGTGGGTGGCATGGTGTTGCTTGCGCTGCTGCCGCTATGCGCGGGCATCAGCCTCACCCGCAAAGAGCGCGAACCGATCAAGGTCGCTCCTGAAGACAAGGATGCGGACACGGTCAAGGCGCGCGACCTGTTCAGAAAGGAAGGATACCGGCTGCTGCCCCGGCGCATGATTTTCGGCATCATCGCGATGGGGCTGGTCTACGGTATCACGCAAGATTTCACGCTGACCTACGATACGACGCGCAGCACGGTCGCCAACGACTGCCTCGTGGTCGACCTGGCCATCACGGTGCTGCTGCTGGTCTATGCGAAGCGAACGGGGAAGAACTTCGGGTACAGCTCGCTGTGTCTGATCATCGTTCCCATCGCAGGCTTCGCGCAAGGGATGATCGCGGTTTTCCGGTTGGACGGTCTGGGCGTCTCGTTTCTGTTCATGCGCCTTGCGTATATGCTGTTCGACGTCATGATCTGGCTGCAACTCCCCAAAGTGTATCAGCGTTACCGCACGATTCGCATCTTCCTCGTCGTGTACCTGATCTTCGAGGTGTCGGTCGTCATCGGGCTGGCTGGTCACAAGCTTCTGATGCTCACCGGTTTCTCTTATTTCAACTATACGGCGCTGTTCTGCCTGGCCCTGCTGCTGACCGCGCTGACGTTCTCGTTCGCCGACGGCAGCGTGGGAACGATCTGGAATCTCATGCCGGAGAAGATGCCGTATACCGGCAAGTTCAGAAGGGCATGCAAGCGCATCGAGAAGGAATACGGACTGACCAAGCGTGAGTCCGAGATCGTGGAGCTGGTGCTGCGCGGCCGCAGCGGCCCGTACATCGAAGAACAGCTCGTGATTTCAAAGAATACGTATCAGACCCACATGCGCAACGCGTATGCGAAGATCGGTGTCCACTCGCAGCAGGAATTGCTCGACATCCTCGAAGATACCATCGAGGAAGAACGGGCAGAGCGCGAGAAGGCGGACGGTCACGGCGCATGATCTATAGGGATGGGAATCGACATGATGGATATCAACGATCCGAAGACATATGAGATGATCGCGGATGGGAACATCCGCTTCCTGAAGGTTTCGGGTGCGCCCGGCACCGGCAAGACGGCCGCGCTCCTGAAAAGAGCTGCCTATCTGGTGGAGGCGGGGGTCTCACCCGAGAGCATCGCGATATTCACGGCAACGGTGTCCGCGGCCGATGGCATCGCAGCGCGCCTGGCAGATTCCGAAGATACGCGACTTGCACGAATCTGCATCAGCACCCCGCGTGGGTATGCGATCGAGATGCTCTCGGACCCTGCGGTGCGTGCTCTGACGGGCAGAAACCCCCGGATTCTGAAGGATTTCGAGGAGCGTATCCTCATGGAGGACCTGAAAGTGGTCGGAATCAAGCCCAAACGGATGCGCGAGATGCTCAAGTTCTTCTACCGTCAGTGGAGCGAACTGGGGGATGAGAACGAAGATTTCATCCAGAGCAGCGAGGAACGCATGCTCCACGATGCGATAAAGACGCACCTGCGCCTGCGCGAGGCGATGATGGTCGAGGAACTCTCGAACGTCGCCTATCGGTATCTGCGCGATGCGAACGGTGAAGCGCGGAAGTCGGGTAATGCGAACGGCGTCGTGCAGAAGTGGTGCTTCGAACACGTGCTCGTCGACGATTTCCAGAACATGAGCAAGGCCACGCAGATGATGCTCGAGAGCCTCGGCGACAAGAGCCTGATGGTCTGCGGAAACGAAAACGAGCAGGTGCCGACCGACGAGCCCTACCCGAATGCTGATGGGTTCGCGCGGTTTGCCGACGAGCATGCGGGAACTGTCGAAGTTGCGCTTGGCATCGACCGGCGGAGCGGCGCTCGCATCACGCGTATGGGCAATGCGCTGATCGCGCAGGATTCCATGAAAGCGGAGCCCGTGGCCGAAGTCGCGTCCGAAGCTCCCGAGGGAACCGTGAAACTCGTGGAGTGGACGCTGCCGAACGCGGAGTTCCTCGGCTTGGCCGATTACGTCGCGCAGCGCACGGCCGGAGGCCCCGATTCCGTCCATCCGCATCGGATTGGCATAATCGTGCCCAATGCGCTATGGGGACGCGCGCTCGCCAAGGTCCTCGGCGACCGCAACATCAAGACGAGCCTGATGCTGAGCTATCATGCGCTCGATGGGGACCCGCGGGTCATGGAGAAATGCAAGGCTTTGCGCGCGTTCGTCGGTTTGAACCTGGTTCATGACCCGAACGATGCGACCGCCTGGCGCGACTGGTGCGGTTTTGGTGAGTACCTGACGAACTCGAATCACTGGTGCCGGCTGGAGGAGTACGCGCAAGCGTCGAACGTCACCATCGCCGAAGCGTTAGCCCTGCTGGCGAACGCCTCCGCAGATGGTACATCCGAGTGTGCGAACGACGGCGCGCCCGAGGCGTTCCTTGGCGCCAACGTCCTGGTAGCACGCTACCGCGCGGGTCGCGCGTTGATAGATCGCGCGACAGGTAAGCAGGGATTCGCGTTGCTCAACGATCTGATTGATAACCCTGTCGAGGGGCTTCCTGCAGGATTTGCGGAACTCGTCGAACCGGTCATGGGCAACGAGAGCGCGCAGGAGCTCTACGAGCGTGCATGTGCGCGTATCGATATCCGTTTCAGCGACGAGGACGCGGTGCGCATCGGGCTGCCCGAGATGTTCTGCGGCCTGGAATTCGACACGATCATCCTCGCTGGCGCGGTGGACGGTTTCTATCCGTCGACGGACACGTTCGGCGAAAAGCTCGATGAAGAGCGCCAAAACGAGCTGCGTAACGAAGAGCGCCGCAGCTTGTACGCGGCGATAACCAAAGCGTCTCGTACCGTGGTCATCTCGTGCTTCCAGCGCGACGATGCCAACACGGCGAGCGCTCTCGGCATGTGGGTGCGGCGCATCCGCGTCATTGATGGCAAGCGCTTCGCCATCCTCTCGCCGTCGAGCTTCATCGACGAGTTCGGGCAGACGGTTCCCGGCTTCGACGCGAAACTCTGAGCGGTTTCACACGGGGTCGCGCAGTTGCCCAGCGGCCCGCCGCCCAACCGGCAGCGTGTAGCAACCATGCGGCGTGGCCATCCAACCGGTAGCGTGAAGCAGCCATGTGGCGCGGCCACCCCACCAGCCACACAACCGAGCGGTTTGCACAAATACCGCCCAGCCGTACGTTTTTCGCCCCCATGGGGCTTCGGAAATGTACGGCGGGGCGGTATTTTGCGATTTATGCGGGCGCATCGACGTTTCGCTCGCAGGCATCGCCGGATGGTACGTTCCCGAGCCCTAATAAATCCGAAAAGTGTTCCATCTGGCGATGCCTGCTTCTGAGGCTGTCCTCTCGTCTCGCCACCGCCTATCGCGCCCCGCTGCGCCGTTGCCCGCTGCGTCGGTGCGCCAGTGCGCCGCTGCATCGGTGCGATGCCGCCACCGTTTTGTCCACGCTCACAAAACATGGCTTTTATCAGGCAAAACACCATTCTCACTGAAAACATGCGAAGACTGGCGACACCGCTTGGAGGCTCGTTTTCGCAAAAATCACAGTTGAGCAGCGATTGTTAGATTCCCGGTTCGGTCGTATGAATCACGTTGGGGAAAACAAGAAGGAGAAAGGATGTGCCGCCCCGTGCCGAAAGGTGGGAGTTGCTGGAAGGCGAAGACAGCCCGAAGGCCATGCACCAGGCAAGCGGAAGCGGCGCACACGGACCATTTGAAAGGAGAGGTGTATGCTTGATTCGAACATCACCAGACGTTCGTTCTTCAAGATCACAGCAGCGGTAGCCGGAGCTTCCGTCATCCTTGGCGCGAATGCCGATATGCTGCTGGGCAATCCGAAGACGGCCCTGGCGGAAGACGCCGAAGACGACGTCCAGATCATCCACTCGACATGCCGTGGCTGCGGAAAGATGGAATGCGGCAACCTCGTGACCGTGAAGAACGGCCGCGTCGTGCATATCGAGGGCGATCACCGCGCGGTGGCAAGCCGTGGTAACCTGTGCGTCAAGGGACGCTCGGCCGTCCAGGCGCTCTACCATCCCGACCGCATCCGTTTCCCGCTCATCCGCACGGCCCCTAAGGGTCAGGATCCGCAGTGGAAGCGCGTCACTCATGACGAGGCTATCCAGTATATGGCCGATGGATTGAACTCGGTCATCGACAAGTACGGGCAGCACGCCATCAAGACGCTGCACGGCACCGGTCGTATCACCACGTACGCGACTGAAGCGTACCCGACCTACCTGATCCAGACAGCCAACACCGGTTCGCCGGCAGGCGTCATCTGCAAGGGGCCGCGTCTGTCAGCCGCCGCGATGATCTGCTTCCCGGGCGCTCACTGGTGCAACTTGATCGACGGCCAGAAGGTCAACTTCCAGTGGGGCACCAACCAGGAAGTCTCCAACTACGACAACTCGTGCCGTACCACGGTCGACGAGCATGTCCGCGCCGAGACCACCATCTGCGTCGGACCCCGTATGCAGAACCTCGGCAAGGAAGCCGATATCTGGCTTGACCTGCGTCCGGGCACCGACGATGCCGTGGCCCTGGGCCTTCTGCATCAGTGCGTGCTCGAACTCAAGAGCTACGACGAGATGTTCGTGAAGAAGTGGACGAACGCGCCGTTCCTCTATTGCGAGGGCATTGAGCCGTCTGGCTGGACCTGGGCAAGCTGGGGCGATCCCGAGGGCAAGCAGGAGATGGGCTCGTACCCCCTGAACGTGCGCACGCGCATCGTCAAGGAGTCAGACCTTGTCGAAGGCGGCGACGTCCGCAAGATGGCCTACTGGGACACCAAGTCGAACTCGCTTCAGTACTATGACACGAAAAACTGCCTATGGCAGGGACAGACCGAGTACCAGTATCCTGACATAAACAAGGACTGCGTCGAATACAAGGGCGGCATCCTCGCCACCGATCCCGGCTTCCCGGTCAACATCGACCCGGCGCTCGAGGGCTCGTACAAGATCACGCTCAAGGACGGGCGCACCGTCACAGCCGAGCCTATCTGGGAGATGTTCAAGCGTCACCTGAAGCCTTGGACGAGCGAGCACACCGGCGAGATCACCGGCATCGATCCCTCCAAGATCGAGGCGGCTGCTGCCGCGTACTGCGAAGAGCCCGGCAAGGGCGGCATCGTGTTTAACCTGCCGATCGAGCACGCCGGCAACTCCATCCAGACCTCGATGCTCCCGCTGATTCTGTCAGCGCTCATGAACAACATCGACAGCCCTGGCGGGCAGCGCGGTTGCGAGAACATGTTCTTCACCATGGACACGTTCTTCCAGTACCACATCCCGTGGTCCAACGGTACGCTCGATCCGGTCGAGCAGGCCAAGGTCGTCGGCGGCGATCGCTTCCCGCTGACCCCGTGGTTCCAGATGGTCGGCGGCGCAGCGCTCTTCCACGACCCGATTTCCGCCGCCGAGGCCATCCTCTACGACGACCCGTATCCGATTCGCGGCATGATTTCCAACTCCGGCCAGCATTTCAACTCGGGCAACGCCCAGATGAACTGGCAGGCGTTCGAGACGCTCGACTTCTACGGCGGTTGGGAGCTTTGGCACAGCCCGTCGATCGAGCTGGCCGACGTGGTCCTGCCGGCCGCGCACTTCCTCGAGGTTAGCGTTCTGCGCTACACGCAGGGCGGCGAAGGCGCCATCGGCGCTCAGGTCCAGTGCGTAAAGCGACAGGGCGAAGCGTCTTGGGACTCCGCGGATATCTGCGGCGAGCTTTCGAAGGCCATGGGCTACGAATACTGGCCCACGCACAACAAGCCGCTGCCGATCTGGCCCGATGAGTGGATGAAGCCGTGGCCCACCGAGAAGGACATGCTCGACATGAGCGTGCTGCCGATGAAACCGGCGAGCATGAATCCGGTGCCCATTCGCATCGACGAGCCCGCGCCCGACGGCACGCGCATGGAAGTGACGGACTGGGACGATTATGTGGCCCAGTACCAGGAGCACAGCCAGTGGAACCTCAAGGAGATCAGCCCGTTCGGCTACTACTACCGCTTCCAGTGGGGTCACTTCCGCCCGCGCGACCCGAACGACTTCACCGCACCGCACGTGCCTGGCTTCAACACGCCCACCGGCAAGTTCGAGATTCTCTCCACGCTGCTCGAGTCGTATCACGGCAAGAACACGCAGTGGACGGAAGC
>Ga0163159_1003942_pt1 | contig 10882 bp, 8 predicted proteins | sample BioMet9_FD_108702 | JGI IMG/M metagenome (GOLD analysis project Ga0163159, IMG submission 108702) | Microbial communities from bioreactor (seeded with sewage sludge) at Lawrence Berkeley National Lab, California, USA - Biofuel... | ecosystem: Engineered > Bioreactor > Anaerobic > Unclassified ... | reverse complement strand
TGTACCCGGATGTCTGCCTTTTCTTGGCGGAGGAGGCAGCAAAATAGGGACGGCGGCTTTGAACCGCTGGGGGGATGTGCGCCCCGCTTGCCTTTGGGTCGGCTATTGTCTCACATCCCATAAATCAGAGCGCCAATTTTAAGCTGGAACCAGCTAGAAAAAAAGCGGAACCTCATGCTGAGATTCCGCTCACTGTTACTGCTTTATTAAATTAGTACCGGTCATTGCTGCCGGCGCTGCCATGCCAGCCAGATAGAGCAGTGTAGGAGCCACATCAGCCAGAACTCCGTCGCGCAGCTTGGCCTGGCGGTACACTTCGCTCACGAGGATGCATGGCACAGGATTCGTCGTATGAGCCGTGTATGGTTCACCTGTACGACTATCCTGCATCTGTTCCGCATTGCCATGGTCAGCGATGATCAAGGCCTGGCCACCCATAGGCAGCAAGACATCCATGATCCGGCCCACGCATGTATCCACCGTTTCCACTGCTTGTACAGCCGCCGTCAGGATTCCCGTATGGCCTACCATGTCCGCATTGGCAAAATTCAAAATAATCATATCATATATATTTTCCTGTAGTTTGCCGATTACCTTATCGGTTACGATGGCCGCATTCATCTCAGGCTGCAGATCATATGTTGCTACCTTAGGTGACGGCACCAAGATCCGATTTTCACCGGCAAAGGGTTCTTCGACGCCGCCGTTGAAGAAATACGTCACATGGGCATATTTTTCCGTTTCGGCGATACGCAGCTGTTTTTTCCCACACTGGCTCAATACTTCTCCCAGTGTCTGTGTCAGCGTTTCTTTTTCATAGACTACGTGGACAGGCAGACCTGTTTCATACAATGTCATCGTGGCAAAATACAAATCGGGTATGCGTGCCCGGTCAAAACCAGAAAACGATTCATTGACAAACGCTTCCGTCAGCTGCCGGGCCCGGTCCGGCCGGAAATTGAAGAAGATGATGCTGTCTCCCGGTCCAACAGGATGCTTTTCGATAACCGTGGGCACGACGAACTCGTCGGTAATATCCTGGCTGTACGATTGTTCCAGGAGAGACGAAGCGTCGGCAACCTGCGGCCCTTCTCCCTGCGCGACGGCAGCATACGCCTTTTGGACGCGTTCCCACCGTTTATCCCGATCCATAGCATAGTAACGGCCGCTTATCGTAGCGATCGTACCTACCCCAATTTCGGCACATTTTTCTTCCAGTTCCTGTAAATACTCGCCGGCACTGCGAGGCAATACATCCCGGCCATCCAAAAAGGCATGGATATATACGCGCGTAAGTCCAAAACGACGCGCCATTTCCAATAGGGCATATAAATGCTTTTCACTGCTGTGGACGCCGCCAGGCGATACGAGCCCCATGATATGAAGAGCAGTCCCCTTCTTCTTAGCTTGTTCCATGGCTTCCACCAATACCGGTTTTTCAAAAAAATCGCCATTTTTCACATCTCGCGTAATACGCGTCAGTTCCTGATATACGACCCGGCCGGCACCGATATTGAGATGACCTACTTCAGAGTTGCCGATTTGCCCTTCTGGCAGACCTACGGCTTCGCCAGAAGCTTCCAAATGTGAATGCGGAAATGTCCCCGCCAGTTCAGTCAGGCGCGGCAGCTTGGCTTGTGCCATAGCGTTCCCGGTTTGCTTGTCACTGCATCCAAACCCATCCATGATGATGAGCATTACTGTTTTTTTCGCTGCTGTCATAAATCCAGTCTCCTTTGATTGCTCCATCCTACGTCAGTCATTGCACATACATTATATAGCAAAAAAGCGGCGGAGTATATCCCCGCCGCCCATCCTTTTCCTTCATTGGATTTAATGCGATGCCGCAACTTCTTCCCGTTCTCTTACATGTTCACCGCTGTTGTAGGCTTCCATCGCTTCAATTAAATCAAGCATCTTATTGGAATAACCGATTTCATTATCATACCAGGCGATGACCTTTACAAACGTATCCGTCAAGGCAATCCCCGCTTTAGCATCAAATATAGAGGTATAGGTGCTGCCTAGGAAATCGGAGGACACGACGTCTTCATCAGTATAGCCGAGGACACCTTTCAAGGAACCTTCCGAAGCTTTTTTCATAGCTGCACAAATTTCATCATATGTGGCAGCTTTTTTCAGATTCACCGTCAAATCGACGACGGATACATCCAACGTCGGTACACGCATGGACATGCCGGTCAATTTGCCATTCAATTCAGGAATGACTTTTCCGACTGCTTTAGCAGCACCTGTGGACGAAGGAATGATATTGCCTGCTGCCGCACGGCCGCCGCGCCAATCTTTAGCCGACGGACCATCGACGGTCTTCTGCGTTGCCGTCGTGGAATGAACGGTCGTCATGAGGCCATCCTTTATACCGAAGGCATCATTCAGCACCTTGGCAATCGGTGCCAGGCAGTTCGTCGTGCACGATGCATTCGAAACGATTTGCTGGCCCTGGTACGTATCAGTATTCACGCCGCAGACGAACATGTCTGCTTGTTTTCCATCAGCGCCTTTTTTGGAAGGTGCCGACAAGACTACATATTTGGCACCGGCCTGTAAATGCTTGGATGCCAATTCATTTGTCAGGAAACGCCCCGTCGATTCGATGACATATTCGGCACCGACAGCGTCCCAAGCCAGATTTTCTGGATCCTTTTCTGCTGTCACGCGGATAGCTTTGCCGTTGACGATAATGCGGCTATGTTCCATATCTGCTTCGATCGTCCCATCAAAGCGGCCATGCATCGTATCATATTTCAACATGTACGCTAAATAATCTACAGGACACAAATCATTGATAGCTACTATTTCCATATCATCACGTTGCTGCGCAGCCCGTAAAACAAACCGGCCAATCCGTCCAAATCCATTGATCCCCACTTTAATCATAATGAACACTCCTTTTTTTGATATACCGTAATACATTACATCCTATGTGTAGAAATACTTCTGATTCACATGCTTTTTTCTTTCTCCTTACATCTATATTATGACACATTGGACAGAAAATGCAATACCATGGTCATTATTTGTCCCATTATCTAAATTTAAGCGCCGGGCTGGCACAGATACGTCCCGCCAACCCGGCAACTACATACATCTCGACAATGAAACTAACGACAACGCTCACGATTCCGCTAACGTCATGAGCCGCTGCAAGTACACCTGATATTTGTCATATAACTGCTGTAATTCTTCCGATGTGAAGACCCGGCAGTGGCTGCTTTGTTCCAGCGCCGAGAAAAACTGCCGGACCAAAGGCATCAGCCTATCCTGCTCCACCCAGTAAAAAATATGGCTGCCATTAGAAATATGGCGCTTATTCTTTTTGAAAAAGGCCTGTGAACGATTACTGTAGACCGATAAACGGGACACGTCGCAAGAAAAGTCCTTCGTCTGCAGCACTTTGATGTGGATATTATGGTTCGACTGCAATACCTTCAGGATATGACGTATATGCTCCTGCCGTTCTTTGACGGACAATTGATACTCTACATCGGTAAAATACACATAGCCCTGTTCTACATATTTGAAGAAAGCTTCTGTCGGTACGAAGAACGTGATATCCATATTGCCGATCATCTGTTCCCACATGACGCGCACGCTCTGCTTCACCCAGACATCGGCTGGCGACCGGTCCGTATCGCGCAGCATCATTTGGATAAACACTTCTTCCGGAAGTAGATATTCAAAGCCGTTCGTCACAAAAAACTGGAACTGCCGGTCTGAATAAAAGCGGCTGCGCAGACCAGACATATCGATTTTGCGGGAATCGACGGGCCGTAATACGACATCCTCTTCACGAAAATAATGGGAAAACGCTTCATATATTTCATTGACCCGCTCTGGCACCGATAAATACGTACATAATATGATATGACCGCTTGTATCTAGCTCATACTGTACGACAAAGCGGTCCTGTAAGATGAGCAAATGCGGTTCCGACGCCTGACCAATCGAATGCAGTGTAAAATCCATTTCCAAATAACGGCTGAGACATGCATACAAGCGCTGCATATCTGTACTGCCGCCAGAAACTTCAAAGTCTATGCCTACATGGACGGACATCCCTTGTGGCGCCGCCGGTACATCTTCGAACAATTCCCAAAATCCAGCTTTTTCGAGGGCACAAAAACCGCCGCACACCAGGAATCGCCCCCGCTGAGCCAGAGAACTCCATTCCCGTGTAAACAAACCTTTCAGAAAAGCCATGCATTCGATATGCCCCAGGACGACCTGCGTCGTATCAGTCGGCACTGCTTCCACTTCTTTGGTACCGGCCAGCGATACCGTATAAGCATTCTTTAACAGGCGGAAAATCAACTGTTCCAGCAATACGCCGCTGCCAGCATCAGTCCCAGCAAAGGCTTTCCGGAACTGCCCCTCCAATTCAAGGTTCCGGATATGTCCGGCCAACAGCGAAGCTATATCTTGATTGATATCCTGCACACTCGATGACATGGGCAATTTGACATCATTACACCACTTACTGACATAGGATGTATCATATCCCAAGACAGCGGCTATCGCCGAATATTTGACACCGGCGAATTCCGCTAATTTTTTTAACATGCTTCCATACGTTTCGGCCATACAAACCTCCAAAATACAAAGACAACCTCATAGGCTATCATAGTAATCATTAGTATAGCAGAAACCATGGACGAACGCAAAAAGACAAAGGCCGGTGAAAACCTTTGTCTTCTGCATTAAGGGTGTGTGTTTCTATATATAGTATCCCCGTAGGGAAAAGCCGCGAATTAAAGTAATTCAGCAAAGGCCTGCAGACGCGTACGGATCTGTTCGAACGCTGTCGATTCCTGGTCCATTTCGATGACGGTGTGGCGTAAGCCAGCAGCATCAAATTCCATATGGTAGATAGGATAATCGAATTCTTCGGGGTCGCAGAATTTCATCATGCAGATTACGACAGCATCAGCCTGATATTTTTCAGCAGCCTGGATGAGCATAGGTCCACGCGGTTTTGCTTCATTCGTAGCCAGCGGGCAGCCATCGAAATCCTGCCACCACTGAGCGAGCTGTTCCAACGGATCGCAGCCAGCAGGTACATCGTTGCGATACTGACGGGATTCCTGGGCCAAATCGTCAGCGACAACAGCAAAGTTGAATTCTTTCAGCAAATCCAACAATTCATTCGGTTCAGCCATGATGCCGCTGAGGATGATTTTCTTGCCGCTCCACGGTTGTACCGGCTGTGCTTTGACAGCATCAATCAATTCACGGACGAGAGCCGTATGTTTAGATTTTTCCATGAACCAGCGAGCTTTGATGACAGCATGACGTTTAGCCGGATCAAAAATCTGCGGATATTGAGCAGCTACATCACAGAATTCACGCATGATTTGTCTGTTTTCATTATAGACTTTGATACTGTTTTCAATAGCTTCTTCAGAAATCGTTACGCCAAGAATCCGTTCCAATTCAGCTTTTACATGAGCATATTCAGCTTTGAGGAAAGGTACAGCAGCAGCGATTTTGCGGTTCTGCGGATGCGTAAATACGACGATGGGAGCTTTGCCATGCCACAGTTGGCTCATGCACTGCAGTGTATCACACGGCGTGGAGAATACAACTGCATCGAGACAGTCATACGTACCATTGAGCTGCAATTCCATGACGGACTGCATGACCGAGCAAGTGAACGGCGGCAAATAGGTGCGGGCTTTAGCAATAGACTGCTTCTGAGCACCCCACATGCCGATGGGGAGATAACCAGCAGCATGGACGATTTCTTCCGGTGCATACAAGGGCATCATGCCGACAGCACCTTTACCTGTTTCAGCTTTATAATCAGCAACGGCTTTGGCCGGATTGGCAGCAACAGCCTGAAATTGAGCAATCAGTTCATCTATCTGTTTCATTATTGGTTTCCTCCTTTTTTAGCGTCCATCATTTCGCCTAATGCTTCTACACGTGTATCAAACTGGGCTTCCGAGAAATTCCGCGGATCAGTCTGGTCACCATCGAAGATAACAAACGGTACATCGAGCTTTTTCTGTACATACAGCGCGCCTGCGTTGTTCAAGAGGCTCATATTCTTGCAGCTACGGTTCTGATGGACGACCATGCCGTCGCACTTGCCGCTGGAAACGACTTGTTCGAGCACTTCGCCGCGGTGGCCGATTTCACAGTTGATGTAAGTATGCGTATATGCGTCTGCCATGGATTCCATGTCACCCGGCGTATACGTGAGATCCCAGATACCAGGATAAGCAGAACCAGTCATCAAAGAACCCATACCCTTCAATTCTTTGAACGTGTGGCCTAAAGCAATCCAAACAGCGATGCCTTCCCAGGTTACACGAGTTTTTTCATTATCGCCAAAGGCATATTTCTTAGCTTCCAATTTTGCTTCCAATTCCTTGACATATTTATTGAAGGTAATTTCAGAATAGTCGAGGGAGCGGGCGCAAACGATGAGGCCCATATAGTTGAACAGATCGAAGCCATTGATCGGCGACGGTTTGTAGGTCAGGAACGTAGCGATTTTATTCCAAGCTGCAACGGAACGCTGTGTCTGTTTCTGCACTTCGAGGAATTTGTCATAATCGAAGGGACGACCGCAGATTTCTTCCAACTGGCTGATGACGTGTTTAAATTCGCCGACAATATATTCTTTATTATGTTTCTGTACCGGCCATTCATGGTTGAACGGAACATCAATCATGAGCAGGGGGATATGAAGTTCGTTGGCCAGGTTTTCATACCATTTGAGCAACGTGTTGCAAATGTTGTTGCAGGTAATGACCAAATCAGGCAAGGGAACATCTGCTGCCGGAGAATCCGCCAATACTTGCGGTGTCTTGCCGGTCAAAGCTTTCTGTTTGAGCAATTCCATATAACCCATGTTGACGCGGCAGTAGGAACAGATATCAGTGTTGTAGCCTTTGTTTTCAGCTACGTCGAGAATCGGCATGGAGCCTTTGTGGGCACCGATACCAGCAGCATGGGTTTCCGGATATACCATGGTAATACCCATTGCTACACAAAATTCAGGGGGGGCTACTGAAGCGGACCAGCAAACCAGGCGACCTTCTTTTTTGGCTTGGCGGGCATCTTCATCTAACTTAGCCTGGAAATAGGACAGGGCATCTTTAGAACTCATTTGTTCAACATTTACGTTTTCACTCATTATAATCTCTCCTTTGTTATGATTGTTTAATTTTATCGTAAGCCAGCAGGGCGGCACCGAGAGCACCGATAACCTGCGGGTTGGGAGCTACATGGACGGGAATTCCCAGTTCCCGCGAAACAGCATCGACGACTCCGGCATCACGGGAACCGCCGCCAGTCATAGTCAGGTTGGCGCCGACGCCGACGCGGCGTACGAGTGCACAAGCTTTGCTGGCAATGGATTTATGGACACCAGCCACGATGTCTTCTTTCGGGATATTCTGCGATAGCAGTGAAATAACTTCTGATTCAGCAAATACCGTGCAGGTACTGCTGACATTAGCCGGATGCTGCGACTTGAAATACCACGTCGCCATATCTTTCATGGGGACTTCCAAGACGCGGGACATGACTTCCAGGAAACGACCCGTGCCGGCAGCACATTTGTCGTTCATATAGAACTGCATGACCTGTCCTTTTTGATTGAGCTGGATGGCCTTGACATCCTGGCCGCCGATATCGAGGATTGTCGTCGTACCGGGGCAGGCAAATTTCGCACCTTTTGCATGGCAGGTAATTTCGCTCACTTCACCTTGAGCGAAGGGGATGTTATAACGACCATATCCCGTAGCCATTTTGAAGTCGATATCCTCTAACGATAAGGACGATGTATCCAATACTGCCTTGAGGACTCGTTCCGGACCGCTGGAGCCCGTTCCGATGGGCACGACTTGCGAGGAAACGATGTTCTTGCCATTTTCCAGGATTACTGCTTTAGACGAAGCGGAGCCTACATCAATACCCAATGTATACATAGTTGATCACCCTCACCTTTTTAAACACTTTCCACCCTGTTGATAAGTCTTACTGTTTCAATCCCATGAGGCCGTCTGCGAAGAGACGCGGATCCATGGTTTTATATGTATCGACGATGGGAGCAAATTCCATCTGGTCGAGTACATCGCGCTGCAGGTCAATGCCCGGTGCCAATTCAATCAAGTGCAGGCCTTCGCGGGTCAGTTCGAATACAGCCCGTTCCGTGATATACAACACTTTTTTATCCTGCTTGGCTGCATAAGAGCCGCTGAATGTAATCTGGTCGAGCTGGTTGACGAATTTCTTCGTCTTCCCTTCCTGGACGATAGTAACGGTACCGTTTTCAATCTTGACTTTCAAACCGCCAGCCGTGAACGTACCGCAGAAGTAAACGATAGGAGTCTTTTGCGTGATATTCGGGAAACCGCCGCAGCCAGCAACATGAGTACCAAACTTGCTGACGTTGATGCTTCCTGTAGCATCGCATTGGGCCAATCCCAGGAATGCCATATCTAAGCCGCCGCCATCATAGAAATCGAATTGGTACGGATGGTCGATCAACGCTTCCGGATTCTGTGTAGAACCGAACCGCGCCCCGCCCTGAGGTACGCCGCCAATGGCGCCGCCTTCGACGGTCAATGTAATGCTGTCAGCCACTCCTTCTTCGTCAGCTACGAGAGCGACATATTCCGGTGCACCGACGCCGAGGTTTACGACTACATCCGGCTGTAATTCCAAAGCAGCTCTGCGGCCGATAACCTTCTTAGGACTCATAGCAACAGGTTGGCTTGCTACTAAAGGAGCCCGGAACTGACCAGTCAAGGTCGGATCATAGCCACAACCAAATGTCTGTTCATGATCTTTAGGATCAGCGATGACAACTGCATCGACATAAATACCAGGAATCTTAACCAAGCGGGCATCGAGGCTGCCGCTGGCTACCATCTGACGGACCTGGACGATGACCTTGCCGCCGCAGTTCTTGACTGCCTGGGCAACGGACGTATTTTCCAGCGGCGAAATTTCTTCTTCCATCGTGATATTGCCGCATTCATCAGCATACGTACCGCGGAGGAAAGCTACGTTGACGGGGAAGCATGGGTAGAACAACTGTTCCTGACCTTCGATGACCATGAGCTTGACGAGATCTTCTGTCGTCCGGTCATTGAGCTTGCCACCACCAAAACGAGGATCCAAGAATGTTTCCAAACCGATATCGGTGAAAACGCCGATTTTTCCGCCGGCCAAAGCCCGGAACCAGTGGTTCAATGTTCCCTGCGAGAAATTGTAAGCTTCGATTTTATTTTCTACAGCGAGCTTACCCATGGTCGGGTTCGTATCCCAGTGACCGATGATGGCACGTTTGACCATTCCTTCATGAGCCAGATGTTCGCCGGCACGACCATGCCGATCGCCTTGAGAACCAGCATATATATAGGTCAGATCTTTGGGAGCCCCTGTTTCCAGGAAACGTTGTTCCAATGCTCTGGTCAATGCTTCAGGGTGAGCACTGCTGAGAAAACCGATTGACGTAACAGTATCGCCGCTGCGGACTACTTGGACCGCTTGTTCAGCCGTTATAACTTTCACTTTTTTCATTTGTACATCCTCCTCTTGTTTGTCTTCATGGTTACATTATAGATGTCTGTGAAATTGAATGATACTCATTCAACTGGAATGCCAATGAATAGAATTAGACTGGTCAAGTCAATAACTTACTAAAAAACCTAGGTTTTTACTGACTTTTTTCATTCTTCCCGCTAGGCCAAGTTGACTAATTTGACTTTTTCAAGGTCAAGTCAGTCAAGAAATGATATGTGAAATTCCAAATTTTTACTTGATTTACGTGATAATTTTCACTACGCCTATAGCCTGCTGCCTGATCTTACTTCACGCCATATCATGCAGTACAGGGATAGTATGTATTCATTCATCACAAGAATTATATGACCACATATAACATTACGATCTTTCTCCGACTTGAAAAGTCACATAATAGGAATTTAGGCCATCTAAACGAGTCTTAGAATTCAATTAGGCTGCCGTTTGGAATTTCAGTAAAATTTACTTCATAAATTCCTGATTTTTTTTCAAAAAACCCCTTGCCAAATGAATTTTCATCTGCTATAATACAAACATAACAAATAACAGTTATTTGTTAATACCAATGAGAAATGTGTTGACTCTGTTATTTAAAATTACTATAGAGATTATGAGGAGGAATTATCATGAAAAAATTTGTATGTGGTGTTTGCGGTTATGTATTTGAAGGCGAAGCTGCTCCGGAAAAATGTCCCCAGTGCGGTGCTCCGAAAGAAAAATTCAGCGAATTAGTTGCTGGTAAAAAAGAATATGTTGATGAACATGTAGTCGGCATCGCTAAAGATGTTGATCCCCGCATCCTCGAAGGCCTGCGCCAGAACTTCACCGGCGAATGCACCGAAGTCGGCATGTACATCGCTATGGCTCGTGTAGCTGACCGCGAAGGTTATCCTGAAGTCGCTGAAGCTTTCAAACGCTATGCTTTTGAAGAAGCTGATCATGCCTCCCGCTTTGCAGAATTGTTGGGCGAAGTTGTAACGCCGAGCACCAAGAAGAACTTGGAACTGCGTGCCGCTGCTGAACAGGGCGCTTGCGCTGGCAAAAAAGAAATTGCTACCTTGGCAAAACAGCTCAACCTCGATGCTATCCATGACACCGTTCATGAAATGGCTAAAGACGAAGCTCGTCATGGCCGTGGATTCGATGGCTTACTTGCTCGTTATTTCGCTAAATAATATATAAGACAGTCCAACACCCCACTGGTATGCTACCCCCAAGTAGGACACTGAAATATAAAACCTACTTGGGGGTATTTCTATGTCAAGAAAAGGGATAGCGGATTCTTTGGAAAAGGTAAAGATTGTAGAGAAGATTTTAACTG
>Ga0163159_1003936_pt1 | contig 10899 bp, 11 predicted proteins | sample BioMet9_FD_108702 | JGI IMG/M metagenome (GOLD analysis project Ga0163159, IMG submission 108702) | Microbial communities from bioreactor (seeded with sewage sludge) at Lawrence Berkeley National Lab, California, USA - Biofuel... | ecosystem: Engineered > Bioreactor > Anaerobic > Unclassified ... | reverse complement strand
GAACCCGACGCCCCTGCTGCTGAAGGTGAGCAGGTATCTCGAGGACGACCAGGACTTCTACCGCGTCCTCTGGAGCGGCGACGGAGCCGACAACTTCGTCTTCAAGCTCCAGGACCTCTTCACCGACTACATGAAGAAGGACGAATCGATTCCTGAAGATGTGAGGGAGTCGCAGCAGTTCAGACTGCGCATCACGTACTTCGCGGGCGGCATCGTCAACATGTACCGCCAGTGGTTCCGCGGCATGCTCGACTGCTCGCTCAACGACATAGCGACGGAGGTCGGCTCGATGATCGCGCAGTCCTCGTCAGACGCGTAGCGCGAATCGTTCCTGAAGGCAACACGTGGAGCAGTTTCGGTTGTCCCTATCACGCATCAACGAGCCAAGTATTTTGACTCCGCGGAAGAGAAGCGCCATTTATTTGCTCAGTTGAAATCTTCGTTTTGGCCGCGTTGACCGAACTTCGGCCAACGACCTCCGGGTTACGAGATGGCCCAAAATTGTGTCTGAAGTTGCTTTTGTAGAAGGTTCTTTATCAATCAAACATAAAGATGTTACCCAGAGCCCTATTTATCTCAGCTCAGATTCTGATTTTGGGAGGTTATTCTGCGCGGGTTCTGATCATTCGAAGCATGTTACTATTTTCCTTTTGATAGCGAATCGACAATACTTTTCTGAACAATTTCGGCTATCTCATCTTGACTCTTGTTGCTCCCTAGAATCTCATATAAAGGTATCTCCACGTCTCCACCCAAATGGAAAATCCGATCTGGCAACACGGAGATTGCAGGCAACATTTCAAAGTCTGTCTCACTCACAACATGCATAATGCCTGCAACATTCAGATGCGTTTCGTCAGCCACAGATATGCGAACGGGAAAACCAGGTGATGTTGCTCGGCTTACAGTCATAAAATAAGGGTATAGCGTTTTCCCGTCGTCTTTCTCGATTGGTTCGCCTCTCCCCGTCATGGCCACGCTATCGCTTGTGCACCAGACCTTTGCATTCGCATTTTCAGACACCACCGCATATCTTGAAGCAGGCTCCATGTACACTTCAGTCCTAATCTCTAAATCCAATTGGAAAGTCTCTGTCGGCGTCACATACACTTTCAAATTATGGAATGTAGGCTCACCATCATCATGGTGAGTGTTGTTCCCGCTAACCACATCCACAATCTGACGAATACCCGTTTGTAACCCATTGCGATATATATCGATGTACAGCTTTTGCATAAGGATTGCTGGCATTTGGCAATCGTCTAGCTTGACTGGAACGAACTTGAGATCCTTACTCGCTGTCGCCATTAATGCATTTTGCCATTCCATCCTTACCATCGCACTCGTAAGGCTGTTTTTCGAGACGAAGAAGAAAAAGAAACTGCAGTCTTCCAAAGCGTCGTTCATCTTATCGATGATTCCGTCACCAGGCTTGATTGACCAACTATCATAAAAGACTTGGTCTTGGCCATAAACGCTCATCAGAGCTCGTGCGATTGGTTCTACAATCGGCTTGTCCTTATGGGTATGGCTGATGAAAATATTCAATCTTGTTAACTGCACCTTTCGCGATTGGCACCTGGACATCGTTGTCGATAGACTAACTAATCTAATAACTAATCGAATTCGATTAGTTATTAGATTAGTTCTAGATTATTCCTATTCGCTGATATGCCAAACAGCTGAGGAGGTTCTTCCTTCTGCATCGATTCTCCCCTCTTTGTGCAGCGTTTGCAACAAGTAGCTTATTTTGCTGGATTTCTGTTTGTCAGTCAGTCCCGATGGAAGGGCATGGTCGATAGCAGAGATAATCTCGGCTCGCGAAGATGGCCTGGTTGCCAACAACTGCAAGATAAGCTCCTTGCATATACTGTTGTCGAGCCCTTTGCTCCTGACGTATTCCTCGTGCGTTCCGGTTACGGCAGCGACTTTCGAAGATATCGTCAATCGCGGGTACCTGCCTTCTACAAGGCCACTCTCCCGCAGTAGCTTTGCCTGGTCTTTCGACACGAACTGATTCTTCTGAACCATATCAAGAAGGAATACCGTGTCCAGGTCAAGTCCAGGCTCTGACGCCAGTAGGCGTGAATAATTTTCGTTAAGGACCTTTCCGTATACGGTTACAGAGACCCTGTTGGGTTTGGACAGGTCATATGTCGGCATCGGAAGATAGCGATTTCGCTGGATATCGAAAACGTTCCGGATTCCGATACTGTTCTGGTCAACCATGTTCGTCTTACTCATCGCCTTGGATAAAAGAGCATTCCGATAGTACGGAGGCTTGTATCCGCTTTCCAGAGCGGCATCTATAGTACCGGGAATGAACGAGCCCTCATTTTTAAAAACAAGTCTGTCCTCATATTCAAGTACGTTGATCTTCCCTGAAAGACGGTAATCTTGGTGAGCAATAGCATTATGCAGCAACTCGCGGATAGCTTCTGGACTGTACCTGTTCGTCTCCGTGGGAAACAGCGTTTCCTCGCTATTGAAGTAGCGGAACCGTTCGTTCCTGATCTTATCGAGCACCTTGTCCACGTTTGTAATGAAGGGTGGTTCGAAATGTTCATATGCTAGCACCTCATTTTCAGAGGAGTAGAGCGTCCAGGTGATTCTGGGCTCTATTCCACCGAGGAAAACAGCAGCCTCGGGCTTGCCCAATAGGACAATTGCCGCATTCGTTATCTGTCCGTGGATTACGAGCCCTATCTTCTTCAGGATGTCATCGTTGGTCAGATCCTTAACAGAAGGTTGCCGATCGCCGAACTTTTCAATGTACTCTTTGCACGCGAAGCTAACGGCTGCATCATCTAAATCATCGCGTTGCGCCTCATAGGCAATCTGTCGTGACCAGTCCGGCCTGCTCTGCCCATATATCGCATCAAGCTTGAACTGCGGCATTTGGACAATGGATTCATTTTCTCGAGACCAGGGCACACCTTTCCATGTGGTAGGCGTTGCAAATGTTGCAGCCGGAATTTGAAAAGCAACGATTCTCTTCCCGTCTACGGTCGGCTCGTATATCTCCTCAAAAGTCATGCCACCGTTTGTATAAGCGCTGATTTCATGCTTTAGACGGTTCAATCCTACGCTCGGAACTCGGCTCTCTTTCCGATAGCCGGAACCGCATACCGTACGATCATTCCGAATTCCGAAAAGAAGCCATCCGCATTCTGCGTTTCTAAGGTTCGCCTCATTGCCCAAGGCTGAAAAGTATCTGCCCATGTCGTCGAAATCGAAGTTTCTCTTCGCTTCCTTATACTCGACGATTTCTGTCTCAGGATCGGCCATCAACTGCTTGATCAGGATGACTAATTCCTTTTCCGCATACCTCATGAGCTCCCCCAGATAAATAATCTAACTAATCGAAAAACTAATCTAATTTTAGCGCATTTAGATTAGTTGGACTATATAACTAGCGATAATGAGAGCACATATACTTTGATGCAAGTTGGGGTTTGATTTAGCCTTTCCCGCCGACCTCCAACGCGGCACCGTCCCGTCGGCTCTTCCTTGGACTCCGGATCCTCGCCGAGGACCCCCGCGCGCGCAAGGGCCGCGAAAACCTTTTGCCGCGCTTCTGCAGTCGATGGCCAAAAGCTCGAGCCCTCCGGGTTTCGCTTTGCCCCCTTGCACGCCCCGGGAACCTCGACGGTCCCCGAGCCACAAGGTTCGCCGAAGGGGCGGGCCGCAAGCCAAGGAGGTCATCATCATGGAAGCGACTATCAGGGACAAGGCGGAGCGCGGCATCAAGACGTACCTGGAGCGCCAGGGGTTCGAGATCATGGAGGAGGGCTGGGCGCACGGCAGCGACCTCATCGACTTCATCGCCGACGACGAGGGCGAGCTCAACTCGGCATAGCGTGTCGCAGGTTCACTTGACCTGCGACCACCGGGCATTGCCCTCGTTCCCCCGTGCAGCACAGCGCATTTACCAGCGGTTTTGCAAAAATCGTGCAAGCGCTTACGGCTTGCGTCTTGGAAAGTTTGCCGAGCTTGAGCCGCTTTTCCCGCCCCAGAATGTTGGTTTCTTGTTGGTGCGATGTTGGTCGCACCGACAAAAACAGGCCAGACACATGGTCTGACCTGCAAGTTTTGGTCGCGGGGGCTGGATTTGAACCAACGACCTCCGGGTTATGAGTGCCTTAGGGAATCTATCTGCTCGGGCGATGTAGGCGAACGGCCTCCGCCCCGTTCCACCTCAAGATCGTTGGCACATCCCAGGCCCGCGAATCACATCAGATTCAGATGGCTGTCGTGTTCTTCATCAAAATATCCCAGAGTTCCTGCTCATTGACACTGGATACGGAACTCACGTCCCATTTGTTTTCTCCGATTGATTCTAAGGCGAATCGTTCCCGCAACAAAACCGAGGACGATAAGCAGCGCAAGCGCCGCAAAGAGCAAGATGAAGCGTTCGCTGGAACCAGTGAACAATGACAGCAATGAAACATAGAAGGCTTGCGCTGCCCCGATTGCCAGAATGGAAAATCCTGCACCGCCCCAAGAAACCAAGTCGTCTGCAAGGCCTAGTACAGTTGCAAGACCACCAAGGAACAGTCCGATGATCAGCATGTTCGGCACTTTAATCCTGGCAAACATTGATGCGCCCTGAAAGAGCGCGCAGATGCATCCTCCTAGAATAAAGGCATTGATATATTCCACAATAAGCCTCCTTTAGGCAACGTTGCAGGTTGCGATGATGGCGGGAAACGCCATCATCGCAACCAGACCAAGTCCGATTCCCATAACATGGAAAAATAGCTTCAACATTCCCTTTATTCCCGCCAAAGCGCTTTCGGTTTCCCAAGCAGACTGATAGTAGGCATCAGCCAGAGCAGCGCAGAAACCATTGAGGGGCAGGATTGCCCCGTAACCAGCTGCAGAGGCGAAACGCTGATGGACTCCGACGATATACATCACGGCCCCTAGAATGCCCATGCTTGACAAGACTCCGAAACCCAAGAGCGGAGAGTCATTGCCAAGCGACGTTATCCAGAACAGAGTGAACAGTTGGCCCAAAAGGCTAAAAGTTCCCCCGAAGAAAAAGGCATACAAGATTGTTTTTAACGATTTCACCAACGTTCTCTCCTCCACTTCCCATCAAGCGCACAGATTGGAATACCTGGTTTTCAGCTCTGATATTTTTCGTCAGACCTCAAACCATCAAATGTGGCTCACTCATAGAGCATCTTCTCGTTCCAAATTGGGATGCCCGTGTATTCTTTTGCACCGTTTTTCAATGCATCCAGCGCTCCATTGGCCAGGGCCTCCATTTCGAATTCTCCAGCCATGACCGTCGTCGGGGCAATCGATCGGACATATTCCTCAATACGGGCGCAGAGATATTCGTCATGAGCGATTCCCCCCGTCAGCACCACCTGGTCAACGATTCCGCCACACGATATAGCCATACTCCCGATATACTTAGCTATCTGGTAAATCATGGCGTCATAGACCTTCTTTGCGTATTTGTCACCCGATTCGATACGTTGCTTGATTTCCATAACATCGAAGGTGCCAAGATGGTCATACAGCCCACCCCGCGATCGGATAAACCTGGATACTTCAGTCTCTGTCTCGCCAGAGAAGCATATATCCGCCATGTCCTTTGCCGGCACACTCCCCACGCGGTTCGGCGCCATTGGGCCATCGCCGTTAAAAATGTCGTTCGTGTCAACCATTCTGCCGCATCTGTGCGCTGTAACGCTGATTCCACCGCCAATATGACAAACGACCAAGTTGAGCTGCTCATAGGGTTTACCGACGGCTTCCGCATAGCGATGCGCCACCTCCTTCTGATTCAACGCATGCGTATAGCAGGTGCGATACACGCCTCTGATCCCAGTGAAACGTGCTAGCTCGTCCATCTCGTCAGTTGCCGGACTGTTCGTCATATAAGCAGGTTTACCCGTTGCCAACGAGAATTGATAGGCAATTTGGCAGGCAAGCAATGCGGGGTGAGATGCATATTTCTCATCATGGGCTTCTTGCACCATCAACTCGTTAACTCGGAACGTTCCGCTCTGGTGGGAGCATTGGCCACCGCCGCGCCCAGAAAAGGCATCAATATCCTGAAGCGATAATCCGTGTTCGGTAAGAGCATCGACAATCATTTGACGACGGTAGTCAATCTGATCGTTGTTACAGGTAAAGGCAGCTAGGTCGCCGGCACTATGACGCAAGGTCTTGCTGAAAACCTCATCGACATCTCGATAGACGCCTATTTTTGTGGATGTGGAGCCCGGGTTGATTGCGAGGATTAAATTCGGCATGGTGCTATTCACCTGCCTCGTTCAAGCGCGCTGCACGGAGAGACGTAACGGCTATATTTCCCACTAGTTCCCTTTGGTTGGCGCTCCGGGAACAATCGCTAACAACCTTCCTGAATCCCTGCAGAAAGGGCCCGACAGCATCTACGTGCGCAAATCCCTGCATAATCTTAACGCCAATATTTCCGGCATTGAGATCCGGAAAGATGAGGACATTTGCCTTACCCGCCACTTCGCTTTCCTGGTGGACTTTGCGCAAGGCGACATCAGGATTGATAGCGGAATCGAGTTGAAATTCGCCATCGATTTTCAAATCAGGGCGTCTATCGTTGGCGACTTTAACTGCATCGGCAACTTTTCGAGAAAGATCGTTGGCACCTGATCCGCAGGTGGAGAACGATAGCAGCGCGCATCGCGGTTCCCAGCCCATAAGTACCCGAATGGTGTCGCAACTCGAGATGGCGATAGTCGCCAACTCGCCAACTGTCGGCTGCACAACAACCGCGCAATCGCCAAAAGCTATAGCACCGTTCTCGCCATAGGGACAATCGGGCACTTTGCCTAAGGCCACGCTTGAGACGATATCGGTTCCGTCGGCTAGCCCAATAATCATCTGGGCGGACATTATCACCTCGCCCGTAGAGATATTTATACCAGCGAAGGTAGCATCAGCATCCCCAACCGCTTCGACAACTAATGCGATAGCCAAGTTATCCTCAAGCATCCGACGTAAAATTGCTTTCTTTCCAAGCATTGTGCCTGGCATAAGGGCATACCGCTCAGCTAGACTCTCCAGGTAATCCCGATCAGCATTGGAAACAAATTGGAAAGTCTGTTGCGGAATCCCTCGCCCGTCACAGAGACTGCGGAGGGCAGCCTCATCTCCGACGAGGATACTTTTCGCAAAGCCCTCATCTACCGCTTGAGCTGCAGCTCGCATCATTGTTTCATCGTCGCCTTCGGGGAAGATGATTCGCTGGGGAAGCTTGCACGCCTGCTCTTTTATGGAATCCAATAAGGACACGTTTATCACTCCTCATTTCGGTCACGGCTTAACGATGACCCGCGAATGCGGATCATCTTATCCGTGGAATGAGGTGTGCTGCAGTAAATCTACCTTGATCAGAGTTTACCTCGAGGCCGAATGGCAGCAAAGTACGACGACCCTGGAATTCGTTCACGTTTGCGAGACAGATTAGTTGCGAAGTGTGTCGCCTAATCCTCCTAGGAGGCCTTGGCTAAATGGGTCGGTGCAGTGCAATCAGTACGATATTCGTGATTCTGGTTTATGGTTCTCTTGCAATCAGCGGGGCGAAGAACATGTCGTTCAAGAGTCCAGCCACCGTTTCGGGTTTCATATCCGGGTGCATCGTGAGCCAACGAACAACAAGCCCGTTATGCCCCGAGATAATGAAGTTTACATACAAATCAGTCTCATCTTCGCTCAAGTCAACGCCTTCTATCTTTGTAGCAAGATATGAGCTCATGAGCGCTATCTCTTTTTGCATGAACCGCGGATTGCTGTGGGAGCCCAGCAACGCAAGCACTACCTGCCAGTTCTCGTGCAGGATTTCCAGCCGTTGCACCTGGGTGGATGACAGTTTTCTGCTTTCAGGGCTGAGCTTTGACAGAATGCCTATACGATTGATTTCCTGCATAATGTCTAGGTATCTGTCTTCCAAAGCCTCTATCGCGTCATCGACAGACTCGAAATATCGGTAGAACGTGGAGCGCGAAACACCAGCCTCCGATGCAATGGCTTGCACGGATATCTTGTCATAATCGGTATCCAGCATGATGCTTGCGATGGCTTCGTAGATGCATTTGCGGGCGTCGGTGGAAGCGTCTTTCTGTATACGCGGCATGGCTACCCCCCCATATAGACGGCTTAATTATATATCAGTGGATTTGCTTCTTCGCTTTACTTCTTTTTTCGCCAGATGAAACACTTTCAGGATATTCGTTCAGTTAATCGGCACATCGAGGTATATCGGTGTTCTGTATTTCACTGCGTCTGGTTCCTACACTGTTCTCAAGGAATGAGCTCCGTGCTGCAGCGGACTTCTACCCTTTTCTGTTTCTCATGTAAGTCCCCATGGTACAGCCAGGAGGCTGATACTCGACGAAAGGAAACAAGATGTCTCATTATTGCAATGGTAATTATGAAGTCGACATCAAGCCGCTGAAACCTTTGAGTCGCAGCGTGTCGATTATTGGGGTCGGCGCAACCCCGTTCATGAATCTAATCCAAGATTTCTAATACGCCGGTCTTAGCGAGGGAGAACTGTTTGGCTATGCGGCCCTTGAGGCCATGAAAGATGCAGGAGTCACCCCGAAGGAAGTCGAGTACTACTTCAATGGTGCTGCCACTCCGACGTTCGCATCCAACTACGTGACGCCAAATATGCAAGTAGCAAACTGGTTTGGGATGAAGGGGCGTGCGTCCAGCCATCACTCCGAGGCATGCTGCACTGGTTACGTAGCCCTTGAACAAGGCGCCAACCTGGTGGCTTCCGGCGCATACGATATCGTTCTGACGGGCTGTGTAGAAACCGCCGTCTCCTATGCCATTCCCTTTAAGCCCGCGTTCATGCGCAGGGAAAGCACCATGGAAGACCTCATCCCCAATCTGCATTCAATCTGGTCGAAGGATTACACCGATCCGAGCAAGGCGGCGAACGCCATGTGCGCAGACGCCTGGCTTGACGAATATGCACGAGAATACAACCTTAGCAAGGAAACCGTCGATGACGTGCTTTGCGCCATGGCGAAAGGTTGCCGCGAGGCGGCCGTTTTGAATCCTCTTGGCGGAAGCAAGGAAACATATGATGAAATCGCGGCTCAACACGATATGACCGCGGATCAGTTCCTGCGTTCCCCGTTCAATCCCTTCGCATCGAAGTATCTGCGAATGTCGAACTTCGAGCTGGATTTTGACGGCGCCGCCTGCGCTATTGTATGCCCGACCGAAATCGCGCATCAGTTCAGTGATCATCCCATCGAGGTTCTAGGCACGGGCCATAGCTGTCTTGAAGGCAGCACGGCGCGCCTTGAAAAGTACGCCACGGCAGCTGCCTACAAGCAAATCAGTCAACTGACTGGACTTTCCGGAGCCGATATGGACCTTTTCCTTGCAAACGATTTTATGGAACCGAGCCAACTTCTTGCTGCGGAGGAATGCGAGTATATCCCGAGGGGTGAGGCGTGGCGCTACTATCTTGACGGGCGTAACAGATTCGACGGCGACCATCCCATCAACACCAATGGCGGTCGGTGCCATTACGGCCACGCACATGGCGCCTCCGGCCTGGCAGATGTCTACGAAGCGGTAAAGCAGATGCGCGGAGAGGCTGGGGCTACGCAGGTCAAGCACCCCATTAACTATACGATGTTACGAGGCTTTGGCGGTGGCCAAAATGTAACCTGCAGCATCTTGAAAAACGCAGGACAGGAGTGATTGTAATGGAGAAGAATTACGAACCAATCAACAAGAAGTTCTACGAGTTCCTCGAAGAGGGAAAGGTGATGGGGCGCAAGTGCCCCGCGTGCGGCCATATAGAGTTCCCGCCCTATATCGCCTGCAACGACTGTGGCAACTTTGAAACCGAGTGGATTGACGTAACGGAAACGCCAGCTATTGCAACCGGCTTGATTCCGCCTTCGATGATTTTCGGCGACCCTGAGTTTCAAGAGCGCTTCCAAGGGAATTACTGTTATGCAACCATCCAGGTAGAGGGTGCCGACGAGTACAACAGCTGCATCCTGGACATCACGCCCGCTCAAACCGAGGAGCTCTCTCGCAAAGTTCCGGTAAAGGTTGTTCCCGCAATCCTGCAGGAAGACGGATTTAAAATGGTGTTTTGGAAGCTATCCGAATAAGAAAGGCGAACTGAGATGTCTCTCGAAAGCAAGATAATCGAATGCGCTTCTGCCGCATATGGAGTTCCTGCGAAGCAGATAACTCCGAATACAGATATACGTAATGACCTTTCTTCCAAATCTATGAACATGCTTGCGTTCGTATCTGGGATAGAAAATGATCTCGATATTGTCATACCCCTTGGCCAAACCGGCAATCTCATTACCATCCAAGACTTTATCGACAAGGCAAAGGATTCTGAAAGCTGAGAAAACGCTGCTTGCGTGAGTATGGCCGCCATATCTCACCCTCAAGAATCCACGTGCCGACCTCAGCTCATTCTTTCTTTTGAGGTCGGCACGCTCGCTTTTTCGCCGGAAATGAAATTTCCATGGTTGGCCAGTCTGCGTGGATAAGGGCCGTGTACCAGATGCTATTCCTTTAAGGAGTGTCGGGATACACGGGCTTTGAGTGAAAAAGATTTATCGCCCATAGCATGGACGCTTGCATGGTACCAACGATTCGAACAGGAGAGCAGCACATGATATGCGGCATTGGAGTCGATACCGCGTGCATCGCGGAGATCGAGAGGCTTTGCGAACTTGATTCGTGCGGTCAGACTTTCTTCGAACGCACCTTTACCTCGGAGGAGCGAAGCGCATGCGAGAAGCGGTCCGACAAGTCGGAGTACCTCGCCACGCGTTTTGCGGCCAAGGAGGCTGTCTTCAAAGCGATAGCTCATCTCACACCAGAGAAGACCTTCAACCTACG
>Ga0163159_1003935_pt1 | contig 10899 bp, 2 predicted proteins | sample BioMet9_FD_108702 | JGI IMG/M metagenome (GOLD analysis project Ga0163159, IMG submission 108702) | Microbial communities from bioreactor (seeded with sewage sludge) at Lawrence Berkeley National Lab, California, USA - Biofuel... | ecosystem: Engineered > Bioreactor > Anaerobic > Unclassified ... | reverse complement strand
CGACGGTCGCCCCCCACGCGGGGGCGTGGATTGAAACTGGGCCTTGACGCAGGCAGGGGTAGATAAGCGGCGTCGCCCCCCACGCGGGGGCGTGGATTGAAACCGCCGCATCAGCAACCGCCAAGTATTCCTTGACCGTCGCCCCCCACGCGGGGGCGTGGATTGAAACCGTCATCGGGATCACGTCCGCCTCCAGGCTGCCGGTCGCCCCCCACGCGGGGGCGTGGATTGAAACGATATCCAGCCCGACGGAGGGTACACATGGCAGCCGTCGCCCCCCACGCGGGGGCGTGGATTGAAACCTCTCCCGTGGACGGGACGGGCAACCTTGAAAGGTCGCCCCCCACGCGGGGGCGTGGATTGAAACATTTTGGCCGCGCCCCACTGCCACTCCAGCGGCTGTCGCCCCCCACGCGGGGGCGTGGATTGAAACTTGGCCAGTCCGATAGTGATCCATGTCCCGTCCAGGTCGCCCCCCACGCGGGGGCGTGGATTGAAACAAAGTTAAAGGAGAGTGTTTCATGGCTTCTACGGGTCGCCCCCCACGCGGGGGCGTGGATTGAAACATCGAATTCGTCTAGCCACTGATCCCGCAACTCGTCGCCCCCCACGCGGGGGCGTGGATTGAAACTGGATCGCGTCGTCACCGTCGGGCTCGGCCCCGTGTCGCCCCCCACGCGGGGGCGTGGATTGAAACCGATGCAGTCCTTCACCGTCTCCACCATCTCGGGCGGTCGCCCCCCACGCGGGGGCGTGGATTGAAACACCGTCTCCACCATCTCGGGCGTCAGCACCACGGGTCGCCCCCCACGCGGGGGCGTGGATTGAAACCTCATCGCCCGGCGCGACGGCAAGCCCATTGTCGTCGCCCCCCACGCGGGGGCGTGGATTGAAACCCGTCATGTGCTTAAACCATCGCATGGCCTACGCGTCGCCCCCCACGCGGGGGCGTGGATTGAAACATCCTGATTCGCAGAAGCAAACCTGTACCCAATGATGGTCGCCCCCCACGCGGGGGCGTGGATTGAAACCCGAAGGATGATCGCCAAACATCAAGGTGAATGGTCGCCCCCCACGCGGGGGCGTGGATTGAAACATGGCGTCCAAGGATTCCGTGCAGCTGCTGACCAAGTCGCCCCCCACGCGGGGGCGTGGATTGAAACGGCCGTGCGCTTGGGTTGACCCCCGGCGAGGTATCGTCGCCCCCCACGCGGGGGCGTGGATTGAAACCGCCGATGCGCCACAGGCCGCCCTCGTCAAAGTCGTCGCCCCCCACGCGGGGGCGTGGATTGAAACCCGCTCCGCGCTACTTCCCGGTCAGGTCTGTCCAACGTCGCCCCCCACGCGGGGGCGTGGATTGAAACCTCATCATCAGGGATATACACGTTGCCGGCGGCGTCGCCCCCCACGCGGGGGCGTGGATTGAAACCCCAGCTAGCGATGTCCTCGGGGACCATGATGGCGTCGCCCCCCACGCGGGGGCGTGGATTGAAACGTTGACCTGTCCAGCTACCGGCAGAAGAAGAGCGGTCGCCCCCCACGCGGGGGCGTGGATTGAAACCATCGGCCTTGCGGAAACTAACATGGGCGTGGAGTCGCCCCCCACGCGGGGGCGTGGATTGAAACTGAGAGAGCTGGAAAATGACCAAATGTTAGCCACCGTCGCCCCCCACGCGGGGGCGTGGATTGAAACTACCGGGCAGCGCGGCCGATGCGGCCACGCTCCAAGTCGCCCCCCACGCGGGGGCGTGGATTGAAACAGCTCCGGGTAGCTCAGGCGCTCCTTGAACACATGTCGCCCCCCACGCGGGGGCGTGGATTGAAACTTGTGCTGGATCGCCGCCATGTGGCGGGATTGGAAGTCGCCCCCCACGCGGGGGCGTGGATTGAAACTATCGAAACATCGTAAGACTTTGGGCGTGGACGGGTCGCCCCCCACGCGGGGGCGTGGATTGAAACTCCGTGGGATGTGGGGGGGGGGCGGGAGGGGTGAACGTCGCCCCCCACGCGGGGGCGTGGATTGAAACCGTACATGTATGAGGGCCGGCACTATGAATCCGGTCGCCCCCCACGCGGGGGCGTGGATTGAAACTCCGATGTCCCTGCGGGTACGGCGATTTCCGCATAGTCGCCCCCCACGCGGGGGCGTGGATTGAAACAATGAACCGGCGAGAAAAGCGCAGCGCCTTGCCGAGTCGCCCCCCACGCGGGGGCGTGGATTGAAACGGAGATCATGGAATGCATCGGCGCGCGCAAGGCCGGTCGCCCCCCACGCGGGGGCGTGGATTGAAACCTTGGGCACCTGGTCCGACCCGTCTTCGCCCCATGTCGCCCCCCACGCGGGGGCGTGGATTGAAACAGCAACATGACCACGCAGCGCACCAGCCTGCCCAAGGTCGCCCCCCACGCGGGGGCGCTGTGAACATAGCCGCATTCCCTGGCGTCGTCCGCATGCAGTTCCCATATCGTTTTCGTACGACTTTGCTACGATCCGGGACGTTCATCGCACCTGTCTTCAGCACGCTGTTCCTGGTCCGCAGGGGGCTCCCGCAAAAATCCGGCGCGCCTTCACTGAACCCGAGGAGGCCGAACCGCACTACAAATCAGAAAACACTTGTGCAAAGGGGCACGGGCGCGTACAACTTGTTAAGCGTTGCACGTTAGTTACGTCTTCTGCGAACTAGCGGCCCTTCTGTTTTGGCTCACAACCTGTGACACTAACAGACAACGTTACATGCCCAAACACACCTCCAAACCGCCGCACGAACAACCCAAGGACAATACCGTGCTGGCCAAGGAGCTGTTGGCGCGTCTGCCGGGCGTGGCGGAATGCATCGTGCTGGCCGAGGCGAGGAAAGGGGGTACGACGCGCTTCGTCGCCCATGTGGTCCTCGCGCCGGAAGGTCCGGCCGCCAACCTCGTTGACGCCCCGAACGTCGCCGCGCAGGTCCTTCCGCCAAGCGCTGAGCTGGTGATCCTGACGCACCCATTCCTGCCCTTGACGCCAGAGGGCGAGGTGGACGTGGAGGCCTTGGCGCGGCTGCCGCTGCCCACCCTGGCGGACGCCCAGGCGGTCGAGGCGGCGGCGCAGGACCTGCCCGGAGTCGCCCAGGCCGCGGCCGTGATCCACGCACTCCCGGCCGCCGAGCCGCCCCCCGTGCATCGCAGCGACGCCCTGCCGCGACGCGGTCCCTCCCCAACAGCCGTACTTCCCTGCGAGGCGTCGCCCCCCGGCGCAACCGGCGTCCCGGCGATCTCCCACGGGCCGCCTCTGCCACCCTGGGACTTCCGCCCGCTGGGTGAAATCCTGCGCGAGAGCGCGGCCGAGCATCCCCTGGCCAGCCTCGGCTGGTGGGACGCACGCGGCGCATATGCCAGCCTGGGTTATCCCGCGCTGCTGGAGCAGGCCGAACGCGTGGCCACGGCGCTGCTCTCCGTCGCGCCGCCGCGCTCCTTCGTTCTCCTGCTCGCTGGCGCCCCCCCCAACGTCCTCTGCGGCCTGTGGGCCTGCCTGCTGGCCGGGCTGGCCGCGGCCCCGCTGCAGCCCCTGGCGCGGTCCGACGACCCGGCCCTGGCGCGACTGCTCCACGCCTGGGATCTGCTCGGACAGCCGGCAATTCTCTGCGACGAGGCCCAGGCCAGGCTACTCGCCGGGGCTTGGCCCGCCGACAGGCCGACGCCGCGCCTGCTGACCCTGGCCGAGGCCCTGACCGCGGACCCGCTCAAGTCGAATCCCAAGGTCGCCCCCGCGGACCCGGCCCTGGCGCTGCTCACCTCGGGCAGCACCGGCGCGCCAAAGGCGGTGCCGCTCACGCACAGCAACATCGCCCACGTTCTGCGGGGCATGGACGCCCGCTTCATGCTCACCCATGCCGACAACGTGTTCAACTGGATGGCCCTGGACCATGTGGCCGGGTTGCTGCCGTTGTCCCTGGCGGCCTCGCTGCGCGGGGCCAGCCAGGCCCACGCTCCGACCCAGACAGTTTTGGAGACGCCCACGCTCCTGCTCGACCGCCTGCACCAGAGCAAGGCGGCCGAAGGCTTCGTCCCCAACTTCATGTTCAACCTCGTGGCCGACCGCGCCGGGGAGATCGCCCGAGCGCCCAGCGGACGCTGGGACTTGAGCCGCCTGCGCCTGCTCATCAGCGGCGGCGAGGCGGTGGACGTCGGCTCGGCCTCGCGCTTCGAGGCTCTGCTTGCGCCCTTCGGCCTGCGCCCCGGCGTGCTCATGCCGTCTTTCGGCCTCAGCGAAACGGCCGGCGGCGTCAGCTTCGCCGACGGCGTGCGCGGCCGGCCTGCCCCCGGCCCCGGCGGCCGTCCGGCCGCGGACCTGGGCCGGCCGCTGCCGGGCGCGTCCGTGCGCATCGTGGACGACATGGGCAGGCTCGTGGAGGAACGGGTGTTGGGCCAAGTGGAGGTGCGCACCGCAGCCATGACCTCCGGCCTCCACGACGACCCGGAGGCCGCCGCCAACCTGCACGAGGGCTGGCTGAACACCGGCGACCGAGGCTTCCTGGAGGCGGGCGGCCTGTTCCTCGTGGGCCGCAACAAGGACGTGCTCATCGTCAACGCCGTGAACTACGGCAGCGCGGAGCTGGAAGCCGCGGCCGAGGCCGTGCCCGGCGTGGCCCCGACGCACACCGCCGCCGTGGCCGTGCGCGAGGAGGGCGCACAGACCGACCAAGCCGCACTGTTGTTCAGTCCCAGCAATCTGCGCATCGCCCCGCCGGAGGCGCGCGGCCCTGCGTTCTGGCGACCGGAGGACGGCGAAGCGCTGGCCGACCTGCTGGCCCGGGTCAAGGAGTCCGTAGTCCGGAACACCGGCTTGGCTCCGGCTTGGTGCCTGCCCCTGCCGCCCGGCGCGCTGGCCAAGACCTCCATCGGCAAGCTCAAGCGCCAGCAGGTGCGCGACGAGTTCCGGGCCGGCCGCTTCGCGCACCTGTCCCGCGCCGTGGACCTGCTCACGGCCAGCACCCGCACCCTCCCCGGCTGGTTCCACGCCACGGTCTGGCGGCCGCGCGGTCTTGGACCGGCAGCGACGCAGCCGAGCGCCCAGACCTGGACTGTGCTGCATCTCGGTCCGCGCAGTCCCGGGCAGGCGGCCGTGGCCGCCGGGTTCCGCCGACTGGCCAAGGCCGCCGGCCTGAAAGCGTATCTGCTGGAGTTCCCCGGCTGCGACGTCGAGGCCCTGCGCCAGAGTCCGGGATGGCCCGGCCCGGTGCTGGACCTGCGCTTCCTTGGCGCGGACGGGCTTGACGCCCCCGACTTTCTGCCCCTGGCCAAGGCCCTGGTGGGCGCGGCGGGCCACGCCTGCGCCGGGCTGACGCTCGTCACGAGCCGCGCCGTGGCCGTGCTGCCGGACGATGCGGCGGACGCGCGGCGGGCCATGCTCCCGGCCCTGCTGCGCGGCCTGGGACGCGAGGCCGGGCTGGCGACGCGCCATGTGGATCTCGACGCGGACGCGGACCCGGAGGCTTTGGCTGCGGCTCTTTTCACCGAGGCGAGCCGACTCGATCGCGAGGCGCAGGTCGTCTGGCGCGGAGGCCGGCGGCTCGCGCCGCGCCTGGCGCCACTGCGCTTTCCCCTGCCCGGCGACGCGGCGGGCCTGCCCACCCCGGGTGCGGCCCTGGCCATCGGCGGAGGCCTCGGCCGGCAGGGTCTGGCCCTGGCGCGGATGCTCCTGGAGCGCGGCGCGGCCCGGTTGCTGCTGTTCGGCCCCGAGCCGCCGGACGAAAGCATTCTGGAGCCGCTGCGCCGCCAGGCCCGCGAATGCGGCGGCGAGGTGCTGCTCCGCCAGGCCGACCCGGCCGACCCGGCGGCGTTGGAGCGGGGCCTGGGCCTTCTGCCCAAGGGCTGGCCGACGTTGGAGGCCGTGTTCCTCGTTCCCGACGCAGAATTCCTCGCGCCCTTGGCGCGGACAACCCCGGAAGACTTGGCGCGGCTCTGGCGAGGGTCGGCCTTGGCCGCAGAAAACCTGCTGCGATGGGCCGAAGCGCGGCCGGCCGGACAGCCGGTCCGGCTGTGCGCGCTCTGCGCTGCGCCGGAGGCCCTGCCCGTGGCCGGGGCCTCGGCCCTGGCGGCGGCCGACGCGGCCATGCGGGCGGTCTTCCACGATCAAGCGCTCACCGTGGACTGCGCCCCCTGGGCCGGAAGCGGCCTGGAGGCCGCACTTGACGGCGCGGTCAGCCGGGAATGCGGTCTGCACGTCCTGTCCGAGCACCAGGCGCGGCAAGCGCTGGAGGCGCTCCTGCCCCTGCTGCGCGGCCCTGGCGACGCCGGCGGCGAATCCGCGCCCTGCGCAAGCTTCGTCCATGTGGGCCTGGACCAGCGGTGGCCGGCCCTGCGTGCGCGGCTGGATGCGGAGGCCCCGCCGCCCCGCGTCTGCACGCTCTTTTATGCGCCCGAAACCACGCCGCCCTCGGTCGTGCACGACGCCCTGACCAGCCGCCGGCCATTCAAGGACGCGCAGGGACGACCGCTGCCGCTGCGCCTTGTCCCGCTGGCCGCGTTGCCGCTGGCCGCTGACGGCGGACCGGATCGCGCAAGACTGCTCGCCCTGGCCGAGGGCTCCAGCCAGGCCGCGCCACCCTCCGCCGCGCTGGAGCGCCTCCTGTCGAGGATCTGGCGCGAATGCCTGGATACCGCGCCGCAGACCGTGGACGACAACTTTTTCCTGCTCGGCGGAGACTCCCTGCGGGCGGCCCAGATGATGGAGCGCATGAACGATATGCTGGGCCTGCGGCTGCCGCTGGCCGCGCTCTTCGCGAACCCGAGCATCGCGGCCCAGCGGCGGATGCTGGAGCAGGCGGACGGCCACCCGAAACGCCTGGAAGCGGCCGCACGGCGGCTACTCACAGCCGAGGCTCCTGCAGCAACGTCACGTGAAGCCCCCCCCGCCCTGAAGGACCGCAAACCCGCACGCCTGTCGCCGGGACAGCGCCGGCTCTGGCTGCTCCACCGTCTGGAGGGCCCGGACAGCCGCTACAACAACGGCATGGCGCTGCGGTTGCGCGGGCGGCTCGACCACGCCGCCCTGGAACGCGCGCTGGGCCTCGTCGTGGATCGGCACGAACCGCTGCGCACCGTGTTCCGCGAGGCCGGGGCAGGCCTGGAGCCTGTGCCCGAAATTCTGCCGCCCGGCCCGACGGAGCTGCCGACGCTGCCGACAACCGAATCCGATCTGGCCGGGGCCGTCCAGCGCCTCGTGGACCGGCCCTTCGACTTGGCCGCCGCCCCACCGATGCGCTTTGCGCTGTTCCAAGTCGCACCGGAGGACCACTGCCTCGCGCTGTGCATCCACCACTGCGCCTCGGACGGCTGGTCGTTCACGCTGTTCCTGCGCGAGCTGGAGTCCGCCTATCGCGCCCTGACCAGCGGCCTGCCGCCCAAGCTGCCGCCCCTGGCTTCGAGCTACGCCCGCTTCGCCGACTGCCAGCGCGACAACGCGGCGCGCCAAGCCGAGGGGATCGCCTTCTGGCGCGAACGCCTCAAGAACGCGCCGCCGCTGCTGTCCCTGCCCCTGGATTCGCCGCGCAGCGACGATCCGCAGCACCGGGCGCTGCACCATGACTTCGTCCTGCCCCCCGAGTTGACGGAGAGGCTGCGGCGACTGGCGGCGGGCCGTTCGGCTACGCTGGCCCAGGCCGTGCTGACCGGCTTCGCGGTCCTGCTGTCGCGTTACGCCGGCCAGACGCGGCTGGTCATGGGTCTGCCCGTGGCCAACCGCCCACACGCGGATTTCGCGCCGCTCATCGGCTTCTTCGTCAACACCCTGGCCTTGCCGCTCGACGTTGATCCGAACGCGCCCTTCGCCGAGGTGTTGGGACGTACGGCCACAGCCGTGCTCGACGGCCTGCGCTTCGAGGACACACCCTTCGACGCGGTGGTGGAGGCCGTGAACCCGGACCGCAGCGCGCGCTACAGCCCGCTGTTTCAGGTCATGTTCGCCTACCAGTCCATGCCGCACCACGCCCCGACCCTTTCGGGGCTGGCCACGGAGCTTATGATCATCTCCGCCGGCCACACCGCCTATGACCTCACCCTGTCCGTGGAGGAGGACGGCGGCGGATTGGCCTGCCGGCTCACGGCCGACGCGGGCCTGTTCCGGCCGGAGACCGCCGCACGGCTGGCCGCCAGCCTCCGCCAGCTGCTCGAAGCGGCCGCGGCGGAGCCGACCACGCCCGCCGGGGCCCTGAACATGCTGGCTTTGGAGCAGCGCAGGCTGGTGCTGGAAGTCTGGCAGGGCGGCCCGCCCGCCGCGCCGGCGGCTTGGGAGACAGCCGGCGGCCTCGCCGGGCTGTTCCTGTCGCCGCCGCAGGAGGCGGCCCGGGACGCCGTGCTGCGGCCAGACGCCCCGCCCCTGCCCCGCGCCGAGCTGCGCGCCCAGGCCCTGGACCTGGCTTGGCGGCTGTCCGGCCCCGCCCCTGATCCCGACAGGCCTGGCGATCCTCTGGGCCTGTTGCTGCCACGCTCGGAGCGCCTCGCGCGGGCAATGGCCGCGGCCCTGCTGGCCCGTCGGCCCTTCGCCATGCTGGACCCCGCGGCGCCGATAGCGCACTTGGCCCTGGCCATCGCCGCCGGCGGCCTGCGGCAGGTCGTGGCCGCGCCGGAGCTGGCGGAGCGTCTCGCCGGGCTGGCCGAGGCCCTGCCCTGCCTGGCGGACGCGCCCGCGCCCGAGGACTTCCTCCCGCCCGGCCTGGGCGCACGGCCCGACGAGACGGCCTACCTCGCGTTCACCTCCGGCTCCACCGGGCGGCCCAAGATCGTGCTCGGCACGCATCGGGGCCTGCTCAACCGCCTGCGGTGGCAATGGGCCGCATACCCCTACCGGCCAGACGAAGTATGCTGCCTGCGCGCCTCTCCGACCTTCGTGGACAGCCTGGCCGAACTCCTCGGGCCGCTGCTGGCCGGCGTTCCCATCGCGCCGCTCGGCGACGCCGAGGTGGCCGACCCGCGACTGCTGCTCGGGCGCTTGGCCGAGATCGGCGCCACGCGGCTGCTGCTCGCGCCCTCGCTGCTGGCCGAACTGCTCGACGCCGCGCCGGATCTCGGGACCCGGCTGCCCCGGCTGCTGCTGTGGTCCGTGAGCGGCGAGAAGATGCCAGCGGACCTGCTGGCCCGTTTCCGTGCGGCCGCGCCCCGGGCCCGGCTGCTCAACCTCTACGGCAGCAGCGAGGTCGGCGCGGACGCCACCTGGTGCGAGTGCGGCCCGGCGGAAGAGCCGTTCGACGCCTCCGACTCCGGCGGCATGCCCATCGGCCGGCCGCTGCCGGGCTGCCGCGCCTATGTGCTCGACGAACGGCTCGCGCCCGCGCCGCCCGGGGTGTCCGGCGTGCTCCACGTGGCCGGCGAACATTTGGCCCTGGGCTACCGGGACGACCCGGAACGCACCGCCGCGGCCTTTCTCCCGGAGATCGCCGGACCGCTGGCAGCGCCGGGCGGCCGGATGTTCCGCACCGGGGACATTGCGCGCTTCCGCCACGACGGCCTGCTGGAATACCTCGGCCGCGACGACTTCATGATCACCCTGCACGGGCTGCGCGTCGAGCCAGGCGAGGTGGAGGCCTGCCTGCGCCGGCACCCGGCCGTGCGCGGCGCGGTGGCGGCCCGGGCCGAGCTGCCCGGCGGCGCGCCCGTCCTGGCGGCCTGGATCGTGCCCTTCGACAGGGAACGCATCCCCTGCGCCGAGGAACTCCTGGATTTCGCGGCGATGCGCCTGCCGCGCTGGATGCTGCCGAGCCGCTTCCTGCTGCTGGAGCGCCTGCCCCTGCTGCCCAGCGGCAAGCTCGACCGGCGCGGCCTGCCATTGCTCAGGGACAGCCGGCCGCTGCCCTCGTCCCGCGACGCCGGCGACGCCTCCGGCGACCTCCCCGGCGATGCCGACCAGCGCCTCGTAGCCGAGGCCGTGGCCCAGGTGCTGGGCCGGCCGCCGCGATCGGCGCAGGAGAACTTCTTCACCGCCGGCGGAAACTCGCTGCTGGCCATGCGCCTGGCCGCGCGCCTGGGCGAACTCTCCGGCCGGGACTTCCCCGTGGCCGGAGTCTTCGCCGCGCCCAGCGTGGCCGGCATGGCCCGCCAGCTGCGCGAGTCCGGACGGCCGGAGGGCCCGGCCCTGGCCGCCCTCGGTCCGACGGACGACCCGCCCCTGGCCCCGGCGCAGCGGGGCTTCTGGATCCGGCAGCAGCTGGAAGGGCCGGACCCCGCCTCCGTGGTCTTCGGGGCGTTCCGCATGCGCGGCCGCCTCGATCCGCAGGCCCTGCGCCGCGCGTTGTCGGCAGTGCTGGAGCGGCACCTGCCCCTGCGCACCCTGTACGGCGCGACGCACGGCGAGGCCCGGCTGCGTCTGCTGCCCGTGGACGAGGCCCTCAACGCCGCCTTTCACATCGAGGACCTCGCCGGTCTGGACGCCGGAGCGCGGCGGGAGCACCTCGCGGCCCTGGCCGACGGGCTGCCGGAGCGACGCTTCGACCTGACCGCCGTGCCGCCCCTGGACATCCGCTTGGCGCTCTGCGGCGGCGACCTGGCCGAACTCTTCTTCTGCGCGCACCACATCGCCTGGGACGGCTGGTCGGCGCGGCTATTCTTCCCGGAGCTGGCGGCGGCCTACACGGCGCTGGTCTCGGGAAAAACGCCGGACCTGCCGGCGCTTCCCGTGAGCTACCACGACTTCGCGGCCTGGACGGCGGCGCGCGAACGCGCCGGACTGCTGGCCGAGGATCTGGCTTGGTGGCGCGCAGAATTGGCGGACGCGCCGCAGTCCCTGGACCTGCCCACGGACTTCCCGCGGCCCGAGGCTCACGACGAGCGCGCCGCCGAGCTGCGTCTGCGCCTGGAGCCGGACAGCGTGGCCAGACTGCACGCCCTGGCGCGCGACCGCGGCGGTACGCTCCACAGCGCGCT
>Ga0163159_1003919_pt1 | contig 10938 bp, 9 predicted proteins | sample BioMet9_FD_108702 | JGI IMG/M metagenome (GOLD analysis project Ga0163159, IMG submission 108702) | Microbial communities from bioreactor (seeded with sewage sludge) at Lawrence Berkeley National Lab, California, USA - Biofuel... | ecosystem: Engineered > Bioreactor > Anaerobic > Unclassified ... | reverse complement strand
ATAGCCATGCTCCAAAATAAAGTTTTTAGTAAACTGCTCACGCCACTTGGCAATATCTTCTTTTTCTGTCTTGGTTTTGACAAGCCTAGCGTTTTTGATATTGTTATAGACTTCTGCGTCATCAAGAGAATGAAGACTTTTGATTAAGGCCTCCGTAACACCATGTTCGCCTGGCTTTAAAACCAGTTTCTGCGTATGGTATCCTCCCCTCTCGTCAGCAACAGAATACTCGTAGCTATAAGTTGCTCTTTCGGCCTGCCTAGTTTTGTGGAATCTCATTAGTTTTTCCCTTCCGCCTATGGCGGCAAGGAACTGAAGATGACAGACCGGTTTTGGGCATAAAAAATGTGCACAAAATAAACGGTAAGGAGCATCAAGGTTATACCGGTACCTTTACTTAACTTAGTGATACCAATATTCCGTTTAGTCCTGCCGCCTGTTTTTGTGCACAAATTTAGGCTTTGCTTTATTTGAGTGCTCGGCACTCAGCTGACAGAATAAGTTATTATTCTGCCAGCTCAACGCCGGACAAAATGAAGATTTCTACTATGTATATTTTAATAAATATGATATGATATATTCAAAGGTTGAATAAGTATACTATTTTTGAATTTTAAACCAATATTATGAATATTTATTGTGAGAAAGGAATAAAATTATGGCAAATTATGATGTAAATATTCTAATTAAGAATATTAAAAAGCTTATGGAAAATAATAGCCTTACTCAAGAGCAGCTGGCAGAAAAACTTAACATGTCACAACCAAATATAAGCAAAGCTTTAAACTCCAAGAATAAGAAGAATTTTACTTTAGACCAGCTTATTGGTATCGCCAAATATTTTAATGTATCTGTTGATACGCTTCTTGGTAGCAGTAACAGCCCATCTTCCAAATTAAGTCCAAGATCAATTGCAATGTTTTTCTCCAAGCTTATAAGCAGCCATCAAGCAGATGTAGAATTTATAGAAAAAGAAGAACATATATATAAAATAAACTATTACGATGGAGAGAATTCTGATTGTTCGGAAGATGATGTATCCATCAATTATCCCGCCATCTATCTACCAAGTTATTGGCAAATAGATGAAACAAAAGATACAAAAACACAAGAAGACCAAGAAGAGAAAGCTATGAATTATGGTAATGAAACAGAAATGCTTGGAGTAAATAACTTTATAAAACATTTTAAGGAAATTTTTGACCAGTATGATAAGGGTACGCTGACTGAAGAAACATATAAAATAGTTGTGGACGATATGCTGTCTCGTCTAAAAGATTAAAGATACCTGTTTATCTTCTACTTGTACTATACGCCGTTATTTAGTAGCAAAAGTGCACACTTTCTGTATGTTTTAAGGCAATTTGAGCTGAAAAGCAGCCAAAAAAGCAAAAAAAAACCGAGCATTTTTTGATTCCATTTCTTGGAACCAAGCAATGCTCGGCGTTCTTTAAAACCGTACACGTCATGTATGGTCTTAGTATAAAATTTTACAAAGGTTTAGCTCCGTATTCCTGTAGAATACGCTTAACCTCTTTTACCGGTTTCCCATAATGTACTTTAAGAACATAATCATACCATTGATTATCCTCGGTATCCAAAACCAAGGGATAACGGGAATTATTAATAATATGCTTACTAATGTTGTATGGTATGTGTAGAGCCAGGCAAATTAAAATAAGAGTATTAGTAGAGCTCCCCTCTCCATTTAATGTCCTTCGTACAGTAGCCTCGTTCATTCCGGTCCTCTCGGCAATCTCAACCGCAGTAATTTTATCTTCTTTCTTTCTCGGATGCTTCTTATTTTCTTTAGCTACCCGCTCATTGCACCAAGCTATAGTCATATTAAGAGCCCTAACATAGTCATTTGGTAAAGACGCAAGCAGCTTATTTTCGTCAATAAGTTCTTGCTTAAGTAGTTCCCTTTGCCTTTCCACCGGAGCATTTTCAACACCACCGCTAAAGGTAATATCAAAAGTAATTTTTGATGCTCTGTCACGGTTAAGAAAACATTCACTATAGTATTTCTCTCCACATTGACTTCTAATCGAAAGGTCAAAAACCAAGCAACATTCATCCATATGGCTTCTTGCGTAATAAGTAAGCTGAGTATTTCCATCAGGCCCTATCTCAACGTAAAGTGAATGGTTTAAGACCATATGACTATCAACGTATTGAAAAACGCCCTGCTCCACATCAGCTTTTAGCTGCAAATTTGTAATACACAAAATTCCCGCTGTAGCAGCATCTATGGAAAAAGTCTGGTTTGGTTTTAAAAAGCCTTTTTTTGCTTTATGTGCTTTTACATAATGCCCATCTATATATGTAAAAGCACCAATTGCCTCGTCATATCCTATATCTAACAATCTAATTTTCGCAGCAAGACGTGACACTCCAAAGGTTATAACTAATTCTTCAATAATAGGTTCAATAAAATCAAGCATAGCAAAGTTCTCAAACCGACTGCGATATTGCTTAATTATACTGTCGACCCGTTTTTTAAGTGTAGTTAAAGGCATCTGTATCCTTGGTGCAAGAGCATTTGCCTGCCACTCCATCCAGTCAACAGCATTCTTTTCATTTGCGTTGCCTACAATTCCGCCTGTCACCTTACAACTTATATTTGTCAAATCTTTATTATAAAGTCTGGCCAAAGCAAAAGCTTTCTTATGAAAGACCCAATGGACACACTCATGCACAATTGTATTGTTTAGTGCCCCCAGGCAAATAAGAAATGACACGGATTCATCAACTAATATCGTTTTTGCCGGAATCAATTCTTTTCTTTGCTCAAAAGTGTCATAATCATACAGTGTTGTTTCACATGCTTGAAAATAGCACCTTCCAAATACAGAACTATCCGCTGATATTTTGCCCTTTTTAATTGACAGCCCTAAACTTTTGGCAAGTTCTGTTGGGCTAACATTTATTGGCTCAAGCAAAGCTTTTGGATAGTACTTTTTAAGAAACTTTTCAGCTATTGAATCAAGGTTGTCTTTTGATATTACAGGAACTATATCATCATCCATGGGCTTTTTTGCTTTGTTTTTACCAGTATATTCGCTGACATCATAAATCTCAAAATCACGTAGCTCCTGTGCTAAATCACCTTTGCACCGAACCATCAACCAGGCTGTTTCCTCTTCATAATCATCATAATGATGGTTCGCCTCGTTAACTACAAAATCAACAGATACGGCAACATCAAACTTAATTTGCATATCCGGCTGATCATCTACCCAGACATGCATAACCTTTACATCCTGCAATTCCGTTTCTCCTGGTTTGTGTAGTTTATTATAGTTGACATTTAGACACTCTAAATGATTCTGCAGAAAAGAATCTGCTGCTGCCCAAATTTGGCTATTAAACGCCTTAGCAATATAATCTGTAAAGGAATGCATGGTTGTCATGAGAAACCCTCCAAGTTAAACAGAGTTAATCATCCATTCTTGCTTTATTTCGCAAAAAAATTATCATTAAAACAAAGAAAATGTAAAACTTTTGAAATTATCCATCAAAGGAATACTTAAAGGCAAAAGATTTGCTTTATTATAGCAACAAGTTGTGCTTTCGTATTGCTATCATCTTCTTCAAAGACAAAAGGTAATCTTATAAAATGGATACTAATATTTTTAGATGGGCTTTCACTGATTGCCGTAGGAAAAGCATCTTCTTTCTCCTCAAATCGGTACATTGGATATAATAAATAAACATCATCTACATTTCTTTTTCTTGCGTACTCCAATACTTGATATAGGTCGCCTTGTACTACTTCCTTATTAATACTTTCGGCAAAATTAGGATTACTATCAAACCTAGAAAGTGCTTTATACTTGGTGTCAAGTATAAATAGCTTACCTTTTACTTCAGCCAAAATATCATGTCTCATAGTAAAAGCTGAACCACTTGTCATTCCCTTATAAACAATCTTATCAACAAGATGCATTTTACTTTCCTGCAAAGTTGCTTTTCCGCCAAGATTTTCTAAGGTATCCTTTAAGAAACCTCCAACGAATCCCTCAAATAGCAGATCCGTCGGAAACAAAAAGCAAAATGATTCATTTATATCCATTGAGTAGTCAGAAACTTTATTTAGTAGAAACATTTTACTCATGCTAAGAATAATTTCATAATTTTTATGCATTCTGCTTAATCTAATATTATTGCAATCGTTTGGCGTACATGCAACATCAGATATTGCATCTAGTCTTAAGTAAATTGTTCGAAGTTTCTTCTGATTGTTTTTTGACGTCATATTATATAGTTGTTTACATGTGTATTTTATAATTCTATTAACGATATTATCAAATTCGAATGTTGAAAATGCACATTGAAATTTATCTGCTTGTCCAGTTGGAATCTTCTTAAAAACATAATCAGAAAAGTTCAACCTTCCCTTTACTATATTACAATCTATATTATCATCGAAATACTGATAATATCTTCCTCTTTTTATAGCAGCAAGAACATATCCAATATAAAGAGTTATAAAGAACTCTTTTAAATCATTGCCATCTACAAAATCACTTGAAATATTAATAAAAGGATAAGCAAATTTGTTACAATACTCTAACCATTTTACCAAATTATTCAAAAGATACTTTTGCGTTAATTGTTCAGTATTATGATCCTCTGCATCTGTTCCAAATACTCTTGGGTAGATATTAAGTTGTTCCCCTTTAAATACAATAGTTCCAATATAACGTTTAGTCCTTATTTCCTGTGACCCCATAAAGTCAAGAAATTGTTGTTTGCTATTAACTTCTCCATCATCATAAAAAGCAGACCGTTGTTCCCAATTTTTCTGCAAAAAATCTTGCAATTCGTCTAAAGCACTTTGGGATTGCCAAGTGTATGGCAATGTTTTATTTGCTATTTTGGTAAATTCATACCTATTCAGCACTATCTTCTTCTCCCTTTGGTTGTACCTTAAGTCTGCTTATCATATCGTCTACAATTTCTATGTTTGCTTTTGATTTCGTAATAACATCAGTTAGAATATTGGCCACTTTTCTCTTATTATCATAAAAATATTCATATAGCAAAGGGATAATATTATTGTTTAGAATTTTGCTAAGATCTTTTTTGTCTCTATTCATGAAGTATGAGTGTCCAATAAGTAAATCGGTACTATTTAATTCATTTACTAAATCCAAATTTAGATTTTTCAATACAAGCTTTAAGGTTTCATCATGAACTAAGTTTATTTCAGGTTTTTGTTCAATGAAGTTGAATCTTCTCCGCAATGCTGCATCTATCAATGAAATAGATTTATCTACTGAATTCATAGTGCCAATAACGTAAAGATTATTCGGGATAGCAAACAACTCCCCAGAAGGTAACGTTGCACATGTTTGATTAACTTCGCCCCATCTTTTATCTTGCTCAATAAGAGTAATAAGCTCTCCAAATACTTTAGATATGTTAGCACGATTAATTTCATCAATAATTATTACAAAATTTTTCCCACTCTCGTCTCTTAAAGCTTTATCGGCAATAATTTTAAATACCCCATCAACCGTTTTAAAAGCTAATCTTTCGCTATCTTTATCAGGCCTTAATCCCTGAATAAATTCTTCATATCCATAGTTTTGATGAAATGTCGTAAAAACAATTTGTCCGTTTTTTATGCAAGCATTATACTTCGCTAAAATAGCTTTTCTGTCATTATCAGACTTTAATGACAAATCCACTACTCTATTTTCGATTATAGCCAATGCATACTCAACAGTAGAATATGTTTTTCCAGTACCAGGTGCACCATAAATAATTAGATTTAGTGGATAGTTATTGTTCTTATTAGGCTTTTTTTCTATCTCTAAGCAACTTTTCTTTTGTTCAACTTCTGATTCTTCTAACCCAGACATTCTATTTTGATTTCTAGCATCCAAAGATAATCTCTCTCTTATATCTTCTATTCTTGCTATTATTGAATCTTTGGCTACACTACTAAATTCTGCCATCCCAGACCCACCTCTCTTATAGCACTTTCAACTTCGTCACGGCGATCTTCTTTAATATAAAATCTATTGTCATTCTTCACAAAAACTCCAGACTTTTGAAAATTACCACTTACATACGGGAAAGAATTCACGCTTTTAGCCTCACCAACATTCGAATTTTTTGTTCTAGTTTTAATATTAATTTCTAACGTTCCGTTCCTATATTGATCAACTATAGGAGCCATCCTTTCAATGTGCTCATTGGCATCTTGATCTCGTTCATATTGAATAAGCAAGTATTCCGTCAAATCAATAGAATTGTATTTATAAACAAAATATAAAACATCAAAAAAATCATTGGCATAATTACAGTCTGTTGATTTCATCATTAATACAAGGCACTGAAAATAAATTGTTTCCTGTACTTTCTCAAGAAGTTCTATAATGTATTTTTGCTCATTGCTTTCTGGCTCATGTTGCGCGATATTTATACTTTGTAATATATCAACATACGCATAACCAATATTAGTAAATATGTTTTTATTTTCAAATGCAGAAATGTTTTCATATTTAACAATTCCGCAATATTGCAAAAATGGTAGTATATTACGCACATAATTTTGATTAAGGCCACAAGTCTGTAAATGCACTTTGAATGCGGCTAAAGAAGCAAAATCATCATTTGTTAATAGCTCTTGAAATATTAATAATATTTGATCCTTAACATTATCCGTAAAGCTTGTTCCTGGCGAACCAGGACTAGAAACGATTATATCCATAAAGTCTCCTAAAGTTGTTCCTTGATTCCTTTTGCAATGTAATAAGCCAACAAAGGTGGAACAGCATTCCCAATCTGTTTGTATTGATCAGTTTTAGTTCCCAAAAAAACATAAGAATCTGGAAATGATTGCAAGCGAGCGTTTTCACGTGCCGTTGGTATCCTGTTTTCCTTATAATGGAAATAATTACGATGTCCAGTATCTACTGTGTGGCAAGGTCTTGAACTTGGCATTCTTTCGAATCCTTTTCTGTACTTTCTTATATTCCAATATTCATCAGGAAGATCATAAATTGTACCGCCATCCGGAACTAGTTTGATAACATCAATTGTTTGCTGAGTATGTATTGTTATTTGGTGATTCGCAACCATATTTTGTTTACCACGCAATAGTTTTTGATAATTATTTTGTGGCCCAGTAGCATATTCATGCATATTGCTAAGTCCATCTTGTGAGTTCAACGGTAATAAGTCACCAATTGCATCTTTGCTTGTAACAATATGATTTAGTTTCTTTGGAAAATTAAATGCCGCTTTTTTCATGCCAACAAAAAAGACTCTATGCCTATTTTGTGGTACTCCATAGTCAGCAGCACATATGTCTTTAAATTCGACATAATAACCTAGTTCTCCAAATCTTTTGGTTATATCATTTTTAAACATTCCCCCATTGAGAGTAAGTAATCCTGAAACATTTTCTAAAACGAAAAAATCTGGGGATATTATTTTTACAACTCTACAATATTCTAAGTACAGATGATTGCGAGGATCATTAATATCTCTAGTTCCAACTTTACTAAATCCCTGGCAAGGCGGACCTCCAATAACGCCAACAATATCCTTTTTTTCATTTAACTTTTTTAATTTAGCATCTGATAAACTATGTATATCTAAGCATTCAGCCACATTAGAAGCTCTGTTAAAGTTATATGTATCAATAGCTTTTGCCCACATATCTATAGCGTAAATCACATCAAATCCAGCGTGTTCGAAGCCAAGACTTAATCCGCCACAACCACAAAACAAATCAATAATTTTATTTTTCATGCTCCAACCTCTCTTTTAGTGCCATAGCAATACTTTTAGCCAATAATGGAGGTACTGCGTTTCCCACTTGTAGATATTGTTCAGTCATTGTTCCGACAAATATAAAATCATCTGGGAAAGATTGTAGCCTAGCAGCCTCCCTTACAGTTGGCAATCTATTAAAAATTGGGTGATAATAATTACTATGTTGATTGCCAGCATCTATAGTTACAGACACATCATCTTCTTTAAGTCGTTTATATGCAGAGGAATGTCTATTGTTTCTTTCATTTTGAGTGGTCCTTTTTGTTTGCCATAGCTCTTCCGGAACATCTTTCCAATTTCCACCTTGGTGGACATATGCTATCCGTTCTTGTTGAATTCTAGCAGGATAATGAATATCATGGTTAAAAACAAAATTGTTTTTACTTCTTAAATATTTTTGATATGCAGTCATTGGCAATTGGCATAACTTTCTAATTTCAGGACTGCCACCTTCAAATTGATACAATTCTCCTATTGCATCTTTCACTGTAACTCTTTCTTTTGCTTTTATTAACTTTGACACATCAAATGCTGAACCACGAGTAATAATAAAAAAATTTCTCAACCTTTTTTGCGGTACTCCAAATTCAGATGCGTCTAATATAATATTCGTAACAGAATAGCCAAGGCTATTAAAAATATTGGTAATTCTTGTCTTTGCATAACCATTATTCTTCGTCACAATCTGTGGAACATTCTCAATAACAACAGCTTGTGGTTGTGCTAATTTTACAAATTTCACGAATTCAAAAAAGAGTTTGTTCCTTGGGTCATTTAATTCGACATAGTTTTTATTAGCATTAGAGAAACCTTGGCAAGGTGGGCCCCCTATTATTACATCTATATCAGATAGATTTCCCAACTTTTTCTGAATATCTTTTTTACTCAAAGATAAAATATCGGCACATATGCCTTGCTTCTTTTGAAAATTGAGTTGATATGTTTTGATTGCCGCTTCATTAAAATCAATGCCTGCAATTAGAGAAAATCCAGCGTATTTAAAGCCAAGACTTAATCCACCACAACCACAAAACAAATCTATAAATTTTAATTTTTTACGTTTATTCATTCAATTAGCTCCTAAAGGTTAATCTAATGCACTTTTACCGCTTTTAACCCATGCATCAAGTTCTGTTTTTTTAAATTTCCACAACTTTCCAATTTTATGTGCTGGAAGTTTATTATCTTTTTTTATCCAATTACGCAAGGTAACTGTTTTGATACCTAAATATTCTGCTGCATCATCTATACTAATGTAACCATCCATTACAATGTCAGTCATAGTACACCTCCCAAAAAAATCGTTGCATAACAAACCAATAATATTTTATCTCGCAAGCATCTTTTTTTCAATAGTTTCATCCTATTTAATTATATTTTATATTATTTCTTAACATTTTATGATACAAAGTAAAAGGCTATCAGGCCCTTTTTTCTGTTTCATTACAAAACTATCCAAGCATACCCTTTACAACTAAAAACAAATATAAGCATGATATTTTTTATCTCATGCTTATATTTTCAGCATTATATTTGGCTAAAATACTCTTCGTTTATCTCATAAGTTTTAACTTCTTTTACACCTATACCATATTCTGCTATTTTATTTATAAATTCATCTCCATCTATCAAATCTATTTGTTGCTTACCAGGGTTTGAAGCTTCTTCCCTTGCGGCTTTAGAAAAAGTACCAGTTGTTATCAGTACTCCTTTCTCAATATCCGTTGTTAAAGAACCACGAAAGTCTCTTATGGCACCAGCTCCGACAACGCCACTATATCTTTTGCATTGAAAAGCCACGTTAAAACTAAAAATACCATTAATTTTCAGTTTCCCAGTACCATCAATTCCACCATCTCCACTTTTTTTAGTTACCTCAACTTGAGTAAACCCACATTCACGCAATACTCTTTGCGATAAACGCTCAAAACCATAAGGATTCATATTTTTCAATATTTCTGAAAGTCTTATTTTCCATGGCTTTATTTCATCTGGATATTCCATATCATCATTATCACTAATGTTATCATCTGGTTTTTGATCTTCATCCTCTTTTGTACTCTTTTTCTTTGTCTTGGCGGAAGCTCTAACACTCTTAACAACATCAGCTACTATTTTTTTCTCATCCAGTTTATCCACATTCATAAAACTTGGTTTCACAGACCAAATGCCACGGGCACTATTTTCTATAACATTAGCTTTACTCAAATATGTCCTAGCCCATGCTAGTTGATATTGTAACTCTCCAACATTATTATCATCAGTATGCTGAATATCAACTACTTCATCAGGAATTTTTAAGTCTTTAACGACCTTGTCTAATATCTCATCATTGCTACCAGAACCACCTAACTCTTTCAATGCAGTAAAAGCAGGCATAATAAGATTGTTATAACGTGGAATACGAGGATCTATTTTCTTATGCACAGTCGATTCCCCCTAACTCAAACCTTTTTCAATATTATTGTAACACATTTTTATAATATTCCAATATTCTCAAATAATTATGTCACTGACAAATAATTACTTTTGTTACCATTTGCTAGTGTAAATTGCATTTCAAGAGATAATGCAAATAAAAATAGTCATTATCCTTCTATTCAATCCGCCTACTACTAATCAAAGTGGCTTAACCACGCAATTTCTCTAAAACCTCTTGCACATATTCTTCGTATTATTTACCTAATAGTCACCTGCCCATGCTTAGGAATATGCCCACCTTCATTGCTGCTACTTTTTAGGTGTCTTCTGTTGATCATAGCAGCTGATAAATATGCGTAGTCATCATAAACAGAAACTAAAAAAGCGCCATTAGCCAACCCATAAGATACTTGTTGCCATCTCTGGGTGCTGGTTAATAGCGCTTTTAAATTTAATATATATTAAATATTTAATTAAGTCAAGATACATACTTACCCTTGTATACTTTTGCTCAATAGAAATTTTTGGCCATTTTTCTCAATTCCTGCCAAAATTGCCTATTTTTAGCACACCTTTTCAGACAACAAAAAAGCCCTAGAGCACAGTAGCACTGTGTCTAAGGCTTGTATCAAATCTTAATATCAATTATGGTGCGGCCAAGAGGACTTGAACCTCCATGGGATTGCTCCCACTAGCTCCTGAAGCTAGCGCGTCTGCCAATTT
>Ga0163159_1003914_pt1 | contig 10942 bp, 11 predicted proteins | sample BioMet9_FD_108702 | JGI IMG/M metagenome (GOLD analysis project Ga0163159, IMG submission 108702) | Microbial communities from bioreactor (seeded with sewage sludge) at Lawrence Berkeley National Lab, California, USA - Biofuel... | ecosystem: Engineered > Bioreactor > Anaerobic > Unclassified ... | reverse complement strand
TTTAATAAGGGATTTTATACCCTGTCATTAAGCAGAAATTATGTTGATTATGATACAAGGCAAAATGATACGCTGCTTAACCCGGTGTTTAAAAACATTTCACGCGAACAGACCAATTCAGTAAGAGGCGATCTTGTTTACAAAATATCTCCGGCTTTTGAAATAAACTCAGGCGCTAAATTTGAGTATATAAAGTTTAAAGCTGATATACTTCTTCCGACTTTCTTAACATCTTTTGGGGATACACTGCCAAATACTGCGCTTAATGATGAAGATAAATTTTATAAAACATCTGCATACCTGAACTTTATTACAACAATGATGGGGCGGGTTTCTGCTAATATTGGCGTAAGGGCAGATTATTTCAGTGCAAGCGATAAGAAAGTTTATTACAGCCCAAGGTTTTCCGCTTCTTATATGTTTAATGGCCTTACAAGCATTAACTTCAGTACCGGTATTTATTACCAGGCGCCTTCATATATCTGGCTGATTGGCGATGAACGGAATAAAAACCTGAAAAATATAAAAGCCAGTCAGTATATACTTGGAGTTGAAAGATACCTGCGTGAGGATATGCTTGTAAAGGTAGAAGGATTTATAAAAGATTACAGCGATTATCCAACCAGCACTCTGCGCCCTTATATAATACTTGCCAATACGGGTGCCGGGTACTCCGGTTCAGAGGATAATTTTGCTTCATTCGGGCTGGAGCATTTAATTAATGGCGGAAGCGGCAAAGCAAAGGGCGTTGAACTATCAGTGCAGAAAAATCTTTCTGATCTGCCGTATTATGGCATATTAAGCCTTACGTACAGTAAAACAAGGTTTATTCCGCTTGCTGGTATTGAAAGGCCCGGTACTTATGACCAGAACTGGATATTTAATTTAAGCGGCGGTTATAAGATAAATGAAAGCTGGGAAGCTGCTGTTAAGTTCCGGTATGCATCAGGCAGGCCGTATACTCTGTATAACAGCGATGGCAGCCAGGAGATTGCAAATTATAATATGGCAAGGCTTGACCCAGCACACAGTCTTGATGTAAGGGTAGATAAACGCTGGTATTTTGACACGCTTACACTTATTACTTACCTGGATATTCAGAATATTTATAATAATAAAAAAGGCGGTCTTGTCAGGTGGGATGCACAGGAAAAGAAGGTTGATGATGAATCCTCTATAGGGCTGCTTCCTTCAATAGGAGTAAGCCTGGAATTTTAAAAATGATAGCTGGATTTTTAATTTAGCCAGGGATACCTTTTACGTTGTCACCGGGTACTATGTTTATAGTATAACTTCTGTAAGTAAGTGGGTTCTATCAGGATGGTTTTGCTGTCTTTACACTATGAGAATACTATTGGTGATTAGGCTTTTAAATCTTTTTCATCATTCGGGACAAAACCACTCCCTGCCTCTCCTTAACTCAAGGAGAGGAGAAAAGTATATTTTTTGTGTTAATATTATTTGATAAATAATAAGTATAACGCAGCACGCATGTTGGGTGCGGGAACTTTTTTGACATATATACTATTAATGTGCCACTCCAGGTGGAGTGAAGACAGGGAAATGATCTGTTAAGTACATAACAGCGAGGTTTGTTACTACTGATATTAATAAAACAAAATAATAAGCGGGGATGATTTAAGGACATAATAAGGAGTACAATAGGCAATTTAGCTATGAAATCTTTTTCATCATTTAGGACAAAACCACACCCAGCCTCTCCTTAACTCAAGGAGAGGAGAAAAGGATTTATTCAGGTTTAATGCCCTTGCATTGTAAAACAGAAATAAAGTTGATGTTTTACAAATGTTTGAATCCTTTTATATCGTGCCGCATCATATAAACATCTTTTACACCAGGAATAATTATGCCGGCAAAAATAACAAATATAAACTCAGACCAGCTTTATAAAATGATAAAGAACGGCAACAGTCCGTTTTTACTTGATGTACGCAGCGCATTTGAAGTGCTGTTTGGCAAAATAAAGGGAGTTAAGAATATTTCGCTTGGAAAACTGCCATCAAAGCTTGATAAACTCCCTGAAAAATCAAAACCAATTGTATGTATATGTGCCAGCGGAAGCCGTTCAAGGCAGGCAGCAAACTTTCTTGTTCAGCAGGGTTATACAAGTATATATAATCTTGATGGCGGTACTTCTGCATGGATGAGATCCGGGCATCGTTTATAAGAGTCTCCTTTCAAAAATAGTGGTTAGTAGTTAAAATTCCCTGTATGCCAATGCAGGGAATTTTTTTATGTCCGTAGATTATCCTGCCGTTAATTTACAATATGCTGAATCTTCCTTCAGTTTAATACATCCCATGCCTGTAATTATTATTGAGGAAAATAAAATGCAAATTAAGCAGATAAGGTCAGTTGACGGAACAGGAACATTATCGTACCTGTTGACAGATGAATTATCAAATACGGCCGCCGTAATTGACCCAAATAAAGAAGATATTTCGAAAATTTTATATACTGCAGATGAAGCAGGGGTTAAGATTACTCATATACTTGATACCCACACACATGCTGATCATTATACAGGTGCCGGTTTATTAAGAGAAGAAACTGGCGCAAAATACTATATGCACGAACAGACAAAAAATAAACAGGGAGCAGTTGAAGAAGCTGTTAAGTTTGGCGTTGCAGATATAGTTAAATTTAATGCCGGGGTTTCGGTTGACGAATATGTTAATGACAGGGAAATTATTAAGCTTGGCAATACTGAAATAAAAGTTATGTATACACCGGGACATACAAATAACCATGTAGCTTTTTACGCAGGTGATGCTTTATTTACAGGTGACCTCCTGCTTATAGGGCAGGCGGGCAGAAGTGACCTTCCCGGAGGAAATACATCTGACCAGTACGACAGCCTGTTTTATAAAGTGCTGGAATTGCCGGGCAAGACTAAAATATACCCCGGGCATGATTATGACGATAATGAATTTGCTTACCTGAAAGATGAAGTTGTTAATAATCCGTTCCTGAAGGAGAGGACAAAACAGGAGTATATTGAGTTTGTAAAAGATTTTTTTCCACCCTTTGCTGATTCAGAGGGAGAAGGGAAAAAAGTAATTCTTCAGTGTGGTACAAAAAGAGTTTCACATGCAGTATCAGAATACACTGATATTACAGCTATTCAACTGCAGACTATGATACAGAAAAGAAATGACTTATTTTTGCTCGATGTACGTCAGCCATTTGAACTTTCTATGGGCAAGATTGAAGGCGTGGTTAACATACCAGTATCAAATCTTCCGTCACAGTTAAACATGCTGCCGGGAAAAACAGAAGCTATTGTATGTATATGTGCCAGCGGCGGGCGCTCATCTGAAGCGGCTCATTTTTTAGCCAAACAGGGTTATACTAATGTATATAATCTTGTTGGCGGTACGTTCACATATCTTGCTTCGGCATTAAGATAAAATATTAGTTATGAATGAACTAATTGTAATTGGAATAATATCTTTTTTGGTCTCTGTTGTTTCAGGAATTTTAGGACTGGGCGGTGCGGTTATTTTAATCCCCGCCTATCTTTATATTCCGCCGGTATTCGGCATGCATAGTCTTGATATTAAAACCATTTCAGGTATAACAAGCATACAGGTATTGGCGACTGCTGTTATTGGTGCATTTGTTCATAATAAAAGCGGCAATGTAAATAAAAAACTGCTGCTGTATATAGGTATTCCAATGATGGTATCTGCTCTTGGCGGAGCATTGTTTTCAGGACTGATAGCCGGCAGATATATAATAATGGCTTTTACTGTTATGGCTGCTGTGGGAGCTGTGCTTATGTTTATTAACACCGGGAAGGATGATGTGTCGGTTACTGCTGAAAATCTTTCTTTTAACAAAGCTGCTGCGCTGGCAGCCGCAGTAATAGTCGGGTTTTTTGGCGGGATTGTAGGAGCGCCGGGAGCCTTCCTGCTTGCCCCTGTTATGATTACAATTTTGAAAATACCGGTGCGTATAACAATTGGTTCCACCCTGGGTATTGTTTTGTTTACTGCTCTGACCGCAAGTATAGGCAAGGCATTGTCGGGACAGGTAAACTACCTTTTTGCTTTATACGCGGTTGCGGGTTCGGCTGCCGGGGTTGTAATTGGCAGTAAAATAAGCAGCCGCCTTGATGCAAAGGTGCTGCGTATTTCACTTGCCGTAATAATTATAGGAATTGCTATAGAAATGGGAATAAGAGCTTTTCAGTAGGTATTATATTACAAAAACTTTTGCCACATCAATAAGCAGTGACGGCTGGTTAAACAGTGCTGTTGTAAATAACCTGCCGAGAGTTCTTTTTTCATAAGGTACAGATAAAAATGAATCAGCAATGTTATTAAACTTAGCATCAGTAAAATTGTAAATACCGTTTTTTAACCTGTCATAAACTTCGTGTTTTTTACCAAGCTTTTCGTGCCATTCTTTTTCATAAGTAAAGATATGATCCGGCTTGTTTGCTTTAACGGCTTCACCGGCAATTCTGCCTGCAATACTTCCGCCTGCCATTCCGCTTGAAATGCCGCCGCCGCTTAATGGGTTTACCTGCCGTGCTGCATCGCCGGTAAGCATAATACCGGCAGCAGTAATCTTATCAAGAGTAACTGAACAGGGCACGCCTCCGGCAATACTGGTTAATATCGGTGCGCCGGGAAAATGTTTATCCATAAAATCATTAAGATAAGAAAGTGCAGACTTGCTTTTGCCAATATGCCCGCCTACACCAAGCCCGATATTAGCAGTATTATTGCCTTTTGGGAACACCCAAAAATAACCATTGGGTGCAACGTTTTTGCCGAAATAAAAATAACAGGTATTGCCGTCAACCGGAATGTTAGACGCAGTAACCTGCGCACAGCATTCCATATCGCGGAAATCAATGTGTGTTTTTAATCCAGCCCACCTGCCGACTCTTGATTCAACACCGTCAGCAGCAATTACAATTTTGGCTTTTACTTCTTTTTGTTCGCCGCGGTATTCATATTTAACGCCGGAAACCTTTCCATCCTCAAACAGAAGTCCGTTAACATAAGCGCGTGTAAGGATTTCAGCGCCTGCGGCGGCAGCAAGTTTAGCAAGCTCATAATCAAATACTCTGCGTTCCAGTACGTAGCCAGTATCTTCAAATTCAATTACAACTTCTTTGCCTGAAGGGGCAGAAAGAGAGAACTTGTTTATTTGGGAGCGTATAAATGTTTTGTCAGGTTCAATATACTGAATTAAACTTCTTTTACTTACAGCCTCGCCGCATCTTACGGGATAGCCAACGTCCCTGTCTTTTTCAAGCATAAGTACTGAAACACCCTGCTCGGCAGCAAAACGGGCTGCAACTGATCCGGCAGGCCCGGCACCAACTATTATTATGTCGTATTCTTTTTCCATTCTATCTCTTTATTGTCAGATAACCTGTTATTGTCAACTTAACCACACAAAAAAGGCAGTAGGCAATATGCAGTAAGCAGACATTCTGTGTCAATAAGTAACTTATTGTATCTTTTCTTTCATTTCTGTGGATGAATATTTCTCGGGATTATTAATCATATGATACAGCATTTTGCCAATTTCTTCTGAAGCTGCGAACAAATATTTATATTCCTCTTTATTGAGGTAATTGCATTCCAAAGCAAAATCCAGCCAAACCTGGGTTTCGCTATTTTCCATATCTGCATCTGATATTTTGGAAATAAAATGAGCTTCATACCTTCTCTTTCTATAACCTTCAGCAATAGAAGAGCATACAGACCTTGATGAACGCCTTATTTGATCAATCAGTGAATATTTCTCTTCTTTAGGAAAAGACTTAGTTATGTTGAAAATTTTCATTGCAAGCATAAAAGCTTTTTTATAAACTGTTAAATCTCTGAAAGATGAATTCATAATTCATGCCTGTATTTAACTATGTTGAATGTTTAAATAAGGCTGCTTTGCAATGAAATAACTTGCCAATTGCGTACTTGTTCCCTGGTTATCTGTCTTTCTATTGTAAAATATAAACTTGTATTTGCTTGCCTATTGCCAACTGCCAATTGCGTACTTGTTCTCCGCCGGATATTTCTGTATAACTAACGTACAACTCCTTCTTTATTAAAGACTATTACTTCATAAGGGCAGCTCCACACACACTTGGAGCAGTTAGTACAGCGTTCATCTATAATATGTATGAATGCTTCTTTTAATTCTATGGCATCTTCAGGGCAAACACCAACACAGCAGCCGCAGTAATCGCATTTGTCCTGAATTATATCAATCATCAGTTTCCCGTTTTTAGCCTGCCTGTATTCCATTAATTTCTTCTGATTGTTAAGTCAATAAAATTGCGGTTACTTCCGCCTATAAGCCCGTGCATTTCTGCTGTTAATTCTTTAATATTAGTTAATATTTCTATCTCTTCGGCAGGGTCACGTGCATCCTGGAGATATGAATGGTTATTATCAATTTCACGTTTCAGCTTTCTCATAAGGAATAAAGTAACAGCATCACTCAGGAGTTTATTAAGTATGGACTCTTTGGATTCAATAGTATCCCATCGTTTGCTTATATAATATGAGTCTATTACAAGCTCGCGGAGATAGTTTTGCAGAAGCGGATCTTCCTGCTTGCTTATAAGGTAATCAGGTTCAACATTTTCCTCTTCTGTATATGAAGCATAAACATCAGTTACAATTTTTTTGTGAGCTTCAAAAAGGAAATCATCAGGATGAATCTGTTTAAAAATAGAATCCTGTATTTCTTTTTGGCCTTCGAACAAAAGTTTTATTATGTCACGTTCAACACTGTATTCTTCGGTTGTTAAAAAACGGGATGACTCTTTTTCAGGTTCTTCATCTTCAGCGGGTAGTTCTTCTTTTGGTTCCGGTTCAGGCTCGGGGATAACCAGGCCAGATTTTGCTTTGTTCTGGTTATGTGAAGAAGAAAGCTTTGCATTTTTTGCAAGCGCTTTTTCAAGCTCTGATTCCATCAGCATTTCACGAAGGTTAAACTTCTTTGAAATGGATTTTATTAACAGTGTTCTTTTAAGCTCATCATTTATCAGGGCAATTGGTTTTACAAGCTCACGTATGGTTTCAGCAGTTTTTGTGGCATCCTCAAACATACCCTGCTTTTCATAAAAAGCTGACTGGTATTCCAGGAAGTTCTGAGCCTGTTTGATAACATCTTCAAATTTTTCTTTGCCATAGCTGTTAACAAAAGAATCGGGGTCTTCACCGCCGGGCAGGGAGGCAACCTTTATCTCCATATCCTTGCGCAGCAGAATTTCAATTGAGCGCATTGAAGCTTTAATACCGGCAGTATCAGCATCAAAAAGAAGGACAACATTTTTGGTATATCTTGAAAGAAGCTGTACCTGTTCATCAGTAAGCGCTGTACCGGATACGGCAACAACATTTTTTATTCCTGCCTGGTAAAGGGAGATAAGGTCCATGTAGCCTTCAACAATTATGGCTTTATCAATGCGCCGAATTTCATCCTATGCATATGAAAGGCCGTATAATACCCAGCTTTTAAAGTAAATCTGCGACTCAGGCGAGTTCAGGTATTTTGCAGTGCCTTCTTTCTTTTCAAGAATTCTGCCTGCAAAAGCAACAACTCTGCCATTGGGAGAAAAAATAGGGAAGATAATCCGGCCGGCAAATTTATCATACAGCCTGCCGTCATTATACCTGCCTATTAATCCGAGGTGCAGGGCTTTTTCAAGGTCAATATTTTTAGAGCGGGCAAATTCAACAAAACTGCTGCGTTCAGGGAGCGCATAACCAAGCCCGAACTCCCTCATGGTTTTAATTTTTATTTTTCGGTTTTCAAAGTAGCTTCTGGCATAATCACCTTCACCGGGGTTGAGGAGATTATCAGAAAAATACCTTCCGGATGTGTGGTTAATATCATAAAGTATTTCCTGTTCGCTTTGTTCTTCCGGTTTGGAAGTATCTTCTTCGTAATCGAGATGAATTCCGGCCTTTTCAGCAAGTTCCTGTACAGATTCAATAAATGAAATTTTACCATAGTCCATCAGGAATTTAAAAGCATTCCCGCCGGTATGGCAGCCAAAGCAATGGAAAATTTGTTTGTCTTCGCTTACAGTAAAGGAAGGGGTTTTCTCATTGTGGAAAGGGCATAGTCCAATATAATTCCGCCCGCGCTTTCTTAACTGGACAACTTCTGAAATTACATCAACAATATTGGTTGCTAAACGTATCTCTTCTATTTTATTTTCGGGTATCCGCATAATCTGTACTTGTTATAAAAATCGAATCTTTCTTATTATAAATTTATTAGGAATAATACTTAATATAGTTAAATTCTGAATGTGAGTAATAATCCAATAGGTATAAAAAAGCAGAACTTTTATCATTTCAATTAAAAATCGCGTAATTTTACCTGCTGTTTTTTTCATTATAAATATTAAATATATTAAGAAACAAAAGTATTCATAATAATTCGTAAAATGATGCGTAGAAGTAACGAAAAATATGCCAGGCCTTTTTTGAAATGGGCAGGCGGAAAAACTCAACTACTGGAGAAATTTGTGCGTTTTTTCCCGGATGAATTGAAAAAAGGAGAAATTGGGCATTATTATGAACCATTCTTAGGAAGCGGAGCTGTTTTCTTTTTTATAGCTCAAAGATACGGAATTAAAAAAGCTTATTTGTCTGATATTAACAAAGAAGTAGTGCTGACTTTTAACGTAGTTAAAAAAGACGTTAAAAAACTGATTGATGAATTGACCTTAATGAGGGAAGAATATTTACGACTTGATGATGTTAATCGTGAGCAGCTTTATTATAAACTCAGAGGTGATTATAACCAGAGTAAGGATAACATCAATTTAAAGAAATACTCATCTGATTGGGTAACAAGGGCAGCACAAATGATATTTCTGAATAAAACATGTTTTAACGGGTTGTATCGATTAAACAAAAAAGGGGAATTTAACGTACCGTTTGGGAAATATAAAAATCCGCAGATAATTGATTCTGAGAATTTACTTCGTGTATCTGAGATTTTACAGATAGCGACAATCAAGCAAACTGATTTTGAAGAGATTAAGCATGATTTAACGCAGGACTTTTTTGTTTATTTTGATCCTCCATATCGCCCATTAAATAAGACTTCGAATTTTACCTCATACAGTGAATATGATTTTAGCGAAAATGATCAAATAAGGTTAGCTTCCTTATATAAAGAACTTGCTGAAAACGGTAATAAACTTATGTTAAGTAATTCGGATCCAAGAAATGAGAATACGGAAGATTCATTTTTTGAGCATCATTATAAGGGGTATAATATAAATAAAGTTAACGCAGTTAGAATGATAAACTGCAAAGGAAATAAAAGGGGTGCTATCAGTGAACTGCTGATAACAAATTACACTTCTGATTATTTCGTTTAATTCAACTTTCAATACACAATTTACGGGGAATAAAAATATTGGAAAGAATTGAGGCTATCAATAAAATAAATCAACTCCTGGGGAAAGACTTGAGAGAGTTAGCAAAAAATTACGAAGTTACAGTATTTAAGGATGGGAAAAAGAATAAGGGCTGGGCAGGCCATGTAATTGAAAGATACCTGGGACTGCCTACCAATTCTGCTCAATCTCCTAATTTTGGTTCCTGGGAATTAAAGACTATCTGCCTTAAAAAGAAAAAAGACAACACTTTTACTATTAAAGAAACTATGGCAATAACTATGATAGATCCATATAATGTTAAAGAAACCGATTTTGAAAATAGCCATCTGCTTTCTAAGTTAAAAAAACAGGTTGTTGTTGCCCGCGTTTGGGAAAACTCTCTTGAAGAATCATCCGTAGTAAAAGCGGCTGTTACATTTGACCTGGGAGATACTGCAATCTACAATCAGGTTAAAGCTGATTATGACTTAATCCGAAATACCATAATAAATGAAGGATTTGAAAAATTATCTGGTCGAATGGGTGTTTATGTTCAGCCAAGAACTAAAGGCTCGGGTCATGGCAGTACTTCGCGTGCTTTTTATGCACGTGTTTCTTTTTTAATGAAACAGGTATATCCATCATTAATGATAACTAAAGATGAAGACAGATAAAAATAAACTGCTTGAAGAATTTAAAGAAGAAGTTACAACTGCCTGGTCATTTCCTGAACGAGGTAACTGGGCAACACACAATCCTAAATACCGTGGTAATTTTGCCCCACAGATTCCCCGAAATATTATTCTAAAATATTCTCAGGAAGGAGATTTTGTGCTTGATCCAATGGTTGGTTCCGGTACAACTCTTATTGAAGCTAAACTTTTGCATAGAAATGCAGATGGAATAGACATAAATCCTGATGCTGTTTCTATTAGTAAAAAGAGTCTCGAATTTGATTTTAATACTAAAACCAAACAAGAAGTATATTTGGGGGATGTCCGTAATCTTTCAAAATATACAGATAGTTCAGTTGATTTAATAATAACACATCCACCATATCTTAATATTGTTCAATACTCAAAAAACCAGATTGACAAGGATTTATCCAGCATCAGCAGCATCCCTAAATTTTTTAAGGAAATAGAAATAGTTGCAAAAGAACTCTTTAGAGTATTGAAGGAGAATCATTATTGCGCAATTTTAATAGGTGATACCAGAAAAGCACAACATTATGTTCCGCTTTCCTATTATCTCCTTCAGGTATTTTTAAAAAATGGTTTTGCATTAAAAGAAGAAATAATTAAAGCACAGCATAATTGCGTTTATTCTAAAAGATGGCTGCAAAGTGCTGAAGCTTACAATTTCTATTTAATAATGCATGAACATTTATTTGTTTTTAGAAAACCAACTGGTGATGAAAACAGGTCAAGAATAAAATATTCATTGTATAATGACTTATTGTCTGATTCTCAATAATTCCCTCCCGTAGTACAAAGCTTAAGCTTCCTTTTTTTATGGTTTGAAGGTGAGATGTAATATCGATATTTT
>Ga0163159_1003912_pt1 | contig 10944 bp, 10 predicted proteins | sample BioMet9_FD_108702 | JGI IMG/M metagenome (GOLD analysis project Ga0163159, IMG submission 108702) | Microbial communities from bioreactor (seeded with sewage sludge) at Lawrence Berkeley National Lab, California, USA - Biofuel... | ecosystem: Engineered > Bioreactor > Anaerobic > Unclassified ... | reverse complement strand
AGCTTTTTGCTTGCAGCCCACCACAAGCCCCTGCAAGGCGGGCAGATTCTGCCCACGCCGCCATTTCTCTGACTCGTAGGGTACATGGGTGTATGTCCGTTTGATTTCGTTTTCTGTGGCGAAACGTGCGGTACCGTGCTGACCGTCACCGACCGTTTTGGATTTGATACCGTTTAAAGTGTAGTAATGCGCCAGCAGGGAGATGAAGCCGATGACGGCAAACATTCCAAGCCCGATGACAAGAAGGGTAATGATTTGTGTTGCCTGCATAGAAAACTCCTTTCCGGCAGGCGGCTCATGATAAGCACAAGCCGCCCTGCTCTTGTTTTTTCTCTGCCGCTTGCTGAATGGAAAGCTCCGCAAGAACAGCGCCCTTTAAGCATTCGGACGCCAGCCCCTCAAAGCTCTCCGCACGACTTTGTTTTTCACTCTGCGTTTCTATTTTGGAGCATGAAAAAAGCGGCATCAGAGAATTTCCGATGTCGCTTAGTTTGTTTTCCAGCCTGCCTCGGTTCTGATAGGGCTTGAAACCGTATCGCAACCGGCTTTGCACCGCAGATAAATCCCGGCAGTGACTGATGTGTTTGTATTCCTTAGCAGCAGCCTGCACAGAAAGACCGGCCAGCTCCACCAGCACTTCCTTGAGCTGCTGGGGATTTCCTCTGCAGCTTTGCAGTGCTTTCCGAAACATATCAGTGGAGCAGTCGGTATTTTGATGCTCCCGTGCATATTGGCTGATTTCATTGCACAGCTCATCCCGGAGCAGCAGCTGCGGATGTTCTTCTGAGGGGAGCGGTGTAAAGCCGTACCGTGCCTTTAAATCCTCATTCCAGTCCTTGTATTGTGACTGAGCCTGACCTACTGCAGGCTGTCCATGCTCCGTCAGAATGTCATAGATTCGCTCGGCAGCTTCGATACCTGCCGCATCGTGGTCGAGGCACAGCACCACATGGTCGAGCTGCGGATACAGCTCCAGCAGCTTCAGGATCGGCTGCTCCGACACACCGTTCAGCGCCACATAACTGGCGTTTTTCCAGTTCTGCGGACGCAGGCTGATGTAGGACAGCAGATCGATGGGCGCTTCAAATACAAACAGATTGTGTGAATTTGGATTCTTGGAAATGTAATGAAAACTGTAGGCCGGTTGGCTGCCCTCCACATTGATGCGGAAGCTGTTGCCGGTTGCTGTGCTTTTCTTATGGGCATGACGGGCGACACCTTTTTCATCGAAGCCCACAAATACAGCATTGTGGTATTCGGCATCCTCAAACAGCAGCTTTTCTCTGGCAAACTCGGACAGCACCTCCCGGCTGATACAGCGCTGCTTGATGAGATAGGCGAACACCCGGCGCATATCGGTATGGGCTGGCGGCAGAGCAAAAGGCTTTCGCTGCTCCGGTTCACTGCTTTTGCTGTGCTGCCGATATTCCACTCCCTGTTCACCGCCCAGCAGCAGGCTGACCGCCTCCGGGAAAGGCAGGTCGTAGAGCCTTTTCACAAGGTCGATGGCATAGCTGCCCTCCTCAGAAGCATGATCATACCAGCGGTTACCCCTCACCGTAATGCTATGATCTCTGGACAGCCGTTTATCTCTGCCTGAGGGCAGGAGCTTCTCTCCTTGCCGTTGGAGGAAATCCACCAAATCCACAGAGTTGGCTCGTTCCTTTTGTTCGTCTGTAAAATAGATATAGCCTGACATGAGTAATCCTCCCATCATAAATGAATTTGTGGCGCATGGTCATCACGCTTGTGACCCTGCGCCTGTTTTTTCTCCTGCAGCTTTCTTCTGCGCTTGCGGTCGATATGACCGGTAGCGATTCCTGCGGTTCTGCGATAGTCCTCCCTGAACAGGCTCTCCAACCGGTGCATCAGCCGGGTAGCGGACAGCAGCACCGATGGATTGCGATAGCTGCCTATGTTGTCAATCAGATACTGTGCATAGACATTGCCCTGTGCCGCAGACAGCCCCAGCCAGTAAAGGCTTTTCTCTTTGTCACGGGGAACATCGCCGTCATAGAAATACAGCTTGCCAAGAGCATACTGTGCAAACTGGTTTCCCTGTTCGGCAGAAACGGTCAGCCAGCGAATGGCGTTTTTCACATCTTTGGGAACATCTTCTCCAAGAAGATAGAGCTTTCCAAGCTGGCAGGCCGCATACTCATTTTTCTTCTCTGCCGATAAGGTGAACAGCCGCATTGCCGCACCGACATCCTTGGGAATGCCGTCACCGGAAAGATACAGCTTTGCTAAGGCGTACCCAGCGTAAGCATTGCCGAGATTCGAGGAAAGGGTGAACCACTTGACCGCTTCGGGAACATTTTTGCTGATGTCCTCATCAGAGAGATAGAGCTTACCAAGCTGATAGGCTGCGTACTCATTTTTCTGCTCTGCGGCGGCAGTGAACATAGCCACGGCCTTTTGAATGTCTTTCTCTACATGAGTACCATCCTGGTACAGCTTGCCGAGAGCATACTGCGCTCCAGCATTTCCGGCCTCCGCTGCTTTGGTCATCCACACTATGGCCTGTGCCAGATTTCCGATATCGGTTTCCAGACACACCTTGCCCAACAGATATTGAGCGTTCACATTTCCGAGCTGCGCCGATTTCTCCAGATAGGAAATTGCAGCCTGCACATTCTTATCTGTACCGATTCCGGTATAGAGCATCTGACCGAGGCGGTATTGCAGCTTGTCATCATGGCTGTCCTTTTCCAGACGATAAAATCCGGAAAAATCAGATTTGAAATGCTGCTCGGAAGCATTGGCATCCACCGGCGTACCGACACCGTCATAGTACATTTTGGCAAGCTCATAATCCGCATAGGGGTTGCCCTGATCGGCAGATAGGGTATAGAGCCGGAGCGCCTGCGGATAATCCTGCGACACACCCTGACCACGGTAATAAAGGCTGCCGAGGGAATATTGGGCGTATTTATGATTTTTCTCCACCGCCTCCTGAAACCATGAGGCAGCCTGACCATAGTCCTGATCGGTTCCAAGACCGGCAGCGTACATCTTGCCAATGCGGTATTCCAGATAGGGCTTAGGATTTTCTTCCTCTGCGGATAAAAAGGCAGTCAGCGCTTTTTCATACCATTCGTGAGCGGCCTGCAGATCAATCTCACGGCCTAAACCATCGGCGAACATTCTGCCGAGGTCATGCATGGCAAGGGCATTGCCGGATTCCGCTTCCAGCATGAACAATTGAAATGCCTTATCAAAGTCCTGCGGCACATCCTCGCTGCCGTAGAGATGTTGCCTTGCCAGCTTGTATTGCTTGCTCCACTCGGCACGGAAGACGGTATCGGCAGGTTCCATGAAAATATCATCCGGCTCACCATCTACAGGTTCAGGCAGCTCCGGTTCCAGTGCGGCTTCATCCTCAAATGAGAAATGGTGACCGCCCAGCTTTAACGCTTCGGCGATCACCATATTTTTGATGCTTTTAAATTGTTTCTGTTGGGAGAGTGGAGGACGGGGCGGCAGTTTGTTGGTATAGGTTTTAAGGATTTGATTCTGCCAGTCGTTCCATGCCCGGTACAGCTTATCGATCCGTTCCTCTTTGGCAAGCTCATCCACGATGTGGTCAATAGTAGCTTTTACATCGGCTTTGAGGTATCCATACACTTTTTTGCCGCCTGTATTCTGGAGCCTCTGAGCCAACAGCAGCAAATCCACTTCGATAGCTTTGTTTTCACAGACACAATCCTGCACCTGAGAGAGCAACTCGGCAATTACCTCGGCAGCACCCTGTTTGAGTTGGCTGCGGGCTTCGTTTTGATGCTCGTAAATATGAGCGAAGTCCTGACGGAAAATATCATGTGCCAGCTCCGAGCGCATGGCTTCAATGGCAGGCTCAGTGAGAAATCCATCATTGTCCTTGGCTGAATAAACCATGAGATGCACATGAGGATGATGGCTTTCATTATGAAAGGCAGCGTACCAGCGAAGATTCTCGCTGTCGATTTTCATATGCTTGCAGAGCATGGCTTTTTTACTGCGGAGTAAATCCTGCCACTGCTTTCCGCTGTCATATCCAAGCCGTGCGGCATCCTCCCGGCGCAGGCTGATAACATGAGTCCAGACAGCACCCTTGTGCTGGCACACATCCTCCTGCACCTGCGCCAGCATCACCGGAACTCCCGCATCGGTAAACAGGCCATGCTCGCCGATGCGTTCGACACGGGGACGGCCTGCGATGTACTCTACATAATTTTCCCGCATACCAATGAGATTGAGGTTCTGTTCCAATGCCAGGGAGATAAATTCGGTAGCGTTGCCGATGGTGGGACTTTCGCAGTAATCGGCATACTCCAGCATATCTTTAGCAGAGGGAATATCCCGGATAAGCTGCCCAATGAGCTGCTGCTGTTTGACCGTAGCCGGTAGCAGCAGTTTACTCTCGTCAATCTTTTCCACGCCATCACGGGTTCCGATGTACTTCACATAATTTTCAAGCTGGGCTGGCGGGGCATCCCGCATATATTGCGAGGTAAAGATAATTTTGGGCATGGCGGCCTCCTTTCTAAGTTTTGGGTAAAAGAAAAGAGCGACCACAGTTGTGATCGCTCCTTTCGATACATCTCAGAATTATAATAAAATGGTCAAGCGTTATTAAACCATTGATATAGGTGGCTATTCTTCATTCGTGAAGTCAAATAATTTAGAAATCTCATTAGCCAAAACGTTCTGCTTATGTTTTAGTAATTCATCGAAAACAAGGACAAATCTATCTTTATGTTCATCTCGATATTCTATTAAACTACTACATATTTCTCCCATCACTATGCTCTCCCTTTGTGGTTCATCCATAACGAATTCACCATATGGTGGAACTGGTCTTTTCCACTTCTTTTTCCCGATGCTACTTAAGTGAGTTTCTATTTCATAATTAGGATTCTTTTCCAAAAAATCTTTCTTTTTTTGTTCATACGCCTGTTTCTTTTCTTCATATTCGTTTTTATATGTTCGAATGGTTTGCAATCTTTTTGACGCATCAGAAAACAAACGCTTTGTGTTGCTCATAAAATCACTAAGTAAATGTAGAAACTCTTTCTCTACGCCGTTTTCCGATAAATTCAACTTGTTAATCCAGTAGGAAAGATTGCTATACTCATCCATAAACAAAGGCATTTTATTTTGTTCAAATAATCTTGCTAATCCAGTTGTATTGTCGTTTAACACCTCAAGCAAATATAGATTTTTAATTTTTAATGCATACTGTTTTATTTCATCATAGTTTTTGATAAGCTCTGTTTTATTGAATTCTGCAATAAGCGTATTCTTTTGAGTTCGTTGCTCCTGAAGGTTCTGATGTGCCGTGAACCTAATTGTAGTTACAAGGGCAATGATAGTAGCTATCACTCCAAGAAGAGTTCCATATAAGGATAACCAATCACTCGCAGAAAAAGCTGTATTTGCAGTTTTTAAGTTTAGGCCTTCCATGTATGCATAATTTATCGCAAGCGGAATTGAAATCAAAATAATACAAATAAGAATTGTTACAATCCAGATTCTGGGCTGTTTATAAAAAGGCTTTTTCATTTCGAATGTCCTCTGCTTCTTATTTTTCTTTTAATCTATTTGCACTTATTGATTAATTAATGCTATGTAGTAGTATACCATCTCCCTCTCAAAATTTCATCCCCAATATGTAAAACAGCCCCTGCTAACGCAGAGGCCGTCCACCTATGTTTCCTACAGCGCACCGAGCTTTTTCAGCAGCTCCACGCAGTCCTTTGCGCCCTGCACATAGAGGTGCTGGCATTCATAGTCGGCAATGAGATTGGTTTTCTCAAAGTAATTAATGAGGACTTTTTGCTGATCCTCTGGCAGTGAATTGACGATCTGATTAGCCTGTGAGCTGAGTGCCTTTACCTCTGCATAAAGCTGCAGCTCACCGTCATCCAGAGTTTCCTTGCGCTTTTCGATTGCTGTTTCTGTCAGCTCACGAATGGCGGCTTCAAAGATTTCACTTTTCTCCATTGCATTTTCATCTCCTTTCCCAGCACTACCATGCTGTACACCAACATATAAACGGATATGCTTTCATAGTCCATATCCAAAAGAAACAAATTTATCTTACTATTTTATGTTCGCCGCTTTTGGTAGTTATATGCGTCCTCGAAATCAACCGCACCGTTGATCCGTTTGACTTCCTCCACACATTTTAAGTGTAGGCTTTGGAGTGCCTGCTCGTCAACCGCATGGGTATACGCCACCACATGAGAGAGCTTGGACAGTTCGGTGGCAATCTTGAAATCCATTCTGGCCAGACGGTTTTCCGTATCCCGGATGGTGCTGACGAGGACGGAGGATAAGCTCTGCAGCAGATAGTTTTCAATTTTCTGCGAGGTAAGATACCCGCAGTAAAACTTCAGCGCCTCGGTAACAAATTCATTTCGGGATTTTACATTAGCCTGCTCCAGCAGCTCATCGCACCGATCCAGCACTTCCTTTTCGATATAAAAGCCGGTGCGCACTTTTTCAGTTTCCTTTGCCATATTGCCTCCTTTTTTCTGTGGATTTTGCCCCGGTATGCAGTGTAAGCCCCGCAAACGCCCGATTTCCCTTGCCTTTCTCTGAAACCAGCATAACAAATCGGGGGTTCGGGCAGAAAGTTATGTCACATCACAATCCCCGAACGGCTTTGCCGGTCGGTGTTTTCCGGGTTTAGGCTGCCAAAGCAGCATAAACCCTTTAACCTGCACCACTTTCGACCCTACCGGAATGCCCTCATTCTGAGGATTTATCGCCGCATCCGGGGCTTTCTCACATTCTCTCCACATGGGCGCAACGTGGGCGGTACGATGTTAATGGGTATCAGGATGCCACCCTGCCTGACAAAAGGCCACACAGGGCAACACCGCCGCCCACACGCCCGGACAGCGTTACTGTTTACGTCAGCCTATTATCAGAGCCGCCTGCCGCAGCAGGGCGAACCGGTCTTTTAGGTTTTGCAGCGGCCTCACGGGAGAGCTTATCGTCAATGTATTCACGGGTGGCCTGTGGAACGTGCTTTTCATAGAGCTTCTGGACGGTATCCTCCAGCTCCGTCTGCAAATCCGTATCCTTTTTGCTCATGTGGTAGGTCAGGGCATCCAGCTTTTCGCTGTCAAAGCTGACCGTCAGTGTTGCCTTTTTCATTATATTTTCCTCCATTCATAGTTTCATTTCAGGTGACTGAGAGGGGGCATCATCCTCTTGCGTGACCCATTTTTCATAATCCGATACCGGACAGTACCCGGCAAGCATGGACGAGAATTCCTCCAAGCGGCGGGGCTTCACCTTTTCCAGTTCCATCTGCAAACCGTAGTAGCCGTTGTAAACCTTGACCACCTCAGCATCCAAAACATCAGCCCATGCCTCTTTCCCGGCATTGGTCAGGGTATGCTCATTAAGCTCCACGATGGTGGCAGGCTGTATCTCCACATCCTTGTGTAGCAGATGGATATCCTCCCAATGGAGATGAAGTAAATCTTTCAGCCTGCTGACTGGCGAGGGTGCTTCCGGCAGCTGCTCCGGCTCCGCTTCCTCCGGGTGACCGCCGTACTGCGGACAGAAATCAAGGTAATAGCACACGTCAATGCCGCTGTCGCCTAACTCAACATTGGCTACTTCCTCACGCTCATGGAGCATATCCAGCAGAGTATCCATGCTGCTAAAATCATGCTCGAAGCCGGTTTGCTGTGCCAGCTCATCAAAGCCTATAATCCAATTGCCCTCTGTCGTGTTCTGCGTTCCGATAGTCACGATGTAGTCCGCTGCGGCTGTCATCAGCTCGTTAAGTTGCTGCAAGGCCGGGGAGGTTAGAGCGGAAATGTTGGGAACATAGGAGGCGTACCGGCAGTAGCTGTAGCCCTCCGATTCCACCAGCAGTCCGTCATTTCTGCCCTCACCGGTCAGCAGCAGGCAGTGATACACACCGCTGCTGTCGCAGTGCATCTGTTCTATATTATCCTGAATAAAGTCGTAATCCCGCATAGGTTTCTGCAGCACAGCTTCAAAAACATCAGCGGGAAGCCGAATGGTTTTTGATACCTCAAAGTTCCGCAGATCGAAATCTGCGGGCTTCCTTTCAAAGATTGCTTTCATATAAAGCCGCCTCCTTTACGGCAAAAACTGTCTTGGATTTACTTTCTTACCGCCGATGCGCACCTCCAGATGGAGGTGGTTTCCGGTGCTTCGCCCGGTGCTGCCTACGGCGGCAATCACATCGCCCTGCTGCACCGTCTGCCCGGAACGAACATAGACCTTGGAGCAGTGACCGTATAAAGTGACCATACCATCTCCGTGATCAATAACCACATGGTAGCCGTAGCCGTTGCTGCCGGAGTCCTTTACATAGCTGACCACACCGGTACGGGCGGTCTGTATGGGTGTTCCTTTTGGTGCGCCCATGTCGAGGCCGGAGTGACCCTCGCCGCCACCGCCGCCGAACGGATTTGCCCTCCAGCCGAATTCCGAGGTGACCATGCTGCGCCAGTTGACTCCAAGGGGGCTGGCAAAATCACCGCCACCAGTGTAAATCTCACCGTCAAACACACCGCCAGACCATTCATCCTCACCAATACTCCCATCTCTCGGCAGACCGTGACCATAAAGCACACGGCTGTAAATCTGAGCGGCATTGACCTTGTTTTCCTCTGTGATGGTTCTTCCGAGGGAGCTTTCAAGGTTTGCATATATCTCATTCAGGTCGGTAATGGGAACAGCAACCGTATAGATTTCCTCGGTTTCATTGCCATCCGCATTGGTGACGGTACGGGTGCGTTCCTCGTACCGGACGAAGCACTCCGCAAAGGCTCGGTAGTCGGAAGCATTCATGCGCAAATTTTCAGCGCCGAAATACAGAGAATAAAAAATGGATTTCATGCGGGTACTGTCGATGCCGCCGCTTTCGATCATGGGCGTAATCTCAGACACAGCTTCATCCAAATCGGAGAAGCTGTCCCGCATATCCTCAATGTACTGCCGGTACTCCGCTGGCACCTGCGAGGAGATACTGCCGCCGTAAAAGGTTAAATCCACAGCGGAGTTGTTGTGGTCTGCGGTACCGGACAGCAGGCTCATGATCATGACAATGATTAAAATAAACGGGGTGAGAATGGCGGCGATCACCACGCCTGCCGCTTTCCATGTACGTTTGTCGGTGGCTGCAGCGATTGCCGCTTTCACCGCAAGGGTAATGGTTGCCGGGTCTGCCATCGGGGATCACCACCATTTCTGTTCCCAAAGATTAAACTGGGCATCCTCTGCGGCCTGCTGCTCCTGTGCCAGCCGGATGGATTTCTCCACCGCCTGATCCAGAAAATCTGTATCAAAGCCTGCGCTTTCATAACCCTCGGCGATGGTGTGGAGATAAAAATCCGAGGGTGCGCCGAACTCCCTGCCGTCATTCATAACATAGACCATTGCATTCACAGGCTTACCGTTCAGCTCCACCTCCAACATTTCCTTGCGGTAAAAATTCGGGTATCCCTCGTAACGGTCGAGGGAAAGCTCGTCCTGCGGCCTTATTTTCCATAGCAGCACAGGCACAGAGCTGCCCTCCAACGGCTCAATGGTTGCAACGGCTCCACGGCTGCCGCCACGGAACAGCAGCTCATATCCTTTGACTTCACTGGCTCCCACCACCTTGGCGGTGGGGCAGCGGAATGCCATCTGTGGCAGATTCAGATTACTGCCGTAGGCAATGTATAAGCGATTCTTCGTCATGGTTTCCTCCTCACATTCGCATAGTAAAAGCCGGGGCATCTTCTGCCTCGGCTTGGATTTCTTCTGGAGCAGATGGCTGGGCTTCCTGCCGTGCCTGCTCCAATTCTTTTTCTTTTTTCTGCCGCATCCGTTCCTTTTGTTTTTCTGCCTGAGCGGGATCACGCCAAGCAATACAGCCGTCCAGATTCTTCAGCAGATGCTCACGGGCGGTCTTGAATTCATCCCCAATCAGCCCCAAACGCAGCAGCCAAGTGCGGAAGGTGTACTTCTCGTTGGTGGTCTGCGTCTTGGTTCGGCTGGCACAGCGCTGGTTGAGCGCCTGTGCGGAAATTGCCATGCACAGCTGGATGTAGGCCTTGATTTTCCCGGCATGAGTGGTTCCGTTGAACAAACGGAACTCCACCGTGCCTTTCTGGAACACAGAGTGAAGATTCAAACAATGGTACCGGCTATCATCGTAGTGGATGTTGCTGCGGCTCTCGCCGTTGTACCAAATCCGACCGACTTGATCTAATGTCCGGGGTTTTCTGCTGTTCAGTTCCTCTAAAAACCGGTTGTCCACCGGCTTGCACCAGCGGTGCTGTCTGGCTACCGACACCTGCAGCGCCTTGTAGATCAAATCCTCCTTGGCAGCCATGATGTTGGTGATATTCCGCAAAGTATTCGCATCAAAGGGAGAGGCATCCACATGAACATGGATGCCGCAGGAGCTGTTGGCAATGGCACCGGCCTCCCGGAGCTTTCGCACCAGCTCCTGTACTTTTTCGATGTCCTCCCAGCGGCAGATAGGGCTGACCATCTCGGTCTTGTATTCTGCTGAGGCGGATACCGTCTGCCTGCCATCCTTTCTCTGCGGGGTAATGCTGGCATCACTCATGAATTTCCACTTGCGGCCTTGGGAGTCGATGGCGGCATAGGTGTCGTAATAGGAACCGTCATACGCAGCAGTTGTTCCAAAGTAGGCGGCGGCAATATCGGCGGCGGCCTTGCGGGTGATGCCGGTCAGCTCCACCTCAATGCCGAAGCGCTGGGCTTTTATGTCCATAACTTTCACATCCTTTCATTCACAGCGTTAAAGAGCTGTTTTCTTGAAAGTCATTAGGTTTTCTGATATAGTAAAAAAGTAATATTCATTTCGGAAAGACCGACCTCTGAGTCCTTGGCAGAACCACCAGCCAAACCCAGCTAAAGGGATAAAGGAGGGATGCGTTATGAGCATAAAACGTT
>Ga0163159_1003900_pt1 | contig 10965 bp, 8 predicted proteins | sample BioMet9_FD_108702 | JGI IMG/M metagenome (GOLD analysis project Ga0163159, IMG submission 108702) | Microbial communities from bioreactor (seeded with sewage sludge) at Lawrence Berkeley National Lab, California, USA - Biofuel... | ecosystem: Engineered > Bioreactor > Anaerobic > Unclassified ... | reverse complement strand
GACTATGTAGACAATGGCACCTATGTACCGGCCGGCTCTGACTTTACGATTACCAACTATGGCAATAAAGCCTACGGCAGCGTCAATCTGGAATCTGGACTGAACAATTCCGTCAATACCTACTTTGCTAATCTTGGCGTGCAGGTCGGAGGAACGCGAATCCAGGAAATGGCATCGAAGTTCATGATCGGCAAAAATATAGAGATTCCATTCCTCGGCACCATATCATCAAGCATTGATGACCTCTCCAAGGCAGATACGGCTGAAATAGCTCAGAGTGCCTTCGGCCAGGGACATACTCAGGTCACACCATTCAACATGGCTCTGATTGCCCAGGCGATTGCCAACAACGGTGAGATGATGGCACCATATATCGTCTCCAAGATCTCATCCGGAAGGATTCCTCTGTATTATGCCTTTACACATAAGCTGAGCACATGCATTGATGCGACTGTCGATGCCAAGCTGAAAGCCATCATGCATTCAACAGCTGTCGGCTATGGCCTGAGTGAATCCAGCTACGGTATGGTCTATGCCAAGACCGGCACCGCTGAATGTGCTGACAACCGCATTCACACTTACATCATCGGCTTTACCGAAAATGCGTCGTTCTGCATCTCACTCAATGACAGTGATACCTCAACAACCCTGTGGTACCATGCAAAGAAGCTGGTGGAGTATTTAAATCAAATGTATGCAAAGTGAAAACCAGATGTTCTCTATGCTAGAGACCACCTGGTTTTCTTTAAGGGATAGTACACAACGGAGTGTGTCGAGCATCAGTTTCAGTTACTTCTCGTCTTCATTCAGCCATTGAATGACAGTGCGGATATTGCGGTCCCAGAAATCCCATTCATGGGCACCGTGTTCCTCATGCCATGTCAGATCAGCACCATATGCCTTGAAGGCATCACGCATACTGACATTCATCTGATACAGAGGATCCTCTGTACCGCAGGCCTGGAAGAGCTTAGGTGCAGTCTGGCCTTTTTCTTTCAGCCGACTGTAGGAGTAGAGCAGATCATTCTCTGTGCTGCGGATATCATCTGCACTTTCCCAGACATCTTTGACGCTGCCAGGGAACAGATTCTTCTGCACTGCCATCTGATACAGCGGTTCCACTGCCAGAGCACCAGAAAGGCTGGCCGCATAGGAGAACTTGTCAGGGGCTGCCAGGGCAATCTTGAAGGCACCAAAGCCGCCCATCGAGAGTCCGGCAATGTATTTATCTTCCCGTTTGGAAGAGATTGGGAACATAGTCTCCGCAAACTGCGGTACTTCCTCTGAGATATAGGTATAGTAGCGGCTGCCATGGGACATATCGGTATAGAAGCTGTTGCGTGCACTCGGCATCACAACGGCAATATCAGCAGCCTGTGCATATCTTTCAATGCCTGTGTTCCTGACCCAGTCCGATGCATCTCCATAGATGCCGTGCAGCAGATACAGGACAGGGATTTTTCTCCCATCATCTCTTCTGCCTTCACTCTTCCCCTGTGAAAGATCAGTAGAATCATACGTTGGAACAATGACATACAGATCTGTGTTTTCAAACAGTGTGCGGGAGAAATAATTCACATGCATCAATGCCATATTATCTGGCCTCCGTTTCTTTTAATTCTGCATCGCGTTTCGCATTCTCTTCAGTAAACTTGGCAATATCAGAATCCTTCAGCTTATAGCAGAAGATAAAAACAAGCATCATCGCAGCAACACCGATGAACGGTACGATTGTCATCATTGAAAAGATGCCGTTCAGTGAAGCTTCAGACTGGACTGCATTCGGTACAAAGCCTGTCCCGTCCAGAATAAATCCGACAAGTGCTGATGCAATTGCCTGACCAAGCTTGGTGGTAAAGGTCTGCACGGAGAAGGAAATGCCTGTTGCCCTCTCACCTGACTTCCAGGTACCGTATTCAATACAGTCAGCGGTATACATTGGATACATGACATTGAAGATGCCCTGACTGAGACCAATCAGCACCATGAAGATGACAACGGTCGAAAAGTTCTTGTATCCGGCAAAGTTGAAGGCAAGCAGAACGATCATATAGAAGATGCATGTGCCGATCATGACTTTGTTCTTGCCAAACTTCTTGATCAGTCCCTGCACCAGCAGAGCATCTGCCATCATCGGCAGGACAGCCGCAGCCATCAGCACACCGACCAGACTGCTGTCATTCAGGTTATATTTCGTGAAATAGTCCAGCGTCAAGGTTGATGTGCTTGTCGCCAGCCACAATGTAATGCAGAGATAGTAGATCAATAAATACTTATTATGGAACAGGCAGCTGAGGATCTTCTTCAAAGTGACATTCTCTTCTTTTGCCTTATATTTCTCAACAACTTTTCTGCGCTGCAGATTCATGAAGATCATGGCAGCCAGGCCGATGATCAAGGCAGCTCCAGTCCAGCCGAACCGATTGCTCAATGGAATGATTGTCAGACTGACAATCATCAGACCGAGCACTGCAAACAGACGGCTTGTGGCAAGCATCTCATTGCGCTCACTGATGTTCTTTGTCATCACAGTAGCCATGGCAAAGCCAGGGACATCAGAGATTGTATAAGTCATGCCCCACAGCACATAGATGACTGCCGCAAAGGCAATCTTGCCGCCCATTGGAATATTTGGAATACAGAACAGCAGGAAGGACACGACTGGGAGTGCAATCGAGACAAAGTTCATCCAAGGCTTATACTTGCCCTTTTTCATATTTGCTTTATCAACGATAACACCGAACATTGGATCATCAACTGCATCCCAGATTCTCGCACAAAGGAAGATGGTTCCGACGACTTTCGCAGTGATGCCGACATAATCTGTAAAATACAGCATGGCATATTGGTTCACGATAAAATAAAGCATGTTCTGACCAAGGAAGTAGCTGTAATAGACTGCTTTTTCCTTTGTACCAGTTTCATAATTTTCTTTTTTCATCTTGGTCTGCCTCCATATCTTTGCTATATGTAAGCGTATCTATTTGTGATTTTTTTGTCTTTCCAAGAATTATCCTGTTTGAAGCTTTTCTATCCATTTTCATGATGTTTTATTCTGAATATATTTGTGAGCTGAAAATAAAAAGATTTGATATATCATGTTTTGACATATCAAATCCTTTTTTCTGTATTTAAATCCTCTGCAGTGTAATCAAAGTGACTTCATGCGGCTCCAGCAGGTGGTCAATCACGCAGGTGCCGCTGCAGGTGATCTCACTCTGGTGATACAGGCAGGCGCAGGATGCGGTCAGATATGAAGTCATTTCATTGGTGATATTCACCGGTGCTCCGCTCTGTTCCCATTGGTCATAGACAGAACCATGTTGCTTATTGAGTGTATATGTTGTCTTGACGTACCGGCCGAAGACACCGCTGATCTGCACTGCCGCATGTTTCTGATTCTCCGTAAAGAAAGCATAGCGGTCGCCTTTATCTGTATAGTCTGCCCTTCTGCCCTGATTGCCGAAATCACAGTAGTTGTACAGCAGAATCTGTATCCTGCCGTCTTCACTTTTGGTGACAATGATGTCCTCATCTTCAAACAGGACTGTATTACCAAGTTTATTCAGAAATTCCAATGCATGCCAGACCGGCTTTTTTAGACCGGAGTTTGTTATGAAGCCGATGCCGCCGTGGAATGGCTGGCCTTCATCCCGATAGTCCACCTCTTCAAAGATGTCGCTGAAGGTCCAGTATACAAAAGCATCTGCTTCATCGCGGCAGTGCAGTGCATTATACACAAAGAATGGAGCCTTAAAGGCAGTATCATTCAGTTTATCTTTAGAATCCGGCGTCAGATTCCATTCATTCAGGATGATCTCGCCTGAGAAATCAGTATTCTCCATGAGCCATTGGTGTAGCTGCTGCAGTCGTTTGGCTGTAAATTCTTTTTCGGCATAGATGGTCTGATTCTCACTGTTGAAGACACGCTGCGGTGAGAAGACACCGTTGTTCAGGAGGTTTGTATTCTCCATGATCTTGCGGTAATCCATCTCCTTGAAGATGGTCGTATACAGGCTGAAGGATAAAAAGTCTGGATGGATGCGGGCTCTTTCAAAGTACTTGAAATAGTCCTTCAGCATCTGATCATTGTCATAGTCGGCCAGGATCAGATATGTATCGATCACTCCTAAGCGCAGATGTTCATCCACCCCTTTGACCGCGTTCCATGTCGCCTTCAGAAAAGAAAGCTTCTCCTGCTGGGAATAGACAGTCGTGCTGAAAGGAAAGCCGAAGCTGTTCCAGATTTCAAAATACCAGGTACGCACTTCCTTGCTGCCGTATCTTTCAATCTCATTCTTCAGCCAGGCAGCGACGAGTGCCTTCCATTCATTGATATCCTTCGGCAGCGATACATTTGCCTTCCAGGCAAACGTATAATCCGCGCGGGACGCCAAAGCACTCGGCATATAGCCCAGTTCAATATACGGCTTGAGATGATTTGCCAGGAAGAAGTCAATCAGCTGATCGCACCGTGAGAAGTCATACCATACCGTCCCCTGTTCATCACGGCGGACGATTTTCATATCATCAGAAAAAATACCGTGGAAACGGATGTACTGGAACGGAATCTCTTTCTGCACCTGCCGGAGTTGATTGCGCATATCCTCCCCCATGGCGGTATATACGTTTGAGAAGCCCATCATTCTCTGCCAGGTCTTATGCAGTACACCTTCTTCATGACTGACATCAACTTCATATGTCTTCTGTGTGACTGCTTCTGCTGTTCGAGCGCCTTGTTCATGAAGATGCATGTACAGATGCTTCAGCGCTTCACCTTCCCCAGTCCTCTCAGCTTTGAGGCTGCTGCTCTGGAATTCCTTCCGATAGAGCGAAGGAGTCTTTCCATAGTGTGTCGCAAAGGCAGCATAATATGATTTATAGTTTGGAAAGCCGCAGGCCATAGCAATCTCGGAGATGTTCTGGTGGCCATAACGGATCATGCGCAGTGATTCATTGAGCCTTTCGTTGGCGATATAGTCTGATAAAGTGACGCCTGCCGTCTTGGAGAACAACCGGGACAGATACTCCTTGCTCAAGCCGACGGATGAGGCCGCCAAGGAAACGGTGATTCTTTCATTCATATGCGCACGGATCCATAAGATTGTCTTTTTTACATAGTCCTCATTCTCATCCGAGAAGATGACTTCCTCATCACTGCAGAATTCTTTCAAGTACAGAGCTGTCTCCATCAGGTCTCTTTCAATCTTCAAACGAGCTTCCTGATTTCTGCTCTCCAGACTGTGCATAATTGATGCTATCAGATATTTTAAGGGTCCGTCATTCTCCTTCAGTACTCCCGCTTTCATATGCAGCGAAGAAAATCCCTTTTCATACTGATCAAAATAAACGCTGTCGATCTGCATCATCAATACTATGCTTTCAATCTTCTTCAGCCGGAACGGCGTCATGCGGCCGGTGACCAGGATCTGATCTTCCTTCAATATCTCTATTCCTTCCGCAAGCTCGATTTCAGACTGTCCGATACATGCATATAAAAGTGTAATCTGGTCATCACAAAAAGCAGACTCTTCCCCGGCATGATAAAAGTGGATGCGGAGCGGGAGCGAATCAAACGAACCTTCAGAATCAGCCGATGGATGATTTCTTTTCATGCCAACATTATAGCTCTTTCAAATTGCAGCAATGCAAGCATTTCAGCATGCATGTCCATGCAAAAAGACGGATTGTGCGTCCGTCTTTCATTTTTAAACCTTCTTTTTCTTTGATGCAAAGTAGATGATACATGCTGCCGCTGCAACAATGGCAATCCCACCGATCAGATAGATCACGGTCTGGCTGCCTTCCTCAGATGCTGATGTGTTGCCTGCAGAAGATGTCGATGCAGCAGAAGCTGTTGAAGAAGCTGCTGCTGCTGTTGAAGATACAGCAGAAGTATTCTGGGCAAATGTTGTTGATGTACCGTATGCTGTGTCAAACCCAGAGCGGTCAATGTATGTTGTTGTCAATTCATTGTCAGAATCGGTCGTGACAGTTGTGCTGTAGGAACCTGTAACAGTGACGGTATACGTTGAATCACCCTTGACGACAGTCTGTCCGTTGGCAATGATTGTAACAGTCTTGCCGGAGGCATCCACGACTTTGCCGCCTTCAGCGACATTCAGATTGGATACTGTGGAATCACCGGTCACGATCCAGGAAGAATCCTTGCTGATATTTACAGTGATTGGTGAGGCAGTTGCCTTTGTATTGACACTGTTGGTCACAATGGAGATTGTGCCTGTATATGTTGTGCCGTCTAAGAAGTATGCATCCAATGAAGAAATCGTATCTACTTCAATGTTGCCTTTCAATGTTTCACCAAGACCTGTAAAGGTAACTGTAGCACCATTGGAACCAGCAGTGCCCCAGCTGTTGGCATCATTGCCTTCAGCCATCAGCAGATCTGCCTGATCAGAGTCATAGTCAAGTGTTGTTCCTGACAATATGATATTGGCACTGGTATTGGTCAGATAGAAGAAGGAACCTGATGTGATGGAGCTCTTCAGAGTTGAATCTTTGACCTGGAAATTTGCCGTGCTGCCAGTCGTGCTCTCTGCATCACCGGACGTGGACTGATAGATAATGACCGCATCAGCGACTGGATCAGAAGCTGTCTTGGACGTATTTGTGGAAGTCAGAGTAGAGTTGTAGATCAGAATCGTATTCAATCCTTCCATACCGGCAAGCTGTGAGCCTGTTGCTGTACCGATGACATTGTCAACTTGGATATTGCCGGTTGAATACAGCAGTGGTGAACCGCTGCCTGCGGTCGCCAGAGTTGAGTTGGCAACCGAGATATTGCCGCCGCCGCGGTCAGTTGCAATCGAAGCACAATGGTCGCCCTTGGTTGAGATATTCATATCGTTGGCAATGATTGTTCCGTCATATGTTGCATCCAGGCCTCTGGAGTTGCCTGCACTTGTTGTAATCGTATCGCTGTTGGCATACACCGTGCCGGAATCCGTTGCGAAGATGGCATTGGATCCTTCGGATGTTGCATTTAATGTGGAATTGGAAATCTTAGTCGTGCTTCCGCTTCCGACTGTCAATGAAATTGAATTGATGCCGTAGAAGTTGCAGTTGTCGCCATTGGTATCATCGCCGCTCTTCTCCAGGGCAGCTCCGTTAATGGTCAAGGTGCCGCCGTTTTTAGCCAGCGCAGTATTTTCATCAGCTGTTGAAGACGTATAGGATTTCTCACTGGCGGTGACGGAGGTTCCATCTGCTGTCAAAGCACCGGATGTAGTGCCGGAATAATCATATGTCTGAGTATTTGCCCCGCCGCCTGCTCCGCCTGGTCCGCCTGAAGAGCTGCCGCCGCTCGGCATATCAGGAGGTGTACCGCCGGTCGATCCGCTTGGCGGTGTCCCGCTTCCATCGCCTTCCGCAAAAACACCTATTGTACTAAGTCCTAAAGATGCGGCAATTGAGCCTGCCATCAGTGCAGCATATAACGATTTCGGAGCTTTTTTCATATCACTCACCTCGTACCTATATACTATTCTGAATGTGAACATGCTATGTGAACGTCTTCTGAACCTGCCATGAAACATAAGTGAAACAAAAAAGCCAAATAGGTTGAAGAATTTGTTCTTTACAGACTGCTCTGAAATTAGTATGATTTTACCCAAAAGGGGAGATCATTATGAAACTAGTTTATGATGTTGAATCAAAGCCAAAGTTCCATCAGTTGATTGTTTTCGCTTTCCAGCAGGTATTGGCTATTATGGCTGCAACCATCGCCGTCCCACTGATTGTCGGCAATGGCATGAGCACCGCTGCCGCTTTATTCGGCGCCGGTGTCGGCACGTTAGTTTACATTCTATTTACGCAGCATAAAAGCCCTGTTTTTCTGGGCTCTTCTTTTGCCTTCATCGGATCAATGAGTGCAGCGTTCGCAGGCGCCGTCAGTGTCCAGGCTGGTTATCTCGGTCTGATCCTGGGTGCCTTTTTTGCAGGTCTTGTCTATGTCGCCTTTGCTGTCTTAATTCGGACCATCGGCGTCTCCTGGGTTGACAAGCTCATGCCGCCGGTCGTCATCGGACCAACGGTTGCCATCATCGGCTTGTCCTTAGCAGGAAGTGCTGTCACCAACCTGAAGCAGAGCTCCGCAACCGGGGAAAATACACAATGGGCTATCCTCTGTGGATTAGTTGCCCTGCTGGCTACCATGCTGAGTTCCACTTATGGCAAAAAGCACGCCAAGATGATTACATTCATCATCGGCATCTTAGCCGGATACATCTTCGCAACTGTCCTGACCCTGATTGGCAATGCAACAGGAAATGCATCTCTGCAGATCATCAACTTCTCTACATTCACAGCCTTGACTGCCAGCGGCGTCAACCTGAGCACCTTCTTCTCAATGCCTGACTTCACCTTCTTAGAAGCCGCTAAGGGTTTTGCTGGACTGGATGCTTCCTATATTGGTACAGTTGCTGTTGCCTATATCCCAGTTGCCTTCGTCGTCTTTGCAGAACATATCGCAGACCATAAGAACATCTCAAGCATCATTGAAAGAGACCTTCTGAAAGATCCAGGACTGGACCGCACCCTGCTGGGTGACGGTGTCGGTTCCATGGTCGGTGCCTTCTTCGGCGGCTGTCCAAATACGACTTATGGTGAATCCATTGCCTGTGTTGCCATCACAAGAAATGCATCTGTCGCAACCATCACCGTCGCTGCCTTTGAATGCATCATCATCTCCTTCATTTCTCCATTCGTTGCCTTTATCTCATCCATCCCTGCCTGTGTCATGGGCGGTGTATGTATGGCATTATATGGATTCATCGCTGTTTCCGGTCTGAAGATGGTCCAGAAAGTTGACCTGGATGACAACAAGAACCTGTATGTCATTTCAACCATCTTGGTTGCCGGCATCGGCGGATTATCCCTCACCTTCGGGAAAATCACCATTACATCTATTTCTTTTGCCCTGATCCTTGGTATCATTGCAAATAAGCTTCTTTCAAAAGAGGTTGTTGATCATTCTGAGGAATGATCCAGCTTCTTTTTTTCTTGTTGAAATCAGCATAAAACATGCTAAAATAGCGTTGCATCAGCGATGAAAGAGACAGAACACAAAGCAGCCCCAAAGAGAGTCCGGAATGGTGAGATCCGGGTGGAACAGAATGTGTTTGTAAGACCTCTTGAGCCAGGCCGCCGTCCGCGTTACAGACATTTAAGAGGCGGCATATATTCAGCCGTGAATTAGGGTGGTACCACGAACAAGCTCTCGTCCCTATGGGTGAGAGCTTTTATATTGGAAGGAGAACACATATGGCCGATGAATTGACCAAAGAAGAAAAGCAGCGCATCAAGGAACAGCGCCGCCAGGAATTTTTAGCAGCACATCCTGAGCTTGCCGCAAAGCAGAAGGAAGCAGAAGAAAAGAAACAGAAGCTGGTGCAGACAAAGAAAGAGATTGTTGACGCAGTTGACGGGGCTCTTCTTAATGACCAGGAGGAATCACGCCGTGACAAGATGAATGACCTGCGCAGTCAGGGCATTGATCCATTTGGTCATGCTTTTGCACGCACTCACAACTCTGCCATGATCAAGAAAGCCTATGGGGAGAAGAATGCTGAAGAACTGAAAGCACTCAACGCTGAAGTCACCATTGCCGGGCGCATCATGTCCAAGCGCAGAATGGGCAAGCTTGGCTTCATCCATTTACAGGACCGTGAAGGCAGAATCCAGGTCGTCATCAACCAGCGAGTTGTCGGTGATGAAATCTACAACCTTTTCAAAAGTGCGGACCTCGGTGACATCATCGGTGTTACAGGTCATGTCTTCAAGACAGATGCAGGCGAACTTTCCGTAGAATGTGCAGAATATACACATTTGACCAAGGCACTGCGTCCGCTGCCGGAAAAGTTCCACGGCCTGCAGGATAAGGAAGAAAGATACAGAAGAAGATCTGTTGATCTGATCATGAATGACACATCTCGTGATATTGCCATTCTCAGACCTCGTATTGTCAGTGCCATCCGTCATTGGATGGACGGCCAGGGATATGTTGAAGTGGAAACACCGATACTGCAGCCAATCCTCGGCGGTGCATCCGCAAGGCCATTCGCAACACATCACAATGCGTTGGATAAGGACTACTATCTCCGTATTGCAACCGAGCTGCCATTAAAGAGACTAATTGTCGGCGGTATGGAGAAAGTATATGAGATCGGCCGCATCTTTAGAAATGAAGGCATGGACCTCAAGCACAATCCTGAATTCACCACCATGGAAGCATACTGCGCCTACAGTGATCTGGAAGGTATGATGAAGATGAATGAAGAACTGTTCGAAGCAGTTGCCATGGAGGTATTCGGCAGAACAGAATTTGAATTCATGGGACACACCATTTCATTAAAGGCTCCATTCAAGAGATGGAACATGGTCGATGCTGTCAAGGAAGTCACTGGTGTTGATTTCTGGCAGCCGATGAGTGTTGAAGATGCACTGGCACTTGCCAAGGAGCACAATGTTGAAGTACTGCCTCATCAGCACACTGTCGGCAATATTATTTCTCTCTTCTTTGATGCCTTCTGTGAAGACAAGATCATCCAGCCGACCTTTGTATATGGTCATCCAATTGAGATCTCTCCATTGGCAAAGAAGGATGACAAGGATCCTAGATTCACTCAGCGTTTTGAATTAGAAATCTGCGGCATCGAAATGGACAATGCCTTTACCGAACTGAATGATCCAATCGATCAGAAAGCCAGATTCGAAGCACAGCTTGAACTTAAGAAGCTCGGTGATGATGAAGCCTCTGAAGTTGATGATGATTATGTTGAAGCACTGGAATACGGCATGCCTCCTACCGGCGGCATCGGCATGGGCATTGACCGCTTTGTCATGCTTCTGACTGGACAGGATTCCATCAGAGATGTGCTGCTTTTCCCGACGATGCGTCCAAAAGAAAAATAGAACTGAGACCTTCAGCAGAAGGTCTTTTTTTTT